>Ga0070711_100000232_pt1 | contig 28954 bp, 22 predicted proteins | sample LARL53metaG_FD_65452 | JGI IMG/M metagenome (GOLD analysis project Ga0070711, IMG submission 65452) | Corn, switchgrass and miscanthus rhizosphere microbial communities from Kellogg Biological Station, Michigan, USA - LAR L5-3 metaG | ecosystem: Host-associated > Plants > Roots > Rhizosphere ... | reverse complement strand
GTCATTTAGCTGCCGGTTTCGAAGTTTCCGCGGAAGTTGCCGCCGGATGAACCGGCGCAGCGACACCGGCCTGAACCAGCGCCCGATCCAAAACCGCGCGTAACTCGACAATCGGCAAGGCCCCATCCACCTTCTCACCATTGACGAACATGGTGGGAGTCGCTTCCACGCCCAGGGCTTCGCCTTCATGGACCGAAGCCTTTACTGCATCGTCATTCTGGGCCTTGAGGCAAGCCTGAAGTTTGGTTCCGTCGAGGCTATGCTTTTGAGCCTGCGCGAGGGCGATGCGATCGAGAGCCGCGAATTGCTCATCATGGCTCTTGTCTGAATTCACTTCGCTCTGATTGGCGTGAATGTAATCGGCAAAATCCCAATAGGCGTCCTTGTTTTGCGCGGCCAGGCAGTTGGCGTTCACCGCGGCATGTGTGGCCCAGGGATGAATCTCAGCCAGGGGGAAGTCCTTGTAGATGAAATTGACCCGGTCGCCATACTCCTTCAGCAGTTGCGGGAACAAGGTCTGGTGCATCCGTGAACAGAACGGACATTCGAAGTCGTCGTAGTTGACGGCAACCACTTTGGCGTTGCTATCACCACGCGTGGGGCGATTGCGGACATCGATCTTTTTCATGACCTCGACAAAGGGATCTTTGCTCAGGTCGAGCTTGGTCATACGCAGCAGAGTTTTTCCGTCTTTGGAAAGTAGAAACTCGTAATGCTGCTTCTTCTCGCCGCCATCGAAAGTGATGGTCAGGGCGTCATAATTAGGAAATTCACTCGGTTTGAGATCGCTTAACACGATCTTGACATTGGATGGAATCGTGTAAAAGGTTCTCACCTGTTGCTCAATCCGCCGGGCGACTTCCGGAGCGGCAGATTGAGCTGAACAGCCGAGGCAAACCAGCAGAAGCACGAGTGCAGCGCGCCGCAGAAACGTCACTAAAAACCGCCTGAACATTGGAGTAAAGCATGATTATCTCACACGCTGGAGAAGGGCTGTGCCGGGGGAGGGGGATGACAATGCTGCGAAATGGCAAAGCGATTGTGATCAGCGGGCACGCGTTAACACGTCGGCAGCGAGTAGCACGTTCATCGAACCTGAGCGAAAGCCTTCCAGATCGAGAGTCACAAATTTGAAACCCAGCGCTTTGAAGATTCGAGTGAATTCTGCGGCCATCGTAGAGGTCAGTGCGCGAGGTAATTCATCGGGGGCAATTTCGATTCGAACAATATCGCCATGATGCCGAACCCGGCACTGACGAAAGCCAAGGGCATGGATAGCGTCCTCGCCCTGCTCGACAACGCTCAAGGCCGCGCGGGTAACCTCGCGCCCATACTCGATCCGCGAAGACAGGCAAGCCGACGCGGGTTTATCCCAGATTCGTAAGCCGGCGGAACGGGAGAGTTCACGGATGTCCTGTTTGGTCAATCCAGCGTCGCGAAGTGGGGAGACGATCTGATGTTGCTGGGCAGCCTTTTGGCCGGGACGGAAATCTCCTTGGTCGTCGAGGTTCACGCCGTAGGCGATGGAATCAAAGCCTTGCGCCGCACGGAATTTTTCCATTACAACAAACAGTTCGTCTTTGCAATGAAAGCAACGGGAGGAGTCGTTCCGTATGTATGCTGGGCGATCGACTTCGTCGGTCAAAACGATTTCAAGTGGAATTCCTTGTTCCATGGCAAAAGCGGTCGCATCTGCAAGCTGGGTGCGAGCCAGGCTTGGTGAATCGGCGATGACTGCCAGCATGTCATGGCCCAGTATTTGATGCGAGGCCCAAGCCAGGAAGGCGGAGTCTACACCGCCAGAGTAGGCAATCAGGGTTCGCCCCAAAGCGCGGAGACGCTGATCCAGTAAGGCGCGCTTGGTTACGAGATCGGAGTACGGTGGCACATGTATATCTTACGATGGTTTCGTGCGTGATTGCGAACCGAAAGGAAGGCTTCGCGGCTCTAGAACAGCTTCTCCTGCCGCCGCAAATTTCCGAATGAGCCGATATTGGCCAGGGCGAAGTTAAAGCGGAACTGGTTCTCGTTGCGTACTGATCCCAGCGCAAACCGCCGGTATTCGATGCTCAAGCCACAGCAGTCCCAGTTATAGGCCAGTTGTGCGGCCGCATATTGCAAAAAGCCTAAGTTGGCATCGAAGCCGAGATTGGTGGCGCCGCTAAATCCGCGACGATTGGGATAGCCATAGCCGAACAGCAACCGGAACTGATTGAAATCCTGGGGAAGGGTGGAAGCGGCAGTAGCACTGGGCGCTTGCAGAAACGCGTCGCCGCCGCCAACCGTGTAGGGCCCAAAACGATAGTTGACGAAGGCCGTGCTGGCATTGATCCGGCTGTTCCTAAAATCGTAATCGATGTCCCATTCGGCCTCGGTGCGACTTGTGGGCTGGAAGCGGAGCCGGGAAATCAGAGGCGAAAGCCGTCGAGCTTCATTCAAGAAGGCGATTCCGGTGAAGTCCGCTGTTGTCGTGAAGACATTGCGCTGCCCTGGGACTAGTGCGCCCCCAAAAGTTGGGTCCAGAAAGTATTTCTGCGCTAATTCCCAGGTGATGACTTCGCGTACGGTGGGTTCCTTCACGCAGGGAATGGACCCCGGCTCGGGCGGGCGTTCCCAGGGAATTCGGCTCTCGGCTGCGGGTCGGCCGATGATCAATGACGACATTGAGGGCGCAGTGCAATCTTCGGCTTTTGCCGAAGTGCGCTTGGCGTACAGACGGTTCACAATTCCGTACTCAACCTCGTTGGTGTTGCTCAAGATGTCGCGTTCATCAAAGCGAAGAATGCGGGCGAAATTATCCACCCCAGTGACATAACGGTAGGTCATTTTGGGTTCGATTACATGTTTCCATTTACGCCCGAGCACCTCACGATCGAAGATACGATCCAGAGTGGGTGGTCGGATTTCTACTTCGCCCTCCAGCGCTTTTCGATTGATGACATCGCTTCTCGCAACACCGACTCCTGAAGAGGGGACAAGTTGCTGGGTGTAAAAGGTTTCGCGAAGGGTTAGCGCCGGCCGAAGCGACCAGCCGTGCAGCATAACTGGTAAAGATAACGTCGGACTTAAGTCAAAGCGGCCTACCAGTGGAGCCGTGCGGAACCCAGGTTCACTGCGGGACAGTCCTTCGGCGGCGGCATCATACGACCAGTAAAATGGTGAATGCCCAAGGATGTGCTCCACGCTGGAAGATTCGAAGCTGGGAGCGTGCAGAATGGTGATTACATTGCCGGGAGTGGTGCTCTCAAAGTTCTGGTAACGCTGAGTGGAAGCGTCGTAGAAAAAGCCTTCGTTCGATTTCGACAGGAACGCTTCAGACTTCACTTCCGAGTTCACGGCCTGGCTGAAGACGTCATTAAAAGCCAGGCGGAATACGAACGAACTCAGGTAATCAATACTGGCGACACCTCGCAGATTGTGCCCAAACGTATCCTCCGCGTTGAGGTGGACTTCGTGTCCGCCTTGATCCACAGCGGGGGTTCCGATGCCCCGATCGAACACTCCGAAATAGTTGAGATCGACGTAGGCCTCTTCCGTCGGGCGTGCGCGAAATTCGGCTTGGGGGGCCCACCCGCGGCGCGTGAAATATTCAGCTCCCGCGGTCAGGTCCGTGCTGCGATTGATCGCCCAGAACACCGAATCACCGAGAATTGTTCCTTTGATGGACGATCGTCCGAAGTTCGGGATGAGAAATCCGCTCTGACGTGGTAGGCGTTCGACTGGGTGCGTGGCAAACGGAAAATAGAATATGGGGACGCCTTCAATACGAAAGGCGCTTCGGTAAATGGTGGCGTTGCCACCGACTTCAACCTCGATCTTGTGCGCGTTGAACTCCCATTTGGGACGGGGCAATTCGCATGTTGTGATCGTTCCGTCATAGACGAGATAGTGATCCGGTCCGGTCTTTACAACCACCTTGCCTGTAAAGGCAAACGGGTTGGGCGATGTCAGGATCATTCGCTTACCGCCCAGGCGCATGCCGGTCGTTCCGTGCACGTTCTCAAAGCGTCCGGACTCAGAGCGGACGTTGTAGGCGCCCTGCGTAGCCTCTATGTGCTCGTCATTTGGCCCGCCGTCAAGAACTACGTGACCATCCGCGGTTGCATCACCGGTTTCGGAGTTGTAGTCCACTGTGTCGGCGTGGAGGATGTAAGTGCCGTAATGAATCTCTGCCTCGCCGCGCAATTTGAAGAGGGAGCCGTCTTTTTCCTGCTGAACAGCGCGAATAGTGACATCTTCCGAATTGACGGCGGAAGGGGCGGAGGGAAGAGTTGATTTAGATGGTGAGGCTGTTTGTTTTGAAGAAAGCAACTGGCTGGTAACTATCGAGGGAGCGAGTAGCAGATGACAAACAAACGCCGCCGTGATAAGGAATCGAGTGCGGGATTTCATCGCAAGCGGACGAGACCCCTGGTGAGACCATCCACGCTGGGGTAAGGTGACGTTAGCACGGCGCCAGCCTGAGTGGCAAAGTGCGAAAGGTCTTCGGGTATTGTTGTGTGGGCTCCGGATTTTTTCTGCAGGATGAGTTCATGTTCTGCCGCTTAGCCGCCGCTCCGCCGCTGGCGGCCCATCGCCCGACAATTTTTTCATGAAGCCAAGATTCGAACCCGACAGTAGTCAGAGCGGCGCGAATGATACCTTCTCGCCGTCTCTGATCGACCCTGAAGCATACGATGCCAGCGAGCAGAGATTCGCTGCCAGTCTCGAGCCGATTCCCCACGGCAGAACGCCACGATTTGTAGTGGAGGAAGAATCCGATGCGCTGCCTGAGACTCCGGCCGAAAGTCAGGAACACAAAGATGAAAGAGTAGGTACGGAAATCCACGAAGAAACCGGGCCGTTGTCGACATCGGCTGGTAATGCCGAAGCACCGGATCCTGAGTCTTGGCGCCGCGAGGTGGCCGCTCGGCTTCATCACTATCGTGCGCGCAGGCGTCCCCGGGAGCCTCGCTATCCTTCACTGCAATTGAAATTTGAGAGTGAGCCAGCATCGAGCCCGTCGGTCGATTTGTCGGTTGAGGATACGAACGATTTTGACAGCCGCCCTTCCTTGACAGCGCTTCCGCGCATCATGAAGACTCCCCCGCCTTCCACTGTTCCACGTATTCGATTAGCCGAGCCAGTGGAATCTTCGAGACCACTTTTTGCGGTCGCTAACGAAGCCACGGCCAAGGTAATTGAGTTCGCCAGTTATAGTGCGCCCGTCCGCCCGCTCGACGAGTTGGCGGAGCCGGTATTGTCGCGCCCGCGAATCATAGAGGCTCCTGAACTGGTCCCCCCTCCGCCTGCCTTAGGAGGCATCTCGATCGAAGCAGTGGAAGAGCCACCCAACGAACGACGCCCTGGATTTGAGATTCCGCTACAAGCGGCACCCATGGGGAGACGCATAGCCGCGGCCGGAATTGACGCGGTGCTGGTCCTGGTGGCAGTCGCGGCGTTTGCTTACATTTCTTTCAGGATCATGGGTGAGCCTGCGTCGATCACGAAATTGGCGGGCACTGCCTTCGCTCTTACCGGCGCATTCTGGTGCGCCTACGAGTACCTATTGCTGGTATATAGCGGTACAACGCCGGGCTTGAGACTAGCCCGGCTTGAGTTGCAGCGGTTTGATGGCGACCCGGCACCGAGGCGGTTGCGACAATGGCGCGTGCTGGCGTCGGTGCTGTCAGGCGTATCCCTGGGTTTGGGATATGCATGGTGCCTGCTCGATGAAGATCAACTGTGCTGGCATGATCGAATTACCAGAACCTATATGGCGCCCGGGAGGTAATTTGATTAAATGACGCCCCGCGCTTCTTAGTTTGTTTCGCTTCTAGTTGTTTTTGCTTCTGTTCTTGAATTCCTGCTGTCGGTATCCTCCGCACTTAAGACTGCGGAGCTGCGTTCCCCGGCGACACGAGTTTTGGCTCGGTCTGCTGTCTGCTAACATCTCTTTGTGACTTCTAAGTCTCCTGTCCGAGTGCGCTTTGCTCCGTCTCCCACTGGGCAACTTCACGTCGGCAATGCGCGTACGGCTTTGCTCGATTGGCTTTTTGCCCGGCGAAACGGCGGTACCGTCGTGCTACGCATTGAGGACACGGATGTAGAACGCAGCGAGGCGCGTTTTGAAGATCAGCTCATGGCGGATCTCAAATGGCTTGGGCTGGACTGGGACGAGGGGCCCGATGTGGGTGGACCGTACGCCCCTTATCGCCAGTCCGATCGGTTGGACATTTACCGGGAGCACGCTGAGCGCCTGCTAAGCGAAGGCAAGGCATATCTGTGTTTCTGCTCCGAAGCGGAGTTGCAGAAGGAAAGAGAAAGGGCTCAAGCGGAGCATCGCCAGCCGATCTATTCGGGGAAGTGCAGGGCAATCGACCCGACAGAAGCGAAACATCGGCGAGCCAATCAAGACGCTTGCGCGATACGACTGCGAATTCCCGAGCATCCCATTCGATTTCACGACATCGTGCATGGCGACGTCGAATTTTCTAACGAAGTAGTGAGCGATCCCATCATCCTTCGCTCCAGCGGCATGCCCGTATACAACTATGTCGTGGTGATTGACGACGCGCTGATGAAGATCACACACGTAATCCGCGGCGACGATCACCTTTCGAACACGCCCAAGCAAGTCGCGCTCTATGAGGCATTGGGCTGGCCGGTGCCGGAATTCGCGCACCTCTCGACGATTTTGGGTGCGGATCGTGAACGGCTTTCAAAACGCCATGGGGCGACCTCGATTGCCAACTTCCGCGATATGGGCGTGCTTTCTGAAGCACTGGTGAACTACCTGGTTCTGCTGGGTTGGGCCCCGCCAGGGGGCACGCGCGAGATTTTTACGCGCGAAACGTTGGTCAAGGAATTTTCACTCGAGCGGGTGACGCCTTCGGCGGCAGTGTTTGATATGGAAAAGCTGTACTGGCTGAACCGCCACTACATTAAGAATTGGCCAGTGGAGAAGCTGGTTGCGTTAGGCGTGTGGTTTTTTGGCAAAGCCGGATACATTGAATTGAAGGACGCGAAGTGGCCGCCAGCCGAGAGCGCCCCTGCGGTGGAGCTAAGCGAAGATCTAGAACACTGGCTGAAAAAAGTCATTGAGTTGGTTGCACCCTCGGTCGATCGTCTGGACCAGTTGCCGGAGCGCGCAGGCTTGATCTTTAACTACGATCCGAAAGCTGCGCTCGCATCCTCCGACAACACAGAGGTGCTGGCCTGGCCCAATACAGATGCCGTTCTCACAAGGTTCGTGGTCAAAATACTTGAGGACGAATCGGCGAAAGCGGGGAACCTCACGGTCGAGTGCTTCAAGCTGTTGGTCAACGAAGTGAAGGCCGAAACTGGGGCTAAGGGCAAAGAGCTTTTCCATCCCATTCGCATCATCATCACCGGATCGCACTCCGGACCAGAATTTGACAGGCTGATTCCTATTCTAGAAGCCGGTAGTTCGCTCAAACTCCCCAAGCATGTTCTTAACGTGCACGAGCGAGTGGAAGAATTCGCCCGGGCCCGGGCCGCCAAAGGTTGATTTCGTAAGCGGGACTGGCCATCCTTCATGCTATCTTTTTTTCATGATGCGGATCTTCGCGATTCTGCTCCTACTCCTCTCTTCTGGCGTTTCCGGTTTCGCCAAAGAAAAATATCAACACGCGGGCCCGATTCACCTTGATCGCGGCGGTGAGAAATGGGCAGAGAAGACGCTGCGCCACCTCACGCTGGAAGAAAAAGTCGGACAGCTTTTCATGATCTGGGTGCGCGCAGATTTCCTGAACATCAACAGTCCGGTATATCTCCAGTTGCTGGACGGTATGCATAAGTATCACATCGGCTCGTTCGCCATGACGGTGCGTTGGGACCCGCCTTTTCTGTACCGCAGCGAACCTTATGAAGCTGCCGAGCTCCTGAATCGTCTGCAGGAGCAGAGCAAGCTGCCGCTGCTCGTCGCAGCCGATTTCGAGCGCGGCGTTACCATGCGCCTGCGCGGTGCGACGAACTTTCCCCATGCCATGTCATTCGGAGCGGCGGGAAAGGTCAGCTATGCGGAGGACTTTGGACGGATTGTGGCTCAGGAGTCGCGCGCGGTTGGAGTGGAATGGAACTTCTTTCCGGATGCGGATGTGAACTCCAATCCGGCGAATCCCATTATCAACACGCGTTCGTTTGGAGAAGATCCGCAACAGGTAGGAGATCTGGTGGCCGCTTACATACGAGGCGCCCGAGCCAATGGAATGTTGACCACTGCAAAACACTTCCCCGGTCACGGCGACACCGCGACCGATTCTCACCTCAGCGTGGCGCAGGTGACTGGGGATCGCACCCGGTTAAACTCCGTGGAACTCGCACCCTTCCGCAAGGCTATTGAGGCTGGAGTGGATTCGGTGATGGTAGCGCATGTCACGGTTCCGGCGCTCGAGCCGGACGTCAATCGTGTGGCCACGACGTCGCCGGTCATCGTTAACGATTTGCTGAAGAAGCAGCTTGGTTTCCAGGGAATTGTGGTGACCGACGCCCTCGATATGGCTGGGCTGACTCGTCTTTATTCCACGAATACAGGGCGAGCGGCGGTTGATGCGTTTAAGGCTGGAAGCGACCTTCTGCTGATTCCGGCCGACTTAGACGCCTCCTACAACGCCGTTCTTGATGCGGCTCGCAGTGGCGAAATTCCCACGGCTCAGCTCGACGCGTCGGTCCTTAAGCTGCTGAAGGCAAAGGCTTCCTTAGGTTTACATAAATCGCGCCTGGTAGATATCAATGCTCTCACCGACATTGTGGGGAAACCCGAGAGCCAGTCTCTGGGGCAGCAGATTTCTGACGATGCGGTGACCCTAGTTCGTGACAGTGGCAAGTTGTTGCCGCTAAAACAAACCGGAACTGTTGAGAAGGGACTTCCGTATCAACATGTGGAAGAAACACACAATGGCACGGTGGTGGTCGTGCTTTCCGAAGATGTACGTACCGAGGCCGGCCGCATTTTGGATCGCGCTATCAAGGCTCGTGTTCCGGACGCCAATGTTATTTACGTTGACCCACGCATTGCCGCTGCCATGTCACAAGATGTACTGAAAGCGGTGGATCAGGCTAAATCGGTGATTGCCGCGGTGTTTGTTGTGCCGACTGCCGGAAGGGTTATGAAGGGCGCGAACGGTATCACCAACTCGGTCGCTCTCACCGACGCCAGCGGCACGCTGTTACAGGCAATCCTGGATCACGCCGCGGAAAAGACCGCAGTGCTGGCTATGGGAAATCCATATGTAGCTCAGGACTTTCCTGCCATCCAAAATTATTTATGTACGTTTTCCAACGCCGAGGTTTCGGAAACCAGTGCGGTCAAAGCGTTGTTTGGAGAAATAGCCATCCATGGACACTTGCCGGTCAGTATTCCCAATATCGCTCAGCGTGGCGCCGGTATTGAAAAAATAGGCCACGTCGCAGAAGAGGGTTTCCAACATGACCATGCTCAGATTGCGGGACGTTAATTCGATTCTTGCCCTCACCTTGGTTTTCAGCGCCTCGGTGATTTTTTCCGGCTGCAACGTGAAAGTGAATAAGGACAGTGAAGGCCAGGAGAAGAAGGTAGATATCGATACCCCGATTGGTGGATTGCACGTCAGCAAAGGGGCGGATGTCCGGGATACGGGCCTCTCGGTTTATCCCGGTGCGCGCCGCAAGGAAAAAAACAAGAAAGACGAGGAAGAAGGCAACGAAAATAGTGCGAACATCAATATATCGAGCAGCCTGTTCGGCCTGAAAGTGGTAGCCGTGGAATACCTATCGGATGATCCGCCCGACAAGCTCATCGCGTATTACACCAACCAGTTGAAGAAATACGGCAACGTGCTGGAGTGCCGTACCAACAAGCCGGACGCCAATGCCACCATGAACGTTGACGGCAATTCCGGCGGATCGAAACCGCTCAAGTGTGAGGGCGACAATGAAGGCAATGTGATCGAACTGAAAGTTGGCAGTAAGCAGAGTCAGCACATCGTTTCTATTCATCCTGCAGACTCAGGCAAAGGCACCGATTTCGGCCTGGTGTATGTACAGGTGCGAGGCGAGAAAGACACGATATGACATCGCGACTGGCGCCGTTTGAAGTGCCGGATTGGAGTTGAATTGTTAGGCCGGCAATGTCGAACTTCGTCGATCCCCGAACAATCGCGTCCTCCGTCATTTGCCCGACGGGATTTGGGTTCCTTGCCTGTTGTCGACACCCTGCGGTAACTTGAAAGGAAGTGGAGAATCCCTGTCACCAATGTGGCACGATTGTGCAGGAAGGCACGGCCTTCTGTCCCCAGTGCAACGCGCCACAGATACGGGTAGCCGTTACGGAACGCCTCGCACCGCCACTGGGTGCGGCGGAACGAGACGCTTCTTCGTTATCCGATGCTCAATTCGCATCTCCGTTAACCCCAAGCATTGATTGGTCCAAGGCATTTCCCGCCACCGCTTTGGCGGGCCTTGTGGCGGCGGTTCTCATGATGACTCCGCTGGCGGCGTTTGGCTTGGGAATGCTGATCGGAGGAAGCTTGTCAGTGGTCTTTTACCGGCGACGGAACCCAATCGCCAACATCACTCCAGGAATGGGGTCCCGCTTGGGAATGGTAAGCGGGGGCTTGGGTGGCTGCATTTTTACCGTTCTTCTATTGCTCGGAACCGCCGTGCTCCACGCTTGGGACCAGATCCACCAGAAAGTCATAGAACTGGTCGAACAGGCGATGGCCCGAAACCCAGATCCGCAAGCCCAGCAGGCGATGGAGTTTTTCAAGACGGAACAGGGTATTGCATTGCTCATAACCTCTGCGTTGATCGGGACTTTAGTAGCGTTTGTTATCTTTTCGGGTCTGGGAGGAGCGATAGGGGCGGCTCTACTACGCCGGAAAGAGCGGTTTTAGGCAAACTGGCGTCGGGTCTAAGACATCAGACTTTCGACGTCAGGCTCTGGGCCCTCGGCGTCGGATTGCATATCCTCGGCTCGCCTGGTATCCATCCTACCCTGTCAGTTCATACCACCGAGTGTTACTTACCCAAATAGCCATTCACGCTGCTTGGCCACAGTTCCTGCTCATCTGAAGTCCAAGTTTGGCATGCGAAATCTTACGTCCGCAACTATTACTTTTGTACCGTAGGGCGAAACACTGTTAACGGCTAAACTTATGCGCTGAACCGAAATTTCTTCGATTGGGCGTGTGATGCATCGGAAAACTGAAGGGGTTCTGGCGCAGGTTAGCCAACAACTCTCGCAGCTCGAGAAGCGAGATGCAGAGCTTTGGCTGATCGTGTCTCTGGCTGGCCTGCTGGTGGGCGCCGGACTACTTGCAGTTTTGTACCCTGCCGCTTTTCTCAAGCAAGGCAACATTCACTTTGAAATTAGCGTCTCCCGGCCACTGGTGCTTGGACTTGTAGCTCTCTTGGCCTTGTTGAATACCTACTTGCTTACCAGACGGCTAGAGATCCGGCGCTTACGAGAAGAACTGATCTCTCGAACCATCCAGCAGGAACTGACACAACAGCAATCCTTTACCGACCCCCTCACGGAGATATACAACCGTCATTCACTGGATGAGATGGCTGGGCGGTTCATGAGCCAAGCCAGACGTTCGAAGAAGCCGCTTACCTTGATGATGATTGACGTGGATCAATTCAAGCAGGTGAATACCAAATTCGGACACCTGACGGGAGACGTCGTACTGGCCAACACTGCGGCACTGCTGAAGCATTCCGTACGCGGGTCAGACGCGGTGTTCCGTTACGGCGGAGATGAGTTTTTGGTAATTCTGGCGGATACATCGACTACCGATGCCAGGCACGTAGTGGACAGAATCAGAACGGGGCTAGAAGAATGGAACCGAGCGCGTCATCTCGAGAATTTCGAATTGAGCCTGAGCATTGGCGTAGCTGAATGGACAGAAGGCAAGACGTTGGACGTTCTTCTGGATGGCGCCGACCATGGAATGTACGCAGCGAAGGCGGAAAACAGCTTAAGCAAAGGGAATACGGCCGGGTCATAAGCCGGCGTGACGAAGCGCGTTTGGCCGCGGCTGGTAACCAATCTTCAACTACATCAGCAGTTCATTGGCGCGCTGCGCCAGCGGGTGCTGCATTTCCTGCAGGTCATTCTTCACAAGATTCAATCCATAAACACACTGCTCAAAATTTTTGGAGAGACTGGCGAACAGTGGCGCGACTTTGGCGTATTCAAAATGCTCGAACTTAGAAACGACGTAATAGCTTTCCTTGCCGGCCTTGATCCAGTCCACAAAATTTTCCATCCGATTGCGGCGAAGACGGAAATGGTTGATGCTCTCGGGGAACATCCCGGTGAAAAACAGCGTGTAATCGCCAATGTGTTTACGCACTTGGCGCTCACGGTCAAAAGAAGGAGCAGGGCCGAACACAGGGTTTGATTCCACCAGCATCTCACCGACGTCGGCTAAAGGCTGGTTGCCTGCGTTGCGGATCTTGAATAACTGCTCCGCGTCGCAAAACTCGGCCATCAGGTGAGCGACATAGTTAACGATCTGAGGATCTCGTAAGCCAATCTCCTCGGCGTAGTGGCGACCCACAAGTTCGATGAATAGCTGTTGCAAGGGATGCGATTCCGGAATCATCGTGGAGCTTCCTCCTCCAGAAACCCCGAGTGGCACGGGATTCAATGATCGCCACTATATCCGTCTACTTAACCCCAGCTTGCCAGTCAAGGCAAGTGACTTTTGTAAGTCAGGCAAATCAAAATTTCCAATTTATTAGAGGATCGAAGTCAGCCAAAGGTTTCACCCCCCGCATTTGTTGGCACACTTCGAGCTTGGCTGCCAATTTCAAAGCGTTGCACCGCTACAATCACTATCGGAGGCATTTTATGGAGCGAAAAAACATCTCGAGCGGTACGCCGTGGGAGCCGATCGTTGGTTACTCTCGTGCTGTCAAAGTTGGTTCCCATGTTTACGTAGCCGGTACCACAGCCACCGGTTCGGACGGCAAGGTGGTTGGAGCCGGCGATCCCCGCGCCCAAACCATCCAGACGTTGAAGAACATCGAGACAGCGCTGCGCAACGCAGGCGCAAGCTTGAAGGACGTCGTGCGCACGCGAATGTTTGTCATCAACATTGCCGACTGGGAAAAGATTGGCAAGGCACATGGAGAGTTTTTTAAAGACATCCGCCCCGCGACGTCGATGGTGCAGGTAAGTGCGCTCATCTCCCCCGAAATGTTAGTAGAGATTGAAGCCGATGCCGTCATCGCCGGTTGAGTATCTGCTTGCGGCGAATATTTTTGTCCGGCGTCGTTGGTTTGGAAACTCGGATTTGCAAAAAACGCCCTGCGGGCCCTATCACAAGCAAACACCAAACCGATCCAGGTCGAACGCGGCGAGGGTGGCACAAGTTCCCACCTGATGATGTATCATGCCCACCCGATCCCTGAGAGGCGAACATGCGCTATCTAGCCGGCCTTATTTTTGCTCTCGTACTCTGTCTAACAGCCTTTTGCCAAACTGCTACACCAGCCCCCACGGTAATTCGCGCCGGCGTTTTGATTGATGGCAAATCTGACCAGCCTCGCCGTGATCAGGTCATCGTCATTCGTGGCAATCGCGTCGAAAGTGTTTCTGATGCCGCAACCGCAAAGATTCCTGCTGGGGCCAAGATAATCGATCTTTCACACGCTACCGTTTTGCCTGGTCTCATTGACTGCCACACGCATATCTTCCTGCAGGGAGAAGACCCGGCACAGGGCGGCTATGACGCTAACATTCTAAAATATCCGCTGGCCTTGCGAGCGGCACGAGCCACGGTTGCTGCCCGGCGCGCCTTAGAACAGGGTTTCACGACGTTGCGCGATGTCGAAACCGAAGGCGCGGGTTACGGCGACATCGGCATAAAAATGGCGATCGAGGGAGGATACATCCCGGGACCTCGACTGTTCGTCGTGACGCGCGCCATCTCGACCACAGGTGGCTACAACCTCGATGGCTATGCTCCCGAACTCGACATGCCTAAGGGGGCACAGATGGTTGATGGTCCAGTCGAAGCGCGGAAAGCGGCGCGCGAGCAACTTGATCACGGTGCCGACTGGATCAAAGTTTACATGACGCATCGTTCATGGCTTGGAAAGGACGGCGAACTAGTCTCACAACCAACCCTGACGGTGGAAGAACTCAAAGCCATTGTGGATGAAGCCCATGGCTGGGGAAAGAAGGTAGCTTGCCACGCTTACAACGGTATCGGCTTGCAGCGCGCCCTGGATGGGGGCTGTGACTCGATCGAGCATGGCCTGCAGATCACTGATGCTCAGATCGCCCAGATGGTAAAGCAGGGTACCTGGTACTGCCCAACGCTTGCTGTCTACTATCACGACTGGGATGCCGCGGACACGCCGAACGGAAAACGCGATCGCAAGAGGGCTTCGGATCACGGAGAATCGTTCCAAAAGGCGTTAAAAGCTGGAGTGAAGATTGTTTTCGGCACTGATATGGGAGGTATCCTGTGGACGGAGCCGATTGCGCAGGAATTTCCACGAATGACCGAGCTCAGCATGTCCCCCATGGAGACAATCAAGAGCGCCACGTCACGCGCCGCCGAGATGCTCGATATGACAGGCGAAATCGGAGTGGTCGCTCCGGGAGCTTATGCCGATATCGTCGCGGTGCCGGGCGATCCGCTGCGTGACATCCACGTTTTGGAACATGTGACCTTCGTGATGAAAGACGGTGGGGTATTCAAGAACGCCAACTGAGGGGGTGAGCTAAATTACTGCCTTCATGCGACAAATATCCTTGACACCGGCAGCACACGGCGGATAATGCCGAAATCTCCTGGATTGCTGCGGCGGTTCTCCGGCAGCCAATCTACCAGTTGAGAAGGGTTGGTTTATGAACCTTTTAGAGATGTGCGATTCGGATGTGGCCGCTATTCGCGTAGAGTCCAATGCAGCCGACGCGATCCGTGTAATGCTTGACCAGCATGTCGGAGCGGTGGGGGTAGTCGACAGTGATGGGCGAGTTGCGGGCATCTTTACCGAACGTGACGTGTTGCGCAAGCTGTCGCTCAGCGGCCGCAATCCAGAGTTGACGCCGCTGCGTGAATTGATGACTACTCCAGTCGAGTTAGCTACCACGGCTATGGCTCCTGGCGAGGCCCTTACGATCATGCTGGAACGCCACTTTCGACATCTCCCGGTGGTAGACAATTCGGGGAAGCTGTTGGGGATGCTCTCAATTCGCAACCTGCTGGAACAGCGGATCGGCGACCTGAGCCAGGAATTGGATTCGCTGGAGCAATACGTCACCAACGACGGACCCGGAGGCTAGCGCAGAGTCCTCGAATTCGTTTCGGCAGTTGCGTCGTCGGGTAAAATACAAAACTTAATGCGCAACTTTCCCCGCGCTCTTCCCAGAACGATTGCTGTTGTTCGCGTCGCCACGTCCATATTTTTTATTCTTTTCGGACAATATAAAATTTTTGGATCCGCCTTCGCCAATGGCGGATTTCAGCAGTATCTTCAGGGCTTCATTCAGAATGGCGCCGTGAGCTTTTATCAACCCGTACTCGCTAACCTGATTCTTCCTCATGCCGTGTTTTTTGGTTATGTGGTAGGTGTGCTCGAAATGTTCGTTGGGGTGTGCTTGTTACTCGGGATCTGGGTACGGTTGGCATCGGTGCTGGGCGTATCGCACATGTTGAGCTTGACTCTCGCCACCTGGTGGGAGCCCGGCCACGGAATTCCGGTGTGGCGCTATTTTGGAGCTGAACTTGACCATCTCCCCCTGCTTTTTCTGTTCATTATTTTCTTCGTTGCGGATGCAGGAAAAGAATGGGGATTGGATGGCCGCAAGGGATCGTGAAATCAACGCCGAAATTGCATGAGGAACCGATGAAAAAAGTTGGCACCTATGTTCCCGCGTTCATTCTTCCCGCGCTGCTCTTTCTCATGACTTTTGCCGCCGCCCAGGAAGGCTCCAAGCGAGATTCCGAACGTGTGATGGTTCACGCCGGCAAAATGCTCGACGTGCGCTCCGGCAAAACCTTGACTGATCAGGCCATAGTGATCGAGGGAGGGAAGATTGTCAGCGTGGGCCCCGTGGCACAAACGCATCGTTTGTCGGGAGATCGGTTCGTCGATTTGCCGAACGCTACAGTTTTGCCCGGTCTAACGGATGCGCACACGCACCTGACGGGCGATCCCAAGGATGTCGGACCGCACGCCCTTACGATTTCCGTACCTCGTGCGACGCTCACGGGAGCGCGCAACGCGCGCATCACTCTGGAAGCCGGTTTTACCACGGTGCGAAATGTTGGAGCGGATGGTTACAGCGATGTAGCGCTGCGAGATGCCATCAACGCCGGCGACCTCCCCGGACCCCGTATGCTGGTCAGCGGCCCGCCACTTGGGATTACCGGCGGACACTGCGATGAGAACGAATTGCCTTACGATTTCCACTTTTCCTCCGAAGGAGTGGCGGATGGAGTGGGCGGCGTCCAGCACAAAGTTCGCGAGACCATCAAATACGGCGCTGACCTGATCAAGATTTGCGCAACCGGTGGCGTACTCTCACACGGCGACAATCCTCAGGCTTCGGCATACACCCTGGAGGAGCTACAGGCGATCGTTACGGATGCCCACCGCTTAGGGCGCAAGGTTGCTGCACACGCCCATGGCGCCCAGGGCATCCTGTGGGCATCGCAGGCCGGCGTGGATTCAATCGAGCACGGCTCGTACATCGATGACGCCGGCATCGCCGAGATGAAGAAGAATGGGACATATCTTGTGCCGACCCTGTATCTGGCAGATTGGTTTCTCGCCAATGCGGAGCGGCTTCAGGTTCCTCCTGAGTTGATCGCAAAAGGTAAGGAAGTGATGCCCGCAGCCCGTAAGAACATCGCTCACGCTTTCAGCAGCGGCGTGAAAGTGGCTTTCGGTACCGATGCCGCGGTATATCCCCACGGCCTCAATGCACATGAATTTGCGGTGATGGTCAAGCTGGGACTCAGCCCGCTGCAATCGATTCAGGCTGGCACGATCAACGCCGCCGATTTGCTTGGGTGGTCCGACAAGATCGGAGCGGTCGAACCCGGGAAATGGGGAGACATCATTGCAGTCGATGGCGATCCGCTGCAGGATGTGACGACCTTGGAGCGGGTGAAGTTTGTGATGAAGGGTGGGGAAGTGGTGAAGAACGAATATGGCAAGTGATCCGCATTTTGGATACCTGACATTTATGGTACTCGGCGTAGCGCTCGCGTCACCTCTGCAGTTACGCGGAACAAGATGATCCTGCGAAGGGGGCGGAGCACCGGGCTCCTCTAAATCCGCACCGGAACGTCACAAGCGGCTTCCGAACGGTCAGACGCTAATCCGTTTTTTTACAGTGAGTCGCTTCCCTGTGCTGCAACCTACATAACCGGGCGACACCAACGGCGTGAGAGCCGTTCTCGCTTGACAGGATGACCTTTAACTATGAAACTTCTGAGCGCTTTCCAAAATCAGTAATTTTCGTTCTAGCTTTCAAGCCAGGAGCGGCTCCTTGATTCGTGTGATAGCCCTGAGAAGAATGTCTATCGTAATTTTTGTTTTGTTGACCCTCACGCACTTCGGCCTTGCACAAAATGCGGAAGCCCGGGCGGCTGACAGCCGAGCTCCCAAGATGTCCTACCTGCTGGTGGGGCGCCTTTTTGACGCGACCGGCGACAACATCCGGGAGAACGTGGTCATCACAATTGAGGGTGAGCGTATCAAGAACGTTGCGTCGGCCGGAGAGGTAAAAATTCCGTCCGGTGCCAATGTGATTGACCTGTCGCAGGCGACCGTACTCCCGGGCCTGATCGACTGTCACACTCACCTGGGTGCCCGGGCAGACCGCTACAACGAACTGTACAACTTCAAGGACACGCCTTTTGATCACGCTTTTGCGGGAGTGATCAACGCCCGCAAGACTCTGGAAGCCGGATTTACTTCGGTTCGCGACGTCGGATCCGACCCATTTTTGGCGGTTGATCTGCGCAACTCCATCAATGAAGGCTATCTGATTGGCCCGCGGATTGTTGCCAGTGGTCCCGCAATTTCGATTACCGGAGGCCACGGCGATTTGAACAATTTCTCGCCGCAGACTCGCGTCATGATGTTTCCGGAGGAACGTGATTTCTCGATCGCCGATAGCGTCGACCAGATTCGGCACATCGTCCGTGCCCAAGAAAAGTACGGAGTGGACGTGATCAAGATTCTGGCCACGGGCGGCGTGCTCTCAAAGGGGGATAGTCCTGGAGCGGCGCAGTATACATTCGAAGAGCTGAAAGCGGCTGCGGACACGGCACACATGGGCGGGCGGAAAATCGCGGCGCATGCTCACGGCACTGAAGGGATCAAGAATGCTATCCGTGCCGGTGTCGATTCCATTGAGCATGCCAGCCTGATCGATGACGAGGGCATTCGCCTGGCCAAGGAGCACGGAACTTATTTGGTCATGGACATTTATAACGACGATTACATTCTCAACGAAGCGCCAAAGTACGGGCTGCCGACCGAAAAGTTGGATAAGGAAAGAATGGTAGGTCGACTGCAACGCGAGAATTTCCGGAAGGCATTGCAGGCTGGCGTGAAGATGGCATTCGGAACGGATGCGGGCGTCTACCCTCACGGCGACAACGCGAGACAATTTTTTTACATGGTTAAATTTGGCATGACTCCGGCCCAGGCAATCCATGCTGCAACATCCAATGCGGCCGACCTGATTGGACGATCGAAAGATGTAGGAACGATCGAACCGGGCAAGTACGCTGACATCATTGCAGTAAACGCCGACCCGTTGTCGGATGTGCGGGCTTTGGAGCATGTAGATTTTGTGATGAAGAGCGGGGTTATCTACAAAGACGCTCGTGCTCCCGGGTCAGGCTCCACGCGAAATTGATCCTTTCGTAAGACCGTCAGGAACCACGCGGCGTATCCGGCGATCCTAACCTTTGCGTGTAGAATCCCCCTCTGATGGCGAATTCTGCAGAGTCGCGTGAGGTCCGGCCGGATCAAGGTCTCATCCGTCTGCTCCGTTTCCTTCGTCCGTCTCACCAGCACAGTGCTTTTTCGGCGACGCTCCTACTGATGTCGACCGTGATGCTCTCCCGCGTGATCGGCTACGTGCGCGAGGCATATATCGCCTACGCCTTCGGCGCGGGGGGCGCAACCGATGCTTATGTCGCCGGGTTCACCATTCCTGACTGGCTGAATTATCTAGTTGCTGGCGGGACCGCTTCCATCACGTTCGTTTCGATCTATACCCGCTTTCTGGCTGAGAAGAAAGAGACGGAGGCGCAAAAGACCTTTTCCATCATCATCACCGTGATGACCGCGGTTCTGGGGGTTGGCATCATCCTCACGGAGATTTTTACGCCCGAAATCTCGCGGCATCTCTTTCCCAAATTCAACTCCGAACAGATGCAGCTTTGTATTCACCTGACCCGAATCCTGCTGCCGGCGCAGTTGTTTTTTTACGTCGGCGGCGTGGTTTCGGCCGTTTTGCTTTCGCGACGGCTATTTCTTTTTCCCGCCTTTGGTCCGCTTCTGTACAACGCGGCCATTATTGTTGGAGGAGTACTGTTTGCGCGGCGGGTGGGAATTTCTTCTCTGGCATATGGTGCGGTGGTGGGAAGTTTTCTCGGACCGTTTCTGATCAATGCCATCGGTGCAGCCCGCGTGGGGACCGGTTACAGTATTTCGTTCGATGTGCGTAACCCCGCATTTCGCGAATGGGTACGGCTTTCAATTCCTCTTATGCTTGGCGTTTCACTGGTGACAGCCGATGACTGGATTTTGCGTTACTTCGCGTCAGGGGCGGTGGGAGATATTACTCGACTGAACTACGCGAAGCGGTTGTTTGCGGTGCCAATTGCGGTGCTGGGGCAGGCCACCAGCCAGGCTTCTCTGCCCTTTTTTGCCAAACTGTTCGGCGAGAAACGGATGCGGGAGTTTGCCGATACGGTCAACGGTTCGATTTACCGCATCGTGGCAACATCGCTGCTTGCCACCAGTTTTATGATGGCAGCGGCGCTGCCCTTGATCGATCTGGTGTATCGTCGCGGACACTTTTTGTTTTCAGATTCCCAGGAAACGGCACTCTATTTCTTCTGGTTTTCTCTTTCCCTGTGTTTCTGGGCTGCCCAGGGCCTATATTCTCGCGCCTTCTACGCCGCCGGAAATACACTTCTGCCAATGGTTGCCACCAGTCTGATTACACTGGTTTCCATCCCCATATATTCGGCGCTGTATCGCCATTTCTCTACGGTGGGGCTGGCGATTGCTTCCGATGTGGGAATCGTGGCTAACATGCTCGCTCTGGCGTTATTGCTTCACCGCCGCAATCTGGTCCGCGTGAACGAACTGCACTGGGCAGAGATAGGAAAGGCAGGTATTACCGCGTTGGTGGCGGGCCTGCTGAGTTACCAGGTCGCACTCGCGTTCATGGTGCGCAATAGCCGCGTGGCAGATTTTAAAACTCTCAGCGTGGTCCTGCTTACCTGGGGTGGAGCGGTCGCAGCGGGCCTGTGGCTTACTCGGTCTTCATTGCCAGGAGATCTTCGCCGGCGCAAGGTAACAACTCTGCCGCGGGTGGCAGAAGTGCAAGCGGCGGAAACCAGCAGGGGAATTGAGCCGTAGAGCAGAGATAAGCTCTTAGCCGTCAGCTTAAATCTGCCGCACCAGCTTTCGCCCAGATACTGCCGTTGCAGGAAATCCCTTACCAAAAACAAAACGGGCACTCTCGATATCGCTGAGAGTGCCCGCCGTGATCGTTTACCTGTTGTTCCGGTGAAGCCTAGACTCTGGCGGCGGTTGCGGCTTCGCTCGATGCGGAAGTCTTCACGTCTTCGCCGTTAGCTTTTTGACCGGCTTTGCGGATGTCAATTCCGCCTTTGAAGAACGCGCCGTCTTCAATGGAAATACGAGCGGCTACAACGTCGCCGGTCAGTGAGCCGTCGCTACGGATATCCACACGGTCACTCGCCGTCAAGTTGCCGCGCACCTTGCCCAGAACTACGATTTCGCGGGCGTTGATGTTAGCGGACACCACACCGTTACGGCCAACAGTCACACGATTGCCCGACAGATTGATGGAGCCTTCCACTCGGCCGTCAATGTAGAGGGACTCGGAACCGGTGACTTCGCCCTTGATCACCAACGATTTTCCGATCGTCGCCTGATCCGCGGTGCTGGTTGCAACCGGACGCGGTGCGGTCGGCGCCGGGGTGGGTTCGCTTACCGCTGACGCTGTGGCGGGTGCCGCAGGACGCTCCGGCTCACCTGGCCGGCTCGGAGTCGTAGGCTGATTGGTGGGTTTCCACATTTGCAAAGTCCTTTCCTGTTTATCGATTCACGGTGAAGGCCGCACTTCGCTGACCATCTGGCATTTTACTCCAGTAAGTTCGAAATCGAGCCTGTGAAAATCGACCTTTTTGTTGATACTGCGTGACATGCAAAGCTCGAACTGCATGGCGTCAGCCAACCGCTGCTACGTGCTCGGCTAATTGGCGACTTCCAAACCATGCAAATTCGACTCGGCCCTGTATTTTTTCACCAGCACCATGATGCCATCAATCACCGGAGCGCGGTATGGGGTGGTCACATGAGAATGTTACCGATGTAATGTCCCTGGCCCCGGATCTGGCCTGCCATCCAATCAAATTCCTTTTAATCTGATTCTCATGTTGGTGGCTAAATATCCGTCGGAGTGGTCATGAAGCGGATTCGTCGGAATGTTTTGGCATGTTTGTGTGTGGTCGTATGCCTAGGGCTTGCTGGTCAGCCTCAGGAGGATCCTAATGCAGGGCATATGGGACGCGTCATTGACTGGAGCTATCATCATGTCGTCGTAAGCGGCTCCATTACCAACGCAAATCTGGACCGGGCACGCGGTGAGCCCCGAATCTTGTTTCACCTGGCAGAGCGCAACCTTGCCAGTTCTACCTACTCTTCCGGTCGATCAAACACATTTGAGGGGCATCTTGGCCGTTCGGGCTTCCATTCCGATCCAGGCCGCGATGGGGGACATCCTGGAGCTCCCTCAGGGTTTCCCGGCAAGAAAGCCAACACCCTCCAGAGGGATTGGAGCGTTCCGCTCGGAGCAGGAGGTGTGGCTCCGAATATGTTTCCGGCTAAATTCGGGTTCAATCCGGATGCAAGGTAAGAACCCATGTCGGCCGCGGTAGCAAGGGAAACACGTTTGGGACTAAATTAACCACATCGTTTTAGGCATTCATCTACAGAAAGCCCAACTCTCTGGAGCTCGCGTCTATCTCACGGACGTCTTCCGGTGACGCTTAGGTGTGCCAGGAATTCCTACCTTCGACGGCGTTACGAGCGGTTTACCGCCCAGCCAGCCGCGCAGAAACACTTTCTTTTTGGCGGTTCAGGTATCCTGAAGGCATAACCCATTCCAGAGAGCGACGTTATGAACTCAAAAGTTGTCTTCACCGTTAAACCTGAACCTGACGAATACGCCCCTTACTACGAAAAATATATTTCTCTGGTTCCGGACGACGATGTCCTCCAAATTCTCGACAAGCAATGCGCAGAAATGGTGGCCCTGCTGTCAGCGCGCGACGCTGCGGATGGAGATCTCCGCTATGCACCGGGAAAATGGAGTGTCAAGGAATCGCTCGGGCATCTGATCGACACGGAGCGAATCTTCAGTTATCGAGCGCTACGAATCGCTCGTAACGACAAGACACCTATCGAAGGCTACGAACAGGATGACTACGTTAAATTCGGGCCTTTCGCCAAGCGCACTCTGGCTTCCCTGATTGAAGAATTTATTTCTGTCCGCCGAGCCACACTGTCTTTGTTTCGCGGAATTGACGAAGCTGGGTGGACTCGCCGAGGCGTGGCCAATAAGAACGAAGTGACGGTACGTGCTCTCGCTTTTATGATTGCAGGTCATGAGCTGCATCATCGCGAAATTTTCCAGGAGAGATATTTTGCGGGCCGCCCCTCCTAAGAATATCGGCAGCCGCCATGCTATCTGACTCTGACATCCTCAAGAAGATTGCACGCCAGCCTAAACACATAGCGGGGTTCAAGCAGATAGTGCGCGAACTTGGCGTCAGCGGTGATGCCCGGCGCGAGCTGTCCGAACGATTGCATTCTCTGGTAACGAACAATCAGTTGGTGCAAGTGGACTCGGACCGATATGCGATTCCGCAGGCCGCTGCCGGAAAAAACCTCGTGGTCGGGCGCCTCAGCATGCACCGCGACGGTTTCGGCTTCGTCATCCCGGAAGCCAACTCGCTCGACGAGCGGCTCAAATCCAAGCTGGCAGGAGACATCTTCATCCCTCCTCCAGCCATCGGTTCGGCGATGCACGGTGACCGCGTGCTGGTGGAGGTCGGAGATATCCGCCCGGACGGCCGGGCGGAAGGGCGCATCGTGCGTCTGATCGGCCGCGCACATTCCACGGTCGTAGGAAAATTTCACTATGGCCGCCGGTACAATTTCGTAGCTCCAATCGATCAGAAAATTACGCAAGAAATTGTAATACCTCCGGGATCGGAATTTCCCGCTGAATTCGAAGCTAAACCTTCGGGCGAGAGTGAGCCGTCTCGCGAAAAAAGGAAAAATCCCGACCGGGTGCTCGGCGACGAGGCCTCCCGCCGTGCCAAATGGGAAGATCTTGAAAATGTGGTCGTGGATGTCGAGATCACTGACTGGCCCACAGCTACCCAAAATCCTCGCGGCCGTGTGGTCGAAATTCTCGGCTACGAAGACGATTTCGGAGCAGACGTCGAAATCATAATCCGCAAATTCCATCTGCCACATCGCTTCCCACCCGTTGTTCTGGAAGAAGCCCAGAACGCGGATGCGATTATCTCCTCCATCGAGGCCGGCACGCGCCGCGACTTTCGGTCTTTTCCAATCGTCACCATCGATGGAGAAACTGCGCGCGACTTCGACGACGCGGTTGCCGTCCGGAGGCTGGCAAACGGGAACTTTGAACTGCAAGTGCACATCGCAGACGTTGCCCACTATGTGACTCCAGAATCGGCGCTCGACCAGGAAGCGCGGCTGCGTGGCACGAGTGTCTATTTTCCCGATCGTGCAGTCCCCATGCTCCCACTCGAACTCTCGACCGAGATTTGTAGCTTGCGGCCGAAGGTCGATCGCCTCGTGATGTCGTGCGTGATGGAAATGGACCATCGCGGAGAAATTGTGGGCTACGAATTGAGCGAGGGCATCATTCGCTCTTCCGAGCGTATGACTTATACGGACGTGAATCTGGTGCTCGAAGGCGATGCAGGCGCCCGCGAGCGCTATGCCACCCTGACCAGTAATTTTGAGTTGATGCGTGATCTCGCGCTTATCCTCAATCGCAAACGGGAGCGCCGTGGTTCCATTGATTTCGATTTGCCCGAGCCGGTCATCGAGTTCGACGAACTTGGGCTGATGAAAAGCATCACTCGGTCGGCGCGAAACACCGCCCATCGCCTGATCGAGGAATTCATGCTTTCGGCGAACGAGTGCGTGGCATCGCATCTGGAAAACAAACGGATTGCTTCGCTCTACCGGATTCACGAAAAGCCTGACGCCAAGCGTGTTTACGACTTCGAGGTTATCGCGGCGACCTTTGGCTATTCGTTGGGCGTGGGCCCGCTGCCGATTCAGCGCGTGCAATTGAAGACCGACCGTCGCGCGAACTATGGCACTGGCAAGCGCACCCGCGATATCGAAATCCCCAAAGAGGTCCACATTACGCCACGGATGTACCAGAAGCTGACCGAGAAAATTGCGGGCAAGCCAGAGGAACGCATCCTCTCTTTCTTGATGCTGCGATCGTTGAAGCAGGCACGCTACTCTGAGGAAAATTTAGGCCACTTCGCACTGGCTGCGACTTCGTATACGCACTTCACTTCGCCGATCCGGCGCTATCCGGACTTGATCGTTCATCGCATTCTGAAATCCGTACTGCGGGACTCGGCCTCTGACAGTAGCGCCAGCGTCCCGTCAGCCTCAAGGCGAACGGCGTATTCGCAGGATGAGATTGGTTCCGGAGATACGGCCGCGGAAGATTCGAGTGCGGCTTACGGAAGAGAAGCTGGCTCCATGCCCAAGCAAGCTTTCGGCTCGTCATTAGACCGGCATGTCGGCGATGCCAAGCCCTCCCCTTGGTCCAAACGGCGTGACCATAAGGCGCACCGAGAGGCGGTGGCGCCTGCCGGAGGGCCCATTCCTTTGGATGAATTGCGTGACATTGCCGAAGAATCCAGCCAGTCGGAACGCCGAGCGGACGAGGCTGAACGCGAGCTGATGGAATGGAAGAAAGTGAAGTTCATGCAGGATCGTGTGGGTGAAGATTTCGACGGCCTGATTATCAGCGTGACCAAATTCGGATTTTTTGTCGAACTCACCGATTTTTTCATCGAAGGCCTGGTTCCTTTGAATACGCTGACCGACGATCGCTACACTTACCACGAAAATACGCGCGAAATCATCGGCCAGCGCAACCGCAAAATATACGGTTTGGGTCAGAAAATCCGAGTGCTAGTGGACCGGATCGATCCGATGGAGAAAAAAATCCAGTTCGCGATATTGCAGGAAAAGCCAGTTCCAAAGCGCAAGAAACGCCAGGGCTAGTGTAAAATCCTTGAGTCAACCCCACCGTCGCTTTGAAAATAGCGACCGGCTTCCTTCCAGTCGGGACGTGGCTCAGCCTGGTAGAGCACTCGCTTGGGGTGCGAGGGGTCGGCAGTTCAAATCTGCCCGTCCCGACCAAATTATCTCGAAGGTAGTGGAAGAATTATAGGAGCTGTAGCATCAATCCCTTCATCGGCCCTTGTTGGTGGACTGAACCCAAGATGAGGCCGCAACGCTGGCTCCTCCACCCATGATCGGCCAGACCATTTCGCATTACCGCATCGTGGAAAGGCTCGGCGGTGGCGGGATGGGTGTGGTTTACAAGGCCGAGGATGTGAAGCTCGGTCGTTTTGTGGCTCTCAAGTTCCTGCCTGACAAGGTAGCCAGAGACCCGCAGGCACTCAGCCGTTTTCAGCGCGAAGCCAAGGCTGCCTCCGCACTAAATCATCCAAACATCTGCACCATCCACGAGATTGACGAGTCCGAGGGACGAACCTTCATCGCCATGGAATTGCTGGAGGGGCAGACGCTCCGGCGCCTGATCAGTGGCAAGCCTCTGGAATTCGAGGCGTTGCTCGATCTGGGAATCCAGATCGCCGATGCTCTGGACGCTTCCCACTCAGAGGGCATCATCCACCGCGACATCAAGTCTGCCAATATTTTTGTCACCAAGCGCGGACACGCCAAGATTCTGGATTTTGGGTTGGCAAAGGTCGTCATCAAGCCTGAAAGCATCGTCATGAAAGCCGCGAACATCGAGTCCGAAGAACATCTCACCAGCCCAGGGGTCTCTGTGGGAACCGCGGCCTACATGTCCCCAGAACAAGTGCAGGCCAAAGAGTTGGACGGTCGCTCGGATCTGTTCTCTTTCGGTATCGTTCTCTACCAGATGGCTACTGGGACGTTGCCCTTTCAAGGAGCCAGTTCCGGCCTCATCACGGAAGCCATCCTCAACCGCGATCCGGTGGCTCCTATGCGACTCAATCCCAACATCCCCCCGAGCCTCCAAGAGGTAATCCACAGAGCCTTGGAGAAGGACAGAAACCTGCGCTATCAGCACGCTGCCGACATGCGGGCTGAGCTGCAACGGCTAAAGCGAGATACGGAGTCAGGCCAGAAGGTTTTAGAACAAGCGGAATGGGTTCTGTCACCAAGCACAAGTCGTTTGTCCTCGATGGGCAAGCGGACGGGACAGACTTCCGCCGTGAAAACACCTGCCCCACGCCCCCCGCGAGTCTCCAAGATCATCAACTCGCTTGCAGTTTTGCCCTTCGAAAATGCGAGTGGCGATCCTGAGCACGAATACCTCAGTGACGGGATCACGGGGAGTCTCATCAATATTTTAGCGACGCTGCCGAAAATGCGAGTGATGGCTCAGAGTGCAGTTTTTAGGTATAAGGGCCGAGAAATTGACCCTCAAGCCATCGGTCGCGAGCTTAACGTACCCGCCGTGCTCGTAGGAAGAGTGATGCAAAGAGGTGGCTCTTTGCGCATTGGGGCCGAATTAGTCGATGTCGCCACAGGCTCTCTACTGTGGGGCGCGCAATACGATCGCAAGCCTGGCGACATCTTTGCGGTCCAAGACGAAATTTCGAACGAGATATCGGGGAAATTGCGGTTAAAGTTGACCCGAGCAGAAAAGAAGCAGCTAACAAAACGCCCCACAGAGAATCCAGAGGCATACCAGCTTTACCTAAAAGGTCGTCACCACTGGAACCGGTGGACCGAAGAAGGTTTCTACAAGGCGATCGAGTACTTTCGGCAGGCAGTCCAGAAAGATCCTAGCTACGCCCTCGCCTACGCTGGTTTGGCCGATTGCTATGTGCTCCTAGGGTGGAACAGCTATCTACCGCCGAAGGAAGCGTTCCCGAAAGGCCAAGCGGCGGCAAAGACGGCCCTGCAGCTCGATCTGGATCTCGCCGAAAGCCACACGCCTTTGGCGGCCCTGTTATGGCTTCACGATTGGCATTGGAAAGACGCTCAGGCAGAATTCAATCGCAGCCTCGAACTGGGTCCCAACTACGCAACTGCCAACCACTGGTACGCCGAGTATTTGATGACCATGGGCCGACACGGAGAAGCTTTAACAAGGATAACGAAGGGTCTGGATCTAGATCCTTTATCGCTCATTATCAACGTCGCAGTCGGATGGGCCCTCTACTTTGCCCGCCGATACGACGAAGCTATTGAACAACTCCGGCGAACTGTCGATTTGGACCCGAACTACCCCGTCACCTACTGGATCCTCGGTCTTTTGCTCAGGAAAACAGGTCGCTATGAACTAGCCATCACTGAGGGTGAGAAGGGGGTGAAGCTGTCGGGCGGGAGTCCTCTGATGCGCGCGGCACTTGCGCACACTCTCGGCACGGCTGGTAGGACAAAGGAAGCATTAGAAATGCTCGATGATCTGACAAACTTAGCGAAGCAAAAGTATGTCGCGCCCTATTTCTTCGCCGGAATCCACATCGGCTTGGGAGAAAACGACCGCGCGATTGAATACTTGGAGAAATGCTACCAAGAGCATTCCCACTGGCTTATCTATCTTCATATAGATCCGAGCATGGACGGCTTGCGGGGCAACCAAGGTTTCCAAGGCTTGTTGCGGCGGGTTGGCCTTCCCGTGCTGACGACCGCGCCCCCCATCTGACGGAAGCCAAGGCGGAGTACGCGAAGCAGCGGTGATACTCCTTGACGCGGCCCTTCCTAATGACGAGACGCGTTTTCGATAGCGCCCAGGAGTAAACTTTCCTCCGGCACTTGGGGATTCTCCGCGCACATGACGGAGACGGTCTCGGGACCACAGCCAACACTGTAGGCATAACCACCGGCGAGATGCTTTTCTCAACCGGCACGGTCACGACCGCCTTGGCTCAGGTAACCGAAACGGTCGGCCCGAAGGTCACGGCGCGGCTGCTGCGAGCGTGGGAGGGCCAAGGAGCCCAGAAATGACTTATCGTCGCCGCCACTCTCGGCTGCTGTCTCGGCGCGGCTCGGGGCGAGGCTGCGAGCGTGAGTGGTGGAACACTTCCGCGACCCTTGCGCCTTGGTGGAAGTTTTGAATTGCCATCCGTAAGCGTGAGACGGAGTACATGGTTGACGGATGTGGATGGGTTTGGAATTGAGGTTAGAGCTCTTCTCTTCTCACGGGGGTCCTACGATTCCGGACACGCTTTGTACCTTGCCCTGGGCATCGAAGAAGACAGCGAAACTGGCCCGTACCGCTCCCAGATAGGTAAGCGACATGCTCCAAGGGTGGCCGTTCATCTGCTGTTCGAGAACCTGGGCCAGTTCTTCTCGGGAAGTGAGCTTCTGGGGTTCGTCTTTTCCCATTAAGTGGATGGAAGAGGAGTTAAATGAAACTGAGAGCCCT
>Ga0070711_100000231_pt1 | contig 29031 bp, 25 predicted proteins | sample LARL53metaG_FD_65452 | JGI IMG/M metagenome (GOLD analysis project Ga0070711, IMG submission 65452) | Corn, switchgrass and miscanthus rhizosphere microbial communities from Kellogg Biological Station, Michigan, USA - LAR L5-3 metaG | ecosystem: Host-associated > Plants > Roots > Rhizosphere ... | reverse complement strand
TGCTTTTGCGCATCGAAGACGAAAACAGCGCGCTGGTCGTCTGGCTTAAAGCTGTGAGCGGTCGCCAGGGTGGATCGAATCGTTTTGTCCAGCTTGTCATGATCAAGCCCCGCGGAGTCGAGCCACATCCCATCAAGGTAGTGATTGTCTTTGAGGACATCCATCGAATTAAAAGGAATATAGACGACGCGGTTATTGTCGTTGTCGCCCTCCTGCATCCGTGGCGCACCCACACCGATCACCTCGAAAGTCACGCCATCAATGCGGATTGATTCGCCCACCGCCGGCATGCCGGAGAAAAGTTTGTCGCGCGCTTCCGATGCGATCACCGCATAGAGTCCGTGTTGCATATTATCGGCATCGTTGAGAAAACGTCCCTGCTCGATGTCGAGATTCCATATGTCCTGAATCGAAGGATCGAGACCCATCACGGGGAATGTGAACGATCGGTTATTGTTCTGAACCGTCGAATCCTTCTGTGCCATGCGGACAACATGCCGGCACAGGGGAATGTTGTTGCGCATCAATTCGATATCATCATTGGTGAAGCGAACCTGCACACCCGCCTTGTTACCGCCGGCCTGCTGCGACGTGCGCCCCGGGAACACTCCCACCGCTGTCGCCCCGAAACTTTCGAAGATGGTCTCGATGGCTTTGCCGAAGCCGTTCCCGTAGGAGAGCAGCAAAACCACCGTCGCAATTCCCCACGCCATCCCCGCCATCGTGAGCAGGGTACGGCGCAAGTCATGGCGCATGGCCGAGTACGCTTGTTGTAAGAGATCGCGATGCATGATTATTCCTTGCGGAGGGCCTCCACGGGCTCAAGCATAGCGGCGCGGCGCGCGGGATATAGCCCAGCAGCTACTCCGGCGACTCCCAGCGAGATAACAGCAAGAAACGCCGTGGATGCGACCAACTTGGGTGGATCGAACCCTTGGCCGAGATCGACTCCCGACAGCATGGCCATCAGTCCAGCAGCGCCTGCAATGCCGATGCCGCCACTCAGCAGCGTAAGAAATGCTCCTTCCACAAAGAACTGGAACATGATGCTGGCGTTCGTTGCGCCCACCGCTTTGCGCAAACCGATTTCGCGCGTCCGGTCCGCGACGGCAACCAGCATGATGTTAATGATGCCGATTGCTCCCAGGGCCAAGGTCACCAATCCCACGCTCCCCAGGAACATGTTCATCGCATCGAAGATCTTGCCGATTTGATCGACCGTCTTGATCGTGTCCCACTCGTCGAAAGCATCAGGATTCTTCGGGTCAAAACCATGGTTGCGTGCGATGATCTTGTGAACTTCCTGCTGCGCGGTGACGTGCAAGGCGCGCGATTTCGGCTGATAGTTGATGAATGAGATCACGTCGGTCGCAATCCCTGTATTCAACGGCCGGAAGTAATCCTGCATAGCATGAAACGGGACAAAGCTGCGCAAGTTCAAATTCATGTTGTCGCCGTGCCCGACTTTCTGCAGGGTGCCAATCACGGTAAAGCGAACGCCGTTGAGCAAAATCGTGGCCCCGATAGCCGGTCGGCCGGGGAACAGGGTTCGCCGCACCTCGTCGCCGATCACAATCACCGTGCGCTTTTGCGCGTCATCCAGAGCGTTGATCCACCGGCCTTCATTCACCGGCAGGTAACGAATCTGGTTAAAGTTTGCGGGCACGCCCACGATCTGGCCGCTAGCTTGGAAAAAATCGCTGACGGCGCGGATGTCGCCGCGGGAAATCGCAGGTGCCGCCGCAGCGACGCTCGGACATTCGCGCAGAATATCCTCGTAGTCGCGGTAGGTCAGATAGTACTGGCGCAGAGCGGTAAAGCTCCCCTGCATCACCGGGGCTCGCCCCGACCAGATGAACATCACGTTCTCGCCCATGGAGTCGAACTGCTTGCGATTACCAGCGCGGAAACCTTCTCCCAAACCGACCAACAGCAACAGGGAACCAACGCCCCACGCGATTCCAAACATAGTTAGGAACGAGCGCAGTTTGTGCGCCCAGAGCGCCCGAAAGGTTTGACCGATGATGTCGAAGATGTGGCGCACGTTATTCCATTATACGGGGCTTACGACTGGCATTTCTCCCGCTGGATGACGGTCTTGGGTCGCTTCGTTGAGAGACAAAACTCCCTTCGAAGCCACTTTCGTTGGACGTGCGAAATCATGATTTGTTTGACTCCGCTGCGCTCAACCGATACTTAACTTTCCCGACAGGCACTTAGACAGGGCATTTCCCACGATCTTGTCTCCGTTGGGCCTCGACCTTAAGATGCCTGCACACGCGGCCATATTTCTGGTTGCGCTATTTCACAATTGCGAGGTAAGGGGAGCGAATGAGAAGAGTTTCGAAATTCGACTTCCCGAGTGCGTCTGTCTCTTGATTGCAATCCGCGCAAGCGTCGTTCCGAGCGCCCTTGGGCAAGCTGTGCAAAAAGGCGACGAGGGCCAAATCCTCACTCTTGAAAATGCCCGGAACCAGGTCGAACTGCAGCATGATCCGGCGGCTCTTGAGCTTATGTTGACTGACGATTTCGTGATCACTGAGCCTGACGGAACGCTCCAGACCAAACGTGAGCAACATGGCGTTTGTCAAACACACGTCGTATCACTATGAGGTCTTGGTGTCCGAGAGCTTCCGCATCAAGGTTTATGGCACCGTCGCCGTGGTCACTGAAACCTACCATAAAAAAGGATCGTCAAAGGGCATTCGCTTCGGCCGCCGTGGACGACCTACCGACACGTGGTTTGCACGAGCGGAACTTGGCGCCGCGTGGCGAGTCATGACAGTTTGCCGATGAAGGGTTGATCCACCGGACCCAAGGTTCCGTCCGTTCTGCTAATTCCCGGCTTCGAAAGCGAATTTTGATCTGAAACTTGCGTCGGCGGCCAAATTCCCGATTTTCGTTTCGAAAGCCGTGCGAGTTCGCTATTCTCTAGCCAGATGATGACTCTGGCCCTCAGCGAATTGCTGGGCGCGACGGTCTACGACCCGTCGGGCGCCTCAGGTCGGGTGCGTGAGGTGACTCTCACCCCGCAAGAAGATCGCTCCCGCATCTCGGGCCTCATCGTGAAAACGAAATCGGGGAGCCGCATTCTCTCCCTCGCGGCGGTTTCCGCGATTGACGGTGGCATCCGAACCAACACGCCGGCTGCGGAATGGCCCGCCGCCAACGGCACCGAAGGTCTATTTCTCCTGGAGCGCGACCTTCTGGACCAGCAGGTAATCGACATCAATGGGCGGAAGGTCGTGCGCGTCAACGACGTTGACCTTCAGGTTGATGCGCCCAAAGACAAGGATACGGCCCGAACGCGGCCGGTTTTGCGCGTCCACTCGGTGGACGTAGGCGCCCGTGGCGCCGTTCGGCGCTTGCTGCGGGGTGTGGCGCCCAAGACGGCGCTGCACGCTCTGCTTGGCAGAATTCCGGCCCGCAGCATTCCTTGGAACTTCATCGACGTAATCGAGACCGATCCGGCTCGTCGCGTGAAGCTCAAGATTTCCCATGAGGGTCTCGCCAAATTGCACCCAGCTGACATTGCCGACATCGTCGAAGATCTCGCGCCCGACGAGCGGCAGGCTGTGTTTCAGACCTTGGATGAAGGGACGGCCGCCGAAGCCCTCGAAGAAGTTGAGCCCAAGGTTCAGAAAGCGATTGTGGAGTCGTTGGATTCTGGACGCGCTGCTGACATTGTCGAAGAGATGGATCCCGATGCTGCTGCGGACTTGCTGGGCGATCTCCCGGAAGAGCGCACCGAGCAAATCTTGGTGCAGATGGAACCCGAAGCGCAGCAGGACGTCGTCGAACTGCTGGAGCATCGCGAAGAAACCGCTGCCGGCCGCATGACCACCGAGTTCCTCGCGCTGCCTGTGACCGCGACAGTCCAAAATGCAATCGATTCGCTGCGCGAATTTGAAGGTGGGGTAGAGGTCGTGAGCACGATCTATTTAGTCGACTCCCAAGGAACCCTGGTGGGCGCGGTTCCACTCGCTAGACTGGTCCTCGCGGACATGAATGCTCCCATGTTGTCGCTGACCCAGGAACCTCTCGTTCTAGCCCATGAGGGTGTCGAAGAAAACGAAGTGGCGGAATTATTCGACAAATACAACCTGCAAACTCTTCCCGTGGTGGACGAGCGCAACAAACTGACCGGCGTCATTACATCCGATGATGTGATCAGTATGTTGCGGGCAAAACTATAGAGAACAACACCTCTCAGACATCCACCCACAGGCAAACCGCTTCGAAGAAATTGGGGATACTTGTGACCATCTTGAAAACATATTCGACCACATTCTCAAGAACGATCGCATCCGGACTGAATCTATGGCTCATCCTTGTTTGTGCCCAGGGTATCTCCGCGCAGAGTGGCATGGCCTGTCACCCGATGGATACCCGCGATGCGGTCGCTCCAGAAAAGCTCCCACCTCCCCAGAAGTTAACGGGCATCGGAAATGCCCACATTCGTATCACGGCCACGCCTGAGGCACAGATGTGGTTTGACCAGGGCCTGAACCTGCTGCACGACTTTTGGGACTACGAATCCCTTCGCGCCTTCGAGCAAAGCATCCGCGTCGATCCACAGTGCGCAATGTGTTATTGGGGGATTTATCGGGCAGAAACCTTCGCTCACAGCAATTCCAGGTATTACGCAAACCAGATGTTGGCGAAGGCTGTCAGCCTCAAGAGGCGAGCTGGCAAGGCCGAACGACTCTACATCGACGCTAGCCTAGCCGCCGACACCGAGCAGAAATCCGAAAAGACTGAGCAGAAGGGAAAGAACAAACAGGATCCGCAGTCGGTTCAGATCTACCGCAAGCTGGTTAAGAGCAATCCCAAGGACATGCAGGCGAAGTTGTTTCTGGCAGACGCCCTTAAGGACGGATACGAGGAGAATGGCGAACCAAGACCGGGTCAAAAAGAAGCCTTGGCGATTTTGCAATCTGTCCTGAAAGAGGATCTGGACAACTCGGCAGCCAATCACTACTGGATTCATGCAGTCGAGACCAGCCGTCACCCCGAACAAGCCCTGCACAGCGCCGAAATTCTCGGCCGTCTCGCTCCCACGTCTGGACACATGGTCCATATGCCCGGCCACATCTACTATCGCACCGGAGACTACGCCAGCGCGAAGCAATCGTTTGCGGCTTCCATGAAAGCCGATGAGCAATACATGGAGGCACAGCACGTTCAGGTGGACGATGACTGGAACTACGTGCACAACTTGATGTATGCCATCGCGAACCTTCTGGAAGCGGGGGAGTTCAGCGAGGCCACCGCGCTGTCTGCTAAGTTGAAGGACGCGCGCGGTGAACTGGAAAATACACTGTATCCCTGGTCGCCGCGCGATGCGATTTCTCGCCTGAATCCTGGTCTCCCAGTGGCCCTGCGCACGGCCGATTGGACCACGGCTATCGCAATGCTGAATTCCAGCAATCCGCCTTCGAGCCTTCCCAACCTTCAATTCTTAGGACGGCAGCTCACCCAATTCGCACTAGGAATGCAGGCGCTCGATCAACGAGATTCGTCTCGGGCCGAAGCGGCTTCAGTGCAGTTCGATGCGGAACTCTGGCGATTCTCGAATCACTTGAAAAACGAAGAGCGAGCTAAAGCCGAAGAAAAACGAAAAGACAAACAGAAAGTCACGGATGCAGCGCCGCCCATGCTGAAGCTGATGCCCGACGCGTTTCCGGATCCGCTGGTGAGCAGCTTGTCAGTCATGTCACTTGAACTGCGTGCGGGTGTGCTCATGACAAAGAAGCTCACCGACGATGCGAAAAAGCTCTACGCCCAGGCCGCAAGAGAGGAAAAGGCTTTGGGATACCACGAGCCTCCCGTTTACATTCGGCCGGTCGGCGAAACTGAGGCGGCGGCCTTCCTGGCCGCATCGGACTGGAGCGACGCCCAGGCTGCCTACCAGGACGCTCTCGTCGAGCGTCCGCGCTCAGGTTTTCCACTCTACGGTATCGCTATCGCGAGCGAACAGTCGGGCGACACCTCTACAGCCGCGGCTGAATACGCGGACTTTCTGGCGGCATGGAAGTCCGCCGATTCCGACCTTCCGCAAATCTCTCACGCCCGCTCGTACCTCTCCTCGCATAACCGTTCCACCGCTGGCAAATAGCGGGTCGGAGATACGCGCACCAATACTGGGAAAGCCGGCAGTTCGACTCTCTCCCACGCTCGGCGACATAACATCGCTCGTGCACCATCTCCGCCATCCCTAATTCGTCCCCTTCCGCACTTTTCGTTTGGTCAGATTCGCCGCTGCATTTATCCTGTGGCGTCGTTGGTCACTACGTCGCTTTATCCCTATGTCTGCGAAAAGTGCGCATGAAGTTTTTCAAACGTTCAAAAACTCGGATCCTGTTGTTCCTCGCCGTCGTCGGTCCGGGTTTTATCACCGCAAACGTCGATAACGATGCTGGCGGCATCCTGACTTATTCGTCCGCCGGAGCCCAGTTCGGACATCTTCTCCTCTGGACCATGATCCCGATCACCCTCGCATTGATCGTGGTGCAGGAGATGTGCGCGCGCATGGGCGCGGTTACGGGCAAGGGCCTCAGCGATCTCATTCGCGAGGAGTTCGGGTTCCGCATCACTTTTTTCATGATGCTCGGCATTTTGATCACCAACTTCGGCAACGTTGTAACGGAGTTCATTGGCATTGCCACCAGCCTCGAATTGTTCGGCCTCTCGCGATTTATCACCGTCCCCGTGTGCGGCGTGATTGTCTGGCTCATCGTGGTCAAAGGCCAATACAAGACCGTGGAGAAGGTCTTTTTGGCCGCTTCGTTCTTCTATGTCACCTACATTTTTGCTGGCGTCCTCGCCCATCCCCTTTGGAAGGACGCGACCATCGCAACGTTCAAACCGCCCGCTCTCGTCGCCTTTCGCGATCAGGCGTATCTATTCATGGTCGTCGGAGTAGTCGGAACAACGATCGCGCCGTGGATGCAGTTCTATCTGCAAGCGTCAGTAGTGGAAAAGGGTGTCACCCGCCGCGGATTCAAGGCGTCACGCCTGGACGTAGTCACGGGATGTGTCTTCACCGATATCGTTGCCTGGTTCATCATCGTGGCCTGCGCTGCGACGCTTTATGTACATGGCTTCCGGGACATCAAATACGCCGCCGATGCTGCCCAGGCTCTTAAGCCCTTGGCGGGCGACTACGCGTACATCTTGTTTGCGGTCGGTCTGTTCAATGCCTCGCTATTCGCGGCTTCGATTTTGCCGCTTTCCACGGCGTACACGGTGTGCGAGGGAATGGGTTTCGAGTCTGGCGTAGGGAAGAGATTCGGCGAAGCGCCGGTGTTTTACTGGTTGTACACCCTGCTGATCGTGGCGGGTGGTGTGCTCGTGCTGCTGATCCCCGGGCAACAGTTAGTCAAAATCGTCCTGTGGTCTCAAGTGCTGAATGGTGTCGTGCTCCCCTTTGTGCTGGTCTTCATGCTTCTCCTCATCAACAAGAAGGAATTGATGGGCGAATACGTCAACACGCGGCTCTTCAATTTTGTGGCCTGGGCGACAACCATCGTCGTTACGGCACTGTCGGTGGCACTGGCGCTCGCGATGATGACAGGTAAAACGGGAGGCTAGCTTGCCCGTTCGGACACAGTCAGTGGCCATCATGGTTCAAGCCAGCATGAAAGATCAGAGGAGCTTACCGGCAGCAAGTTCGCCGACTAGCATTAGATCTGCTTCGAGAAAATCAAAGGTCGGAAGTTCCTTGGGATCGGCCCAACGAATATCACGAAAAATGCGATTCTCAATCTCCTTCTGGTATTCGCGCACCACGAAAAAGCGTAGCTCCACCATGCCGCCATTTGGATATTCGTGTTGAATTCGCCGGAGTTCGTCTCCGATGGTTGCAAGAATGCCGAGTTCCTCTTCCAATTCTCGTCGTAGGGCATCCCGGGGCTGTTCTCCGTTTTCGATTTTTCCCCCCGGAAACTCCCACTTCAAAGGCATGGTCTGGTACCGGGTTCGCTGGCACACCAGGAGCTTCCCGTCTTTTACGATGAGGCCCGCGACTACGCGCTTCATGGCTTGGTCACGCTGGCAGCTTGTATCGCGCTGGTTACCGGATCGACACAACTGGTGAAGGTGAAGGCGAATGCGGCGACACCGGTCGTACAACGAAGTTCCAGTTCGTGCGAGCCAAACTCGTGATTGTCCAATAGAAAATACATGCGGGCCGAATCGGCAATCACGTAGCTTTCTTCATCGCCTTTCGCGCCGGGACGAAAACACGTATCGCGTGTTGCCTGTTTCCGCGTCAGAGGCTTACCGTCTTGCAAAATGACCACTTCCGCCTTCGTGGCATGTGGGCTGGCCATTACCAAGTTTACGGCGGATGCTTCGTATTTCAATCGCAAAGTGTGCGGCCCGTCTTCAACCGCTTCAAAATATTCCGCGGTCGATGCCCATCGTCCGTTGGCATAGAAAAAGTTCTCCTCAGCTTGTCCTGTGAAAGCATAGTCGGCAATTTGGTCTTCTTTGAAACCGCCTTCGTTGCCGATGCGCCCCCGTCGGTTTCCGAGATAAAGTTCGCCGGACGCGCGGTAACACACGGCGCCCGCGTGATCCTCTTCCCGCAATGGTTCCATTAGGGCTGGCAACTCCAGATTCGGATCAATCTCATGCAGAAGCTCTTGAATGACCTGCTCACATTCGCCGTAACCGCCTTCCCCGAAGTGACCGAAGCGCAGATATCCTTCCTTGTCGAGCAGGTATTTAGTTGGCCAATAGCGATTGGCAAAAGCTTTCCAGATTTCGCGATTACTGTCGATTACGATGGGGTGGCTGAGTCCGAATTCCCGGATCCCACGTTCCACATTCGACTCGTATTGCGCGAAAGTAAATTCAGGCGTGTGCACTCCGATTACAGTCAAGCCTTTGTCACGGTAACGCTCGTGCCATGCCTGTACATAAGGCAACGTGCGGATGCAGTTCACACACGTGTAATCCCAGAAATCGACCAGCACGACGCGACCGCGCAGTTGCCGGAAGCTGAGTGGACTTGAGTTCAGCCATACCCGGCCAATCTCGGGCGCGCGCACTTTGCCCTTTTCAACTCTCATCGCGTGAGTGTCATTCTTTGACCGTTAGTGATCGGAGGTTTCCAACTTTTTGCCAACGAGCAGAGCGCAGTGTTGTACCAGTTCCTGATGTTCTGGCGTGAAAGCCGCTGCGAAGTGGCTGTCGATATCCAGCTCGCCTACAACTTCGCCGTGTGCAAAAACAGGCACGACGATCTCCGACTTGGTTTCAAGCGAGCAAGCCAGGTAACGGGGATCTTTGCTGACGTCGTCCACCACGACTGTCTGTCCACTCGATGCAGCGGCGCCACAAATGCCTTGATTGAGCGGAATGCGTGTGTGCGGCGTCATTGCTCCCTCGAATGCCCCCAGAACAAGCATCGGCGGCTCCGCACCGGGTTCCAACAAGTAGAAACCCACCCAGTTATATTTCAGCATGCGCTCATGCAGCAGCCGGACCATCGCTTGCATCAACTCCTGTGCGGTTGGGACTGCTTCAGCCAGCGCAGTAAGTTCATTGCGGATCTCTTCGATTCGGCGGGCTACGGGCATAGGAGGATATTAACTCAGCCCTTCGGATTCTTATCCACGAACACCGGAACGCCAGTAATCTGCCGGATTCCTTTCGTGCATGGAAACAGTTCCGGATGGATCGCAAAGGCTAGCGCCGCTAAACCTTGCAGCAACGTGGGTGCGGGAGTGTTGAGCAACTCGTCCGCAATACAGAAGACTCGGCCAGAGAGTGCTGCCGCGGTGCTGAGCCAACCTCGGTCGGCAACGATCTTTTCCAGCGGGACCCGATCGCCCGCCCCGCACCAAGCGGCGATGATCACCTCGGGATCAAACTCGAGAACCTCCTCGGCCGTTGTTTGAGCGCCCGGTGCGCTCAGAACCACGCCTCCCGCAGCATCAATCAATTCGGCGACCCATGGCTGCGATGCAATCAGCGGTTTGCCCCATTCCTCACACCATACCCTTGGCCGCTCACATGTGCTCACACCAGCCCGAACATTAGCAATGCTGCGTTGCATCGCCGCTATCACCTCTTCACCCCGATCGGACGCTCCCACCGTGCCCGCGATCGTCGCTATGTCGGTGTAGATATCCGCTAGCTTCTTCGGAGCCAAGCCTAAGAATCGCGCTCCCGCCCGCAAGATCTCAGTGACCGCTTTCTCCTGGTAGGGAACCGCTGCGATCACGAGATCTGGCTTAGCGGCTACGATCTGCTCGGTACTAGCAGTCCACGAATCCGCGAGAATCAAGCGCGAGCCATCCGCCACTTGGGGGACAACGTCCGCGCAGTAGCGCGTGCAGGCCACTACACTCCCAAGCGCTCCCAAAGCATCGAGAATCACCGTCGCACTAGGCTGAAGGCAAGCAATGCGACGCACTGTGTGGAAGGACGACATACTCACGACCGAATTTGCCCCAGAGCCGTCGATAGCGCGTCCAGAGCCAATTGCGCGGCATGTGTCGACGCTTGTGGCAAACCACCCACCGCCGCAATCACTGTCTCGCGACTCAAAGACCGGGTCTCTTCCAATGTTTTTCCGGAAACCAATTCTGTTAGAGCCGAGGCGCACGCCATTGAGGGCACGCATCCTTTGGCCTTGAATCGAATCTCCGCAATTCGGCCGGAATGGATTTTCATCGTCAGGCGCAGTACGTCGCCGCAGGCTGGATTTTCAATTTCGGCGACGGCATCCGCAGCGGCGACTTCGCCGGGGTTTCGCGGATTTTCAAAGTGATCGAGCAACTGCGCCGAGTACATACTCAAATTGTAAATGGGCAGCGCTTCGTCAACCGGCATTCTCACCGGGAGACGCTGTCACGGATCCGTTGTTGACGACCCCGTCTATATGCGTTTCGGGAAAATAGATCGTCCATCGCTTCTGGCGGGCGACCGCTTCAAGGTCAGGATTGGGATTAACCGCGAACGCGTGGCGCGCGATTGCAAGCATATCCGTATCCCAGCGGGAATTGCCAAATGCGGCGTCGATCTCTTTCTTGACGATTTCACGCAACGCCTTCGGTTTCCCCGGGCCGGATGGAATGCGGACAATCCGGTCCGAGACTACTCCATCCTCAAGTTCGACCTTTGCCGCCAGGATGCGGCTTTCAGCGATGCCAAAGCTCTTCATGCCAGCGCGAATCACCCACTCGTTCGATGAGGAGACAGCCCAAATGTCGCAGCCGTCCTCGTGCAATCGGCTGACTAGTTCCCGCATCTCCGAGAAAATATGTCCGGGAAAAGAGTGCTCCATAAAATCCCCGGCGGCCTTCATCATCACGGCGTCACTCATCCCTCGGTGCATGGTGACCATTTCGCCGCACATCTCTTCTTCACTCACCCTGCCGGCTTTGTACTCGACATAGCGCGCGCGCATCGCATCTCCGATTGCCCCTGAGACGACGCCCTGCTTGATTTCCCAGTCGAAGAATCTTTCTCCCGCGTCGCCTGACCACAGCGTTCCATCGCAATCGAAGGCAGCCACCCGCGGCTTCAACCGCAGAACGGCTTCAACGAATTCCAGTTGCGTGGGAGTTAACGTTTGCGTCCGAGATGTTTCCATGCCTCTCGACAATAACGTGGAGATCGAGGAATGGGCAACCTGCCGCGAGGGCAAAACTTCCGGCTACGACTCGGTCCGGGTTAGCAAAGCGGTATAGTCGTCGGGGGTATTGATATTCAAGGCCACAAACGGGTCATCCACTGCCACATACTGGACGTGTTCTTGATAGCGATGCTCAAGGTCGCGCGCGCTGGCGGTTGCGGGGGCCTGCAGAAAAACTTCAATCAATTCGCGCCCTACCAGATACGGATGTCCATGCTTTCCCGAAGCCTCTGGCACAACTGCCCAGATACCCTGTGGCGCAGATTCAAACGCCTCCCGCAGACGCTGTACGGTTACTGAAGCAATTGGTGGCCGATCGACAAGGGTTATCACAGCCGCATCGCGACCTCGATTCAGCACTTCGCGCAACCCGACTTGCAGGGAACTGAATTGTCCGCGGCTTGGGTCGGGATTGTGCACCACCGTTGCACCGTTTGCGTACGCAATCGGCGCCAGTTCCGTCTCGTTTCTCCCCACGACTACCACGACGAAATCTGTTGCTGGCGTCAGCGATCGAATCGCTGCAGATAGAAATGTGTTGTGTGAAGCTGCTTGCCCGGCGACCTGTGGCGGCCAGGGAAGCAAGGCTTTGTCAGTCCCCATGCGCGAGGATTCCCCGGCGGCCAGAATGACTCCGGCAAAACTGGGCGAGCGGGACATGTGCGGACGATAGCAGAAAGCCCGGGGAAAGTCAGTGAGCGCGGATACTCACAGGTTGGTTTCGTCTTCTTCCAGCACCTCGGCCACTGGGCCCGGTGGGGCTTCTTCCCGAGCACCCTTAAACCAACTCAGGTGCGGCAGCGCCGAACCGGCATGCCGCCGATTCGCGATAAGCTCGGCCGCAATTGCAACAGCGATCTCCTCTGGCGTAATCGCGCCGATGTCCAGCCCTACGGGGGCGTGCACTCGATCAAAAAGGTGTGCGGGTAACCCCTCCTTCTGGAGTGTTTTGAAGATTTCAATCACCTTGCGCTTCGAACCGATCATTCCCACGTAACGCGCGCGCGTCTGCACAGCCCAGCGCAAAATCCGCATATCGTCTCGATGCCCGCGCGTGACAATGACGATGTAAGAAGATTCGTTTGGATCGACCTTCTTCGTGGCCTCTTCGAAATCAAGGGCGAGCACTTCGCGAGCAGCAGGAAACCGCTCTTTGGTCGCGTACGAAGAACGATCGTCGACAACCGAAACGTCAAATCCTGCGCCTGCTGCGGCCTGGCAAAGGCTGAATGCTACGTGGCCTGCACCGAAAACATAAAGTAATGCTGGAGGTAACACAGGCTCCACAAATACTTCCAGCGTCCCCCCACAAACAAGTCCTGTGTCGTATTTCGGATCCTGATTCAAGTCGAACTTTAAGGTTCGCGGCTTTTCCGATTCCATCACCTCACGGGCCGCCTGCCAGACATCGGCCTCCACGCATCCGCCGCCGATCGTACCCACAATCGAACCGTCGTCCCGCACCAGCATTTTCGCGGTTTTGAACGACGGAATGGACCCGCGCACGTTGACAATCGTAGCCACGGCCCCCCGGCGTCCCCCGCGCCGCAGTTCGACGATTTCTTCGTAAATGTCCATTCAGTCGTGATTATTGGGTCTTTCTCCAGCGTAAGTCAAATCTCCGAGAAGCCCGAGCCTAGGTCATTTCCGTGCTTCGACGGCCGCATTCCAATATGCCTGGTGCCCGATGTAGTCATCGTCCGCCAGATTCGCAATGATCAGTCGCTTGAGTTGCAACGGATCCACGCTCGAGCTTTGCATCTTGTAGGCGATGCTCCCATCCGGACGAATCAGCAACGTATAGGGCACCGCCGCGTTCCAGTCAGGATCAAACGCCGCCAGTTCCGCATAGATGTCGGTCGAACCGAGAATCAGGTTTGTACTCGTGGCATGTTCGGCTGTCAGCACCTTCTCCACTCCAGCCTTTTCGTCGGGATAATTGATGCTCACAGTGACGAGGTCAAAGGCTCGGTGACCATACATCCGGAACATGGTTTCGAAGTCGGGCAATTCCTTCCGGCAGGGGCCGCACCATGTGGCCCAAAAATCCACAAGCAATAACTTGCCTGTAGAATTTTTGCGCAAGAATTTAAGGTCTTCGGCACTCGCCAATTTAAGTTTCACCGGCTGCTTTTCAATCTCCGCCGTCTCCTGGCGGCGCCCTTCCTCCTTATAAATCCACTTGGTCGAGCAGCCCACCGAAGGAGTCTTCGCCGTCGGCACTGGTTTTCCTGCCAACACTGCGTCCAGAGCGAGGCGGGCATCCTGCTTTGTGACTAGCGGCTCACGCGGATTGTTATCCACTCGCCCTTCGTATCGAAGCTTGCGATCGGCGCCGAAAATAAAAATGTGCGGCGTGGCAGTTGGACCATACATCCGCGAAATCTTCTGAGTCTCGCCATCGTAGAGATATGGAAAGTTGAAATGCCGGTACTCGGCACGAATCTTCATCTCCTCCGGCGAGTCGCCCACGTCGGTATAGCCCATTTCATCAAGCCGTACGGCATTGGGATTGTTCGGCTCGATCGCAACCACCGCTACCCCACGATTCTTGTAATCTTCGGCGATCTTCTTGATTCGAGATTCATAGAGTTGAGCGGTCGGGCAGTGATTGCAAATGAAGGCAATCATCAGAACTTTCGCCCCCGAGTACTCCTGCAAGCAATGCGTCTGGCCATCAATCCCTGGGAGACAGAAATCGGGAGCCACCGACCCGATGACGAGGGTGGGCGGTCCGTGTCCTTCTTCGCTGTCCTGAGAGTGTCCGAACGAAGCGAGCAGTGCGAGAACAGTGAAACACGCCAGAAACAACCGACGCCCAAAAGTGCGCGAATTCGGATCAGGGTGAGTAGGAAGCAAAGACGTACGTCGCAGGCAGTGCATGATCGGCCTCGCATCGCATTCTACTGCGGAATTTGCGTGACCTTTCACCGCAAGGGCTGCCGTCGTTGTGGTAGGTTGAACAGTCCTCGATTTCCACTGGAGGAGAAAGCCCGCATGAAGGCCGTCCGCATTCATCAATTCGGTGGACCCGACGTCTTAACCTACGAAGATATCCCCGATCCGCAGCCGCGAAAAGACCAAGTTCTCGTGCGGGTTAAGGCTTGCTCGCTCAACCATCTCGACGTGTGGGTTCGCAACGGACTACCCGGGGTCAAACTTCCTCACATCTTAGGCAGCGACATCGCTGGCGAGATCGTCGAGATTGGCGAATACATCACTGGATTCAAAGTCGGTCAGCGTGTCCTGGTCGCACCCATGCATTTTTGCGGACATTGCACGAAGTGCCTGGCAGGAGTGCAAAATCAGTGTCGCGAGTTTACAGTCCTCGGCAATGCGGTCGATGGCGGAAACTGCGAGCTGATCGCCGTGCCCGGCGCCAGTGTGATCCCTATTCCCGACACCTTCGATCTCAATCAAGCGGCCAGCGTCCCACTGGTCTTTGTGACCGCGTGGCATATGTTGGTGGGTCTTGCCGCCCTGCGCCCGGGCCAGACCGTACTCGTACTCGGAGCCAGTTCCGGCGTGGGTATTGCTGCCATCCAGATTGCTAAGCTATTTCACTGCCGGGTCATTACCACCGCCGGCAACGAAGCGAAGCTCGAAAAGGGACGCGCACTCGGGGCTGATTACGGCATCAACCATTACAAGCAGAAGATTTCCGAGGAGGTCCGCAAGATCACGAGCAAAGAAGGTGTCGACATCGTAATCGAACACGTCGGCCTGGCGACGTGGGATGAGAGTTTGCGATCTCTCAAGAGTGGAGGCAAGGTGGTAACCTGCGGTGCGACGACCGGACCTGCGGTAGGACTCGATTTGCGCCACCTCTTCGCGCGTCAGTTAACTCTGCTCGGTTCTTATATGGGCACAATGGCGGAATTGCATGAGGTTCTGGGCCACATCTTCGCCGGTCGCCTGAAGCCCGTGGTCGACCGAACGTTCCCGCTGGCGGAACTTCGAGCAGCTCATGAATATTTAGAAAAGAGCCAGATGTTCGGCAAAATCATCATCACCCTTTAGGGATCTTGTGCCCTCTGTGCTCTCTGTGTCCCGCTGTGGTTTAGAATGTTTTCATGGCCCGCGAACTAAACTTCGGACCCTACATCGACGTCGAAAACGGCACCAAGACCGTGAAGGACCTAACCTTCGGCAATCCCACTCCCGAAGGAGTGGTGCTGACAACGCTGGACTCCGCCGTCAACTGGATGCGCAAGAGCTCCATCTGGCCCATGACATTCGGTCTGGCCTGCTGCGCCATTGAAATGATGTCCATGGGCGCGTCGCGCTTCGATATCGCGCGCTTTGGCGCCGAAGTATTTCGCCCATCGCCCCGGCAGAGCGACCTGATGATCATCGCCGGGCGTGTGTCCAACAAAATGGCGCCCGTCATTCGCCAACTCTGGGAACAGATGCCTGAGCCCAAGTGGGTCATGTCCATGGGTGCATGTGCAACTTCCGGTGGCGTTTTCCAGAACTACGCCCTGGTACAGAGTGTCAATCAGGTCATCCCCGTGGACGTGTACGTGCCGGGATGTCCCCCGCGCCCCGAGCAGTTGATCTACGCCATCACTTTGTTGCAGGAAAAAATCCAGAAGGAACGCGGTACGATCAGGAAGGCTTTAAACCTCGGATAGCCGCTGGGGACCTTGCCCCCAGTTTGCAATTTTAGCGGCCTTCCACCCCTCCAAACGGCGTTATAATGACCGCAAGTCGCCCTGGGGTGGTTTATGGAACGTCTTCGCTTCGCGTTCTTCGTTTTGTTTTCCGCACTGATTTCTACGATCCCTGCGCAATCTCAAAACTCCAGCTTAACTCCGCCGCAAGATCCACCCGCGACTCCGCCGTCGAGTACCCCGGCCCTGCAGTCCACGACGCCTGCGCCGCCCATTCCTGCCAATGCTCCACGCATGTCGAAGCAGACTCGCCTCGAGATCATCCGTGACTTTGAGACCCAGATTGTTTACGCGCGCACCTTTTTCCCGATGGGAGCAACGGGGATCAAGCTGAGGGATGGCGTTGCCACCCCGAGCGGTCCCGCACTGCAACAGGCTCTCGCTATCTGGGGTCCGGCAGTGAAACCTGGCGATCCTGCTCACCTCTCGTACGTCCAGATCAAGGACGACCATATCCATTTCGACATCAACGGTGGGCCGGTTCATCGCAAGAAATGGTACGAACATATCCAGGTGCAGGGCGCAAACGGCACCACCGCCCAGATGGGTCCGAACGAGGCCCCGCAAAACCCTCACGGAACTTATCTCGACGTCTACTTCGACAAATATGTCCCCGAAATGACGGCGCGACAGTTGCGCGATTTGCTCTTACCCGTGCTCGACTTCAATGCCAGAAATAAAGAGGAGGCTTACCTCGACACCGTGCCTCCCAAGGTCAAGACGGCGATCCTGGCTCACCAGGTGTTGGTGGGAATGAATAGCGAGATGGTGGTGCACTCCCGAGGCAAGGCGCCGAAGAAAGTACGAGAAAAAGATGGGGAGACGGAATACGAGGAGTGGATCTACGGCGAACCTCCCCAGGATGTGGACTTTGTCCGGATCGTCGGCGACGAAGTGATCCGGGTTGAAACCATGCGGGTCGGCGGCCAGAAGATTGTTCGCACTGAAAAAGAAGTAATCCTCGAGAAGCCCGACAAAGATACTGAGGCGAAGCAGGAGGACCGACCACCCAATGCTCCTAGCCTGCGCCGTCCCGGTGAAGATTCTGAAAACGCGCCAAAGCCCTCCGACGGAATTTCGCCGGTTCCGGTCGCCCCTCCGGTCGACAATCCCGGGCCCGGACAACAAACTCCCCAGCAGGGTCCCGGTGACACAGTCAATGGCCACAAGTAATCGCCGCTAGATAGTCCAGTTGTTTCGCAGGCCGGAAGGCTCTTCCTGCTGGCGCGGAACGCTTCTCGGATCGTCCAATCCGTTATCATCTCCGCAGCGCGGAGGCACTTCGAATGCGGATCCTCATCCTGGGCGGCGCCGGTTTAATGTCTGCTGGGACGGCGCGCGACCTGCTATCCAACTTATCGAAAGGCATCACAAGTATTGTTTCCGCGGATTCCAACCTAGAGCGTCTGACATCACTGAAGCAATCGTTATCCGACCCGCGCTTCCAGACCCGCGTCTTCGACGTGAACGACCGAGCGGCTCTCCATTCGCTCTTGGCGGACTGCGATCTGTGCATCAACGGCGTCCCGACCTTCGCTGGTCTTCAGATGCACATCTTTCAGGCTTGCCTCGAGGCGAAGCGTCCTTACGTTGATTACGGAGGCATGGGTATCTACACTGTACGCCAGAAGGCCGAACACGACCGGTGGAAGAACATGGGGGCGACCGCAATCATCGGCCTCGGGTCCGATCCCGGACTCTCCAACATCATCTGCCGCGCCGTTGCGGACCGGTTGGACCGCATCGATCGCATCAATCTTTACTGGGCGGCTACCAAGATCGGCCCGGAGAGTCCGGTTCTCGTTCCCCCGTATAGCATTTCCACCGTTCTGGCGGAATATGCCAATCCCAGCCAGCAGTTTCTCGACGCCAAGCTACGGGAAGTCCCCGCGCAAGCCGGAGCCGAAACCATCGACTTGCCCCAGCCTTGGGGACGCACCACCTTCATTCACTCTCAACATTCCGAGCCACTCACCGTGCCGTTTTCCCAAGGCATCGCCGAAAAGGGAATTCGTGAGTTCACCTGGAAGCTCTCTCTACCCTCACGAGATCACGAGGCATGGATTGGCCTGGTCAAAGCGGGATTCGGAGCCACAGACGAGCCAGTCACGGTGAAAGGAGTTTCAGTCCGTCCCCTCGACGTGTTGCAGGCCGTAATCGACAGAAACATCGCAAAAAATCGCAGCCGAATCCCAGCGGAGGAAAGTCACGAAATTCATTTCGCCATTGGCCACGGAACACGCGAAGGCAAAGCCTGCCGAGTGACATGCCGTGTCATCGGCCATCCCGATCCGCTCTACGAAGGCTACGCTGATGCCGGTACTTCGATGAACATGTCGATTGGGGTCCAACAAATCCTCACCCGACCATTACGACCCGGCGTGTGGGCGGCTGAAGAATACTTCCACGCTGACGCGTTCTTTGCCGAACTCCGCAAACGCCACTTTTCCATCGAGATCGAGACCAACACCGTCGAAAGCGCCTGAGATGCTAGGCATGCGAGGTAGTGAGCCTCACTGCCCGGTCGAAGGCCTTGTCACTTGGAAAGCGACCGCCGCTTCCACATCCGCAAACGAAAACGCCAGCGACACGTTGGAATATTCTTTTCCGTCAACCTCGACATACGGATACACGAAATAGTTCAGCGGTTTGCCCTCCTGCGGAGGATTCAACCGCAGGTCGCGTCCCATGCTGAATTGCACCCGGTTCACATCGTGCGACCCGAAGAAGTAATCCCTCTTTTCCGGATGCTTCCACGCTTCGGAGATATCGACTGGAACCCATCCCTTGCCATCGACGTAAAAATCAGACCAGCAGTGGTAGCCCGCGATCTCAGCGGAATGCTTGTCTGGAGGCAGTGGAAATCCGATTTCGAAGCGTGCCGGAATGCCCTGCGATCGCGCCATCGCGATAAACAAAGAATGAAAGTCTGTGCAGTTCCCCTTCTTGGCGTCGCAAGCATAGAGCACGTCGCCGTGTCCCCAGCCGGTGCCGGTCTTGTCGTACTTCATGGTCGTGAACACGTAGTCGTAAATCGCCCGCGCCTTGTCTAGCGGCGTGGTTTTGCCCTCGGTCACTTTGCTTGCGAGATCCGCGGGAAGGCCCGTGATGGGGACGAGCGCATCCGGTTGAAGGTCTTGTACCTTTTCTTTAGTTGTCAAAGAGGCGTTGACGGGGTGCGCGCTGGGGTTCAGCGCAATCCGTTCCCGGCGAACGATATCGTATTCGACGTCGAAATGCAGTTCGGGCTGAGTCGCGCTGTGGCTCTCAGCGTAGTAGACCTCGTTGCCATATTTCGCTTCGCGCGTTTTCCTCACCGGCAGGTCTCCTCCGGCCGAAGCGACCTTTACTTCCTGAAATGCATCCGATTGCGCCGCCGGAATCCAAATGCGGACCTTCTTGCCTGCGGACAGATTCTTGACGGTAAAGGCGTAGTGAAAGGTGAAATGCCGCGCATCCTGGGCGGCAGAGACCACAACAAAAGTGACAAGCAGACACGATAGAACAGAGATCTTACGTAGCATAGGCGGCTTCCTTTGTATCTCAACTGAGAACTAGAACTGGTTGGAAACGACACACGGGCGTCTTAGAGGGAACGCCGTCAAGTGAAGCCGCGCTTCGGGATGCGCATGGGAGAAAGATGCCTCAAGCGAATTTCGCGATGCTGAATTTTTGCACGATAGCCCTTCCGCTCTATTTCTGCTCCTCCGCCGTTGAGTTCAACACAATCGTTAACGGACTGGGATGGTCAGGCTTAAGGTAGCGATTCACCAGAAACTGCTTTCCGTCCGGGCTGACGTCATAGGTGAAAATATCAGTAGACGAAACAAAGGTGCGTCCTCGCACTTGGAAAAGTGCAATCGGCGTTCCACTGGAAAAAGTTCCTTCCGTTGTAATGGGCGCCGCCATCATCATTCCCGACTGTCCGATATAGAAAAGTTCTTTGCCATCGTGCCGCCAGCGTGGCTCGTTACCTCCACCGCGAGAGATCTGCCACTTTCCGGCGCCGGCCGGAAACGTAGTGACATAGGTTTCCCACTCTCCGGATTCATTCGACGCGTAGGCTGCCCACTTTCCATCCGGAGATATTTGGCCATTCGATTCGGATCCCTGGCTCGTCAGGAAGGGAACGGGTGTTCCACCCGCGGCAGGTATAAGAACGAGGCCCTTGATCCGATTCCCCGTGGGCTCCGGGAAGAACATCGTGCAGAGGATCTGCTTGTCATCCAGCGCCCAGGAATTGGGCAGGGTGTCCGCCGATATTTCCGCGGTGAACAAAGTCTTGTCCCGCTCCAGGCCCGAAGCCGCCTTTGACATCAGCTTGATTTGTTCTCCTACCGAACGGTAGGCGATCGTCTTTCCATCGCGTGACCACACGCCCACCACCTGTTCGTGGCTGCCGAACGTGAATCGAGTGTTGGAGGCACCTTGCAAGCTTTCCAGCCAGACATCCACGCTGGCGGCCTTCGAATCGGCAATGTCTACGGCCACACTCTTGCCATCAGGGGAGATAATAGGATTCGACAATGTGCCGGATTCCCCCACTCGACCGACTTCTTTGCCCGATCGGTCCACCCAGGTCAGGGCCGACAAGGTGGTCTGATTACCGCTCGAGTAGATTAAGTTTCCGTTGATCGCCGCGGAAAAGTCAGCCCAGATGATCGAAGGTTGAAATCCCACGGATCCTGCGACCACATGCGATTCTGCTGAAACCGTTCCTTTCGACATGTCGAACGCCGAGGTCACCAATTGCCGTTTGTCGTTAGCGTAGAAGATCTGTCCCTGCGCGACCCCGGCATTGGAGTGCGCCAGTAAGACCAAATTCTTCTCTTTGCTACCAAGGGATCCCTTGTAGATACCCGTCGTCCGGTCGTCGCTGCGGTTCAGGAAGTTCCCAGCCCAGAATATGAAGTGGTCACCATCCGGCAGGAATATCGGCCAGCGGTGCGATTGCTCATCCCCGCCTATGGTCGTCAGGGGCGCCGCATTTCTGCCGTCCGCATCAATACGCCAAAGCCCTCCCTGGGGCTCGGGAGCATAAACAATCACGTTTTTCGATCCCCATGAGCCACCGCGGGCCAGACCTGCCCTGAACAGCGTCTGGGGCGACCCACCAGAGGCGGCCACCTTCATGAGCTTGCCCTTGGCGAAGAATCCTACATAACTATCATCAGGAGACCAGAAGGGAAAAGTTACCCCTTCCGTTCCGGGTAACTCGATCGCGTTCGGCGACCCAACGCGCTGGACGAAAAGGGTTGGTGCGCCGGTGTTGTCGTCCGGCGACACGAAAGCCAGCATCTGGCCGTCCGCCGAAAGAGCAACCTGGCTGGCTTCGCCCGGCACCGGCAGCGCAAACTGCATGCGATGAGCCGCCGGAATTCCTCGCAAGACGAGCCATGCGAGAGCAGAAACACTGAACAGAGCAACTGCCGCCGCAACCCAGAGCCACGGCCGCATGCTGCGAGACTCAGCCTTCGCTGCGACTGCTCCACTCGCATCCGTACCCGAGAGCGCGCCCAACGCAAACGCCAGGTCTTGTGCGGATTGAAATCTCTGTTCGGGCCTCTTCTCCAGGCAGCGCCGCACGATTCGGTCCAGCGCCGGTGAAACCAGCTTCGAACTCTCCACCAGTTCCGGTGGTTCCTCTTTGAGGATCGCGGTCATGGTTTCAGCCGCTGTATCGCGGTGAAACGCTCGCTGTCCCGTCATCATTTCAAACAGCACTGCGCCAAACGCAAAGATGTCGGTCCGATGGTCCACAGGTTGCCCCCGCACCTGCTCGGGAGACATGTAGCCGGCGGTGCCCATCACCACTCCTGCCACCGTCGGAGAACTGGTAACCGTCAGCCCTTCGGGCCCGGGTGTTGCCGCGGGAGCCTGCGTCAGCTTTGCCAAGCCGAAATCGAGAATCTTCGACCGTCCGTCTTTGGTGATGAAAAGGTTTTCTGGCTTAAGATCGCGGTGGATAATCCCTTTTTCGTGTGCCGCCGCCAGCCCAGACGCAACCTGCACCGCATAATCTCCAGCTTTCCGCGACGGCAAGGGACCGTTCTTCAACAGGTCGCGCAAGCTTTCGCCTTCCAAAAGCTCAGAAACCAAATAGGGGCTGCCATTCTGTGTGCCGATGTCATACAGTCCCAAAATGTTCGGATGATTCAGCGCGGCTACCGCTCGCGCCTCTTGCTCAAACCGGCGCAAGCGCTCCGGGTCTCGCGCGAACGACTCCGATAGAACCTTGACCGCGACATCGCGCCCCAGGCGGGCGTCACGGGCGCGGTAAACCTCACCCATTCCGCCTACTCCAATCAATGAGACGACTTCGTAAGGCCCCAACTTCGTGCCAGAGTTCAAGGTCATAGGGTGCGAGGATTATACCCGCAGGGTCGAATGCTCCGGGTCGACCCCAACTCATCTAAGTTCTCGTACCAGCTGCGAAAGAAGAGGCTATGTCGCGAAAAGACGCCGTTATACTGGCCAGCCGGACGTTGGCTGTGCTTTTGACTGTATGGGCGCTCAGCGAAGTTTCCTATTTGCCAGAGCGCTTCAATTCGTTTATCTACTACTTGAACCGCCAGCCGACTCCATCCGGATCAGTTGAGTATTGGCATCACTATTACCTCATCCAAATAGGCTTCTTGTGCGCCCGGATCGTGGGCTACGGGTTGATGGCGCGATGGCTCTATAAGGGCGGCCCAGATATCGAAGAACTCTTGTTGCCGATGGAACTTTCCGAACCGAATAACTAGGGCTAGCCCGCAACGACGGCATGGTCGATATCCGATAAAATCACTCAATGCCTGCAGCCATCCATTGCCGCGACCTGCGCAAGACTTACGATGGCAAACTCGAGGCCGTTCGCGGGCTCAACCTCGAAATCCAGACAGGCGAATGTTTCGGCCTGCTCGGCCCCAACGGAGCTGGGAAGACCACCACGATCGAAATCCTGGAAGGCCTGCTCGCTCCTACCTCCGGCGAGGTATCGATCCTCGGCCATACCTGGCGCGAGAATGAACGTGAAATGCGTGAGTGGCTGGGCATCTCTCTGCAAGAGACGCGTCTCTCGGAGAAGCTCACGGTTCGCGAGACCATCGAACTGTTCGCCAGCTTTTACCGCCAGCCGCGCTCGTCGGACGAAGTGTTAGAGCAACTGCAACTCACCGAGAAATCCGACTCCTGGGTCGGCAAGCTTTCCGGCGGACAGCGCCAGCGGCTAGCCGTTGCAACCGCTCTGGTCTGCAATCCAAAAATTCTGTTTCTCGATGAGCCCACCACGGGTCTCGATCCCCAAAGCCGCCGCCAACTGTGGGATATCATTCGCGGATTCCAGCGCGACGGCGGCACCGTGTTGCTCACCACCCACTACATGGACGAGGCCGAACGCCTGTGTGATCGCCTGGCCATTGTCGATCATGGTCAGATCATCGCGGAAGGCTCGCCCGCAGATTTGATCGACCGCCTCGGAGGACATCATGTGGTTGAGTTCTCCGTGAGCGGTAACTCCGACGGCGCAGCCCTACAGGCATGGAAGGGATTGCCTAGCGTCGAGTCGGTTCGCGATGACGATGGCATGGTCGCGCTGAACGTAAAGCAGCCGCACCTGACAATCCCGGCACTGCTGGAGACGATTGATCGCCAAGGAAGCCGGTTGCAACACCTGACCACTCGCCAAGCGAGTTTGGAAGATGTGTTTGTGCGTTTGACAGGACGCCATCTGCGCGAAGCATAGGAAGAATAGATGGAGACACGAAAGGTTAACGAATGAATCGAGTGCTGAAGTTTGCAGTCGCGACAATTGTTCTGATTGGAGCCATGGATCTCTTCGCCCGCCCCCAGTCGGATGCCGCCTCCAATTTTGCTCCTCTCGAGCAATGGAAAAGCGCAGTCCTCGCCGGCGACCCTGCCGCACTCAAGGCGTTCTACAGCACCAATCCGCCTGCAGAGATTGAATTGAATCGAGCGAAACACGACGCTGACTCCGATGTCAGTTTCTGGCTGGGCCTCAAGGCTCGCAGCATGAATGTCGAAATCGTCCGCCTCCTGGTTCGCCCCGACAGAGCCAGCATCATTTTCCGCGCAGACGTCGCCTCAGGCTTGCCCAACGCGCAAAGTGTCAGCGTAACCGACGATCAGTACTGGCTGAAACAAGGCGACCAATGGCGTCTCGTCGCGGCCGAAAGGACTGACTCTCCGAAGCTCAAACAGCCCGCGGATATGAAGAAGAATATCTATCCGGCCGACGCGGACGCACATGCGGACATCAAAGAAGCCGAGGAACGAGCCACCCGCGAGAAAAAACGTGTTCTGTTGGTGTTCGGGGCAAACTGGTGCTTCGACTGCCACGTGCTTGATCTTGCGTTCCAGCGGCCAGATCTGTCGCCTATCCTCGCGATGAACTATGAAGTCGTCCACGTCGACCTCGGACCCGACGAGCACAAAAACGCCGATCTCGTAAAACAGTACGACGTCCCCTTGAACAAAGGCATCCCGGCGCTGGCGGTCGCGGAGAGCGATGGCAAACTCGTCGTCAGCCAGAAAAATGGCGAGTTCGAAGACGCACGTGGCCTGGCTCCCGACGCACTCGCGGACTTCCTGAACAAATGGAAACCACAGGCACGATAGTTTGCCAAGGCAATAAGTATGAGCGTTGCACAGGAAATGCCGGTTAGAAGAGCAGACGCGCCGCAAACCCGTCCACCGCGTCCGAACGGGAGGTGGGCTGGCTACAGTCACCTGCTGGCCGCGCGCATGCTCGAACTCAAGCGCGAGCCGGAAGTCGTTTTCTGGGTCTTCGTGTTTCCGCTGCTGCTCGCGCTCGGCCTCGGCATAGCTTTTCGCAATAAGCCCGCGGACGCCGTCCGCGTCGCCATTGTTTCAGGCAGTGAGTCGCACGACGCGCAGTCTCTTCTTTCGCGTTCCCAGCAGCATGACATCTTCAAAATCCAGGTATTGTCGTCTGACGAAGCACAAAAAGGATTCCGTCTAGGCAAATTCGATCTTGTGATCGAGCCCAGCGACAAGGGTGGCCTGCAATACCGCTACGATCCCGCGCGCCCAGAAAGCGTTCTCGCGAAGTCGGAGGTCAATGACGCCCTGCAATCCGCCGCCGGCCGCAAGGATGTCGTCGCCACCACAACCGTTTCTTCGTCGGAGCCGGGCTCGCGTTACATCGATTTCCTTATCCCCGGTCTGCTCGGCATGAATCTGATGAACTCCGGCATGTGGGGCATTGGCTTCGCGCTCGTCGACATGCGCCAACGCAAACTCCTCAAGCGCTTCGTTGGAACGCCGATGCGCCGCGGAGATTTCCTGCTGGCCATTATGAGCAGCCGCCTGATCTTGATGGTCATCGAAATCGGCCTGCTGCTGGCCTTCGGCGTCCTCTTCTTTCACATGCGCGTTCTCGGATCCATATTTTCGATCGCACTGCTCGGAGGCCTGGGATCCCTTACCTTCGGCGGCGTCGGTCTCTTGACCGCAAGCCGCGCTCAAAAAATCGAGAGCATCAGCGGCCTGATCAACCTGGTCATGATGCCCATGTGGATTTTCTCAGGCGTGTTTTTTTCGTATGAACGTTTCCCCGCAGCGATTCACCCTTTCATCAAAGCATTGCCGTTGACCGCGTTGAATGACGCACTCCGCGCCAGCATCCTCGAAGGCACCCCACTCCTGCAGCAGTGGCCCCGCCTGCTGATCCTAGCTTTATGGGGTGGAATTTCCTTTGTGCTCGCCCTGAAGTGGTTCCGCTGGACCTAGTTAGAGTCCGGAAGTCATGCAATCCTGGCTAGATTGGGTCGCGTAAGGGCATGCGTCGGGAAGGGCAGAGGCCGTGGAAGAGCAGGGTTCGTGGAAGGGCACGCCTTTCAGGCGTGCCGTGAGGGGTCCAAGAAGAAATAGGGCTTTAGCCCCTGCGGGCGCGACTGCTTCTCCTGGAAAAACGCCTCACCGCCCCGCCTGAACCGCCAACTCCCGTATCTGATTCAGATACCCCACATACACCGGAATCGGAATATCTGGCGAGTCTCCGTCATTCAAAAAATGCTCCAACCGTATCTCCTTCGGAATCGACGTAATCACCTCGCGAAAGCGCGGCATCTGCAGATACTTCACTCGCCAAATCTCCAGCATCAACGAACGGAAATCCTCGCTGATAAAACCCATCCTGCGCTCGCCAAGATAAATCGCGTCAAAGTGCACCTCGGCCAAAGTCGCTCGTATCGGATCGTCTGGCGGAGAAAACAAATTCGCGAGATGAAACAAATCCGCAAGATCCCCCCAAAGCACTTTTTCTTCAAACGCGCTGAAGCGGAACGCAGCCGCGTGTCGTTGCTGCACCAGCCTCGCATGATCTTCGCCTTGTAATCCATGCCGCGACAATTCATCTTGAAACCACTGCAACCGTTCACGCGCCAGGTTGTGACGCAGAAACTCCACGGCGTACGCATTCGGCAAATACAAATTCGGATCATCGTCCAATCGTGCGAGCCACTTGCTCCAATCTTTCTGCTGGAACTCAGTCAGCAACTTCCGTAGTTGGCTCACCGTGACTTTCGGATGATATTTCACCGCTTGCCAGAAATGCTCCGTGGAGTCATAAGTGGCGCCGTAGAGCGTAATGCCTTCTTCAATGGGATACCAGTTCGAAAGCACGCGCGCCGGAATCGACGGGGACGCGCTCCAGCAATTCACCGCATGCTTCCACTTATCCTGCACTTCCAGGAACGCATCGGAATAACCTGGCGGCACCGGCTCCTTTACCCGACCGAGCGCCTCCTGCAATTCTTGCCGAGTATGCGTTACAAGCACTTCCAGAGGCCGCTCGTCCGCCATCGAAATAATCCGGCTCTCGATTCCGCGTCGCAACAATTCGCGTCCCAGGGCCTGCCGTTCGGTATCTCCGAAAGCGCTGCGGTTTTTCCAGCGCCCGGTTTGCGTCTGGATGTACGGGAACAATTCAGCCAGCGACTTGAATTCAATGAAACCATGCACCGCAAAGGTGACGGGATGGCCATCCTTGAACACAACGGTAGAAGGCGTGACGATCGACTGAAGAGGAATAGTTTCCCCGGCCAAAACCTGTGTTATCAGGGCAACAAATACGAGAAGAGCAAACACTCGCACTAAAGATCGCGACAATCCTGGCAGTGGCATGGAACAGGGATCAGAAGGTTCGGCATGTGGCCCCGCGCGCGGTCTTGGGAGAAGTTACGAACGGGACCTTCTGCCTGGTTAAGAAAATAACTGCAGTTAGGATTTGACTAGCTTGGCGGCCTGTTTCCTTACTTTCGCCCAGCGTAATCGTTGCGCATCGGCAATCCGCTTGCGGGCTTCCTTGCTCAAGGTACGACCTGTCTTTTTGAGCGACTTCCCGCCAGCATGGCCGAGTGCATCGAGCGCTTTCCCCACCCGTCCCATCTCTTTTTCTAGACGGGCGTATTCGTTTCGCAGGGAACTCACTACCTTACTCAGATTGGTCATCTATTACCCCCTCATAAGTCAAGGCTAACATGGGAATCTAAAATATAGTGGAAGATTAGAGACAGGGTCGCATCTGTTTTTCCGCTATTTCAATATCAATTCCTGCTTGCGCCGATGAAGCCTACTATTCCACGCTAGTTAGGAACTGCGGAGCCCGCCGCGCCTTGGTGGCCTGCTCAAACGAATATGCGAGTTTAATCAGCGTCGGTTCACTCCATGCCCGCCCAAAAAACGAGATCCCGACCGGCAAGCCCGAAAGAAAACCCGCGGTCACATTGATGTTCGGATATCCCGCGACCGCTGCGGCATTGGAACTTCCTCCCGCCACATGATCTCCGTTCACCAGATCGGTCAGCCATGCCGGCCCTCCCGTGGGCGCCACAATTGCGTCTAGACGATGTTTGTCCATCAATGCGTCGATCCCCTCAGTCCGCGCTAATTGACGATTCTTCGCCAGAGCCTCCACGTACGCCTTCTCCGTCAGTGGCCCTTTACCCTGTGCCTTCACAAATAGATCCTGTCCGAAATACGGCATTTCCTTTTGCCGGTTCCGGTCATTGAACTCGATAATCTCTTGCAGCGTATGCACCGGCGCGCCCGGTCCAAGCCTCGCCAGATAAGCATTCAGGTCGGCTTTCAATTCGTACATAAATACCAGCAGTTCGGTGTCATCAAACTTTCCCAGCGTTTCAATGTCCGCCGGATCGACCAGCGTCGCTCCCTGCCCCTTCATCACGCCTAGAGACTCTTCCATCAGCGAGTCCACCGCATCATTGAATCCAAAGTATTTTCGCGCCACGCCGATCCGTGCGCCCTTCAGCCCATTGGGATCGCAAAATTGTGCATAGTCCGTTTGCGCTTTGCCCGCGCTTGCCGCAGTCGCGGCATCCTCTGGATCGCCGCCGGTGAGCGCTCCCAGCAGAATGACTGCGTCGCGCAAGGTTCGGCACATGGGGCCGGCCCCGTCCTGGCTGTGCGAGATCGGAATGATGCCGCTGCGGCTGACCAGCCCCACGGTTGGCTTGATCCCCACAAGCCCGTTCGACGACGACGGACACACAATCGATCCGTCGGTTTCAGTCCCAATGCCAGCCGCCGCCAGGTTCGCCGAAATCCCCGCGCCTGTTCCGGAACTGGACCCACAAGCATTCCGGTCCAGCGCGTACGGATTTTTCGTCAAACCCCCGCGCCCACTCCATCCGCTCACCGAATGACTGGAGCGGATGTTCGCCC
>Ga0070711_100000230_pt1 | contig 29565 bp, 26 predicted proteins | sample LARL53metaG_FD_65452 | JGI IMG/M metagenome (GOLD analysis project Ga0070711, IMG submission 65452) | Corn, switchgrass and miscanthus rhizosphere microbial communities from Kellogg Biological Station, Michigan, USA - LAR L5-3 metaG | ecosystem: Host-associated > Plants > Roots > Rhizosphere ... | reverse complement strand
TCCTGGTCTTTGCAGTAGGACCTGGAGGCACGAGCCGAAACCTGACCGGAGCAGTAACCGGACAGCCCGGAGCGCCGTGTCCGACGGTGGGCAACGAACAGGCATTCCAAGTGACGTTTGCTTGCAATGCGCCTGGAAACCCAAATTCGGGCGGGACACCTGACATCGCGGTGGTTAATTCTTGCCACCTCGACAGGACAGACACTGGACAGTTCTTCCTGGATGTAGTAGGAACGAACATCAAGGCAGGAGCAACGGTGACGGTAGGTGGAGTAACGCCGAAGAAGATCAAGACGATCGTTGACGGCGGGACGAGCGGACCGACGACGTTGCGACTGATCAAGAAGGTATGCAACGGGCTACCTGGACCGATAGTAATCACGAATCCAGGGCCGTCCGGTCAGCCTTCGCAGCCGTTCAACTGCACGGAGAAATGTCCGACTAACTAACCAGAAACCTCAGACGAGGTGAGAGTGAGAGCTGTCACCTGGTTTGCGAACCGAAGGAGGGCCACGTTGAGTGGCCCTCCTTTTTTGTCGAGACTAGTGGCCGAACCCAATCAAGATCCTGCTAGTCTTCAAGTTCTCGCCTCGGATGGCTCAAGACCAATTCAATTTGACAGACACCCAAGCGGTATATACCTTATAGGTTTCCGCATTACGCGTGAGTCGCACCATGTTCGAAGCACTTTCCGACAAGCTTAAGAAAGTCCTCAAAGATCTTCGAGGTCAAGGGAGGATTACCGAGGCTCATATCGAAGCCGCTATGCGTGAAATTCGCATAGCGCTGCTGGAAGCCGACGTCAATTTCAAAGTAGTGAAGGCTTTCGTCGATCGGGTCAAAGAGAAGGCACTGGGTCAGGACGTGATGGGCTCACTCTCGCCCGCTCAACAGGTCGTCAAGGTCGTTTACGACGAAATGGTAGAGATGTTGGGCGGCACTTCGAGCCAACTGCTTTTTACAAAGCGGATTCCGAATGTGGTGATGATTGTTGGGCTGCAAGGCTCCGGGAAGACGACGACCACGGGTAAGCTGGCGCGGCTTCTCTCGGAAACGCAGCGTCGACGGAATCTCCTGCTGTCGGTAGACGTCTACCGGCCCGCCGCGCGCCAGCAGCTCTCAATAATCGGACAGGCAATAGGACAGCCGGTTTTCGAAGCGACGGAAGAGAACAGTCCGCTCGAGCTTTGCCGTCGAGCCATGCGCGAATGCGAGCTCACAGGCTATGACACTCTTCTCGTCGATACAGCCGGCCGCTTGCACGTCGATGATGAATTGATGTCCGAGCTCCAACTTATCAAACGCGAGACTCAGCCTTCAGAGATTCTTTTCATAGCCGACGCGATGACCGGTCAGGATGCCGTTCGATCGGCACAAGAGTTCCACGACCGCGTCGGACTCACCGGCATCGTTTTGACCAAAATGGAAGGCGATACTCGCGGAGGCGCGGCTCTATCGATCAAGGAGGTTACCGGTCAGCCGATCAAGTTCATCGGTGTCGGCGAGCGCTACGACGCGATCGAGCCCTTTTATCCGGACCGAATTGCGCAACGAATCCTCGGAATGGGTGATGTGCTTTCACTCATCGAGAAAGTGCAGGCTGAAGTCGACCAGGAAAAAGCCCTGGAGCTTCAGCAGAAGCTTGCGCGCGACAAATTTTCGCTTGAGGACTTTCGCGATCAACTCAGGCAGATGAAACGGTTAGGCTCGCTTGATAAATTGTTGGATATGTTACCATCAAATATGCTCGGTGGTTTGAGAGTGACGCCCGAACAAACCGCCGAGATGGAGTCCAAGTTAAAGCTCACGGAAGCGATCATCAATTCGATGACTCTGGCGGAGCGTCGGGATCATACGTTGCTCAACGCGTCGCGAAGGAAGCGAATTGCGCGCGGGAGCGGCACCGCGGTCCAGGACGTCAATCAGATGATCAATGAGTACACTGAGATGAGAAAGATGATGCGAATGATGACCTCGGGTGGGCTGGGTGGAATGATGGGTGGACTGATGGGAGGCGGGTTGCCCGGCTTCGGCTCGGGTGGCCGGCGCAAGGCGACCAAAAGAAGGAAGAAGAAAAAGAAACGATGAAGCCGCTGACTTCGGGTATAATATCCATTTGTCTTCGTTAGGCGTTTGAAGCGTGGACGAGCGGTTGTCCGTTAAGAAGATATTGACCAGGTTCTACTGAGCTAATGCCACTATCGGATTCTGCATGGTATTCAAGATTGAGTAGACACTGGATCAAAGATTTAGATTAGTTGAAGGATTTGGATCATACGTGGAGGTGGAAATTGCTTTCAATTAGGTTAACGAGAATGGGGGCGAAGAAAAAGCCCTTCTATCGCATCATAGTGACCGAGAAGCGCTCAAAACGAGATGGCCGCTTTGTTGAGTCAGTCGGCTACTATGATCCTTGCCGAAACCCGGCGAATGTGAAGATCGATAGCGATCGAGTCAGCTACTGGATGGAGCGCGGAGCGCAACCGTCTGAAACAGTGCGCAGTCTTTTGAAGCGCAAGGTGGTTCCCGCGACCGTGGAAACGTCCGAATGAGCGAGCGTGATTGGCATCGGCCCGTTTAGCTTATCGCTTTGACATAAGCGCGCAAGAACTCGGCGTATGAGAGACAGTTCGCTTAAAGAAGCCGTCGAAATCATCGCCCGGACGCTGGTTGACCACCCTGACGAAGTGGCGGTCAGAGAGTTCGAAGCAGAGACGGGAATCGTCCTCGAGCTTAGAGTTGATTCTCAGGACCTGGGAAAGGTCATCGGCAAGCAAGGTCGGACGGCGCGAGCGATGAGAACTTTGCTGCGGGCCGCCGGTTTGAAGTCGAGACGGAAGATCATTCTTGAGATTGTTGAATAGTAGTGAGTACTGCGGCTGACAGAACTTTCGAGCAGGACGCTTTTGTCATAGCACGAATCGTAAAGGCTCGGGGCATTCGTGGAGAAGTTGCGTGCAATATTGAGACGGACTTTCCCGAAAGGTTTTCATCGCTCGAAGAGGCAAGGGTCTGGATGCCGGATGGAACAATGCGAAGGTTAGAAGTCGAGAACTGCTGGTTTCATAAGGATCGATTGATTCTGAAATTTGCGGGCTACGACACGATGACCGAGGCAGAGAGGTTAATAGGCGGCAGACTGGTAATTACTGAAGCGGAGTTGAGCACGCTTGAAGAGGGCGAGTTCTTTGAGCACCAGATTCTAGGAGCGCACGCAATAACGTCGGAAGGTCGCGCACTCGGCAGTGTTACCAGCGTTCTGAGGACCGGCGGCACTGATGTTCTCGTGATTAGTGATGAAAGCGGACGCGAGATGTTGATTCCGTTTGCGGATGATATTTGTAAATCCGTTAACGTAGCTGCCAGGCAGGTCGTTGTCGATCCGCCGGAGGGGTTGTTGGAATTGAATCATAAAAGAACTGACCAATTGGATTGATCAAGCATTACGAAGACGTCAGTTAACGAGTGGTTCAATGACTGAACATCCTTTGGCTCAGAGTATCAACTCTTCAATGATACTGTTCGACATAATCACGATCTTTCCGGAGATCTTTGGCGAGGTCTTTGACTTTGGAATAATTCGGCGAGCGATCGAGACGGGTCTCATTGAGATAAATGTACATGATCTGCGCGATTTTACATTCGATCGGCATAGGCAGGTCGACGATCGGCCGTTTGGCGGCGGCGCCGGGATGGTAATGAAACCGGAGCCCTTGTTTCGCGCAGTGGAAGCCGTGACTGGTGGCGACTCTGGCGCAAACGTGTTGTTGCTGTCTCCGCAAGGACGCCTCTTCGACCAGGCTTTGGCGAGGAACTATGCGAAAGAGCAGCGACTCGTTTTGATTTGCGGTCGTTACGAGGGAATCGACGAGCGAGTCGCCGAGAGTTTGATAACCGAAGAAATATCGATCGGCAACTACGTGCTTTCAGGAGGTGAGATTCCGGCGATGGTCGTAGTTGACGCGATCACGCGATTGATCCCCGGCGCACTTGGATGCGAACAGTCGGCGGAGCGCGAGTCGTTCTCGAATGGCTTGCTTGATTATCCGCAATACACAAGGCCGGCCGACTACCGCGGAAAGAAAGTACCGGAGGTCTTGATCGGTGGAAATCACGCTGAGATCGAACGGTGGCGTCGTCGAAAGGCAATTGAGAAGACATTGCGCCGAAGGCCGGAATTGCTTCGAGATCGGATCCTGTCCGATAGCGAACGTCAGGAAGTGGAAAGTGTTTTGAAAGACATTGATGAGTCCGACTCGAATGATGGAACTTGAGCGTTAGCGAGGTGAAACTATGAATCAAACAATACAGGCTGTCGAAGATCGACAGTTACGCAGTGATATCCCCGGATTCCAGGCCGGTGACACAGTACGCGTTCACGTGAAAATAAAAGAAGGCGACAAGGAACGCATTCAGGCATTTGAGGGTGTTGTGATCGCGCGAAAACATTCGGGCGTTCGCGAGTCGATAACCGTGCGGAAAACAAGTTTTGGAGTTGGAGTCGAGCGCATTTTTCCGCTACACGCGAGCGTGATCGACAGGATCGAGGTGGTGCGGCACGGTCGCGTCCGTCGTGCGAAGCTCTATTATCTTCGCAAGCTTCGCGGTAAGGCGGCGAGAATTCGCGAGCGAGATACACGCGGCGAGCGCGCAGTAAAGGCAGCCGCAGCAGTCGCGGCGGCTTCATCGGCAGGCACGGAAAGCCAGGGGACGGTCGAAACGGAGTCGACCGCCAGTGAATGACGCGGCGGATATTCAATCGCGGGACCGTTGACAACGCAGAGAATCGGTCCAGCTGGTTCGCAATTAAACCGCGAAGGCACAAGCAAGGATTTGTCCGCATCCTTATTTGTGCCTTTTGTTTTTCGACCTACTCAGCTATGAAGAATCGAAAAGAGATGCTCGAGCAGTTCGTTTCGCAGGACCCCGACGATTCTTTCTCTCGTTATGCTCTTGCGCTCGAGCTTGAAAAGGAAGGAAAAGAAACTGAAGCGGTCGAGCAATTACGAGAGGTCATCGCGCGAGATTCCAAATACGTTGCCGCTTATCAGCAACTCGGAAGATTACTGGCTCACACGAGTCAAATCGAGGAAGCTCGAGAAACTTACCGTAAAGGAGTCGAAGTTGCGGAAATCGCAAATGATCAGAGAGCTCGCAGCGAGATGAAGGAAGCACTCGAGATGATCGCTTGAACATCAGGTATGCAAACGTAAAATGCTACGCGGCGACGCCGAAGGCGTCTCAAATTGAACTTAGGAGATCAGTTCACCGCATACTTCAGCGGATCAACCGCACCGGCTTCGCTGAAACCCTTCAACCTCAGAAGGCAGCTATCACATTTCCCGCAAGCCAAACCTTCGGGTGTGGGATCGTAGCAACTGTGGGTAAGCGAATAGTCGACACCAAGCTCAAGACCCGCCTTGATGATCTGCGCCTTGGTTAACGAAATCAACGGAGTGTGAATCTTGATCCGACTAGTGCCCTCGACTCCAGCCTTGGTTGCAAGTTGCGCCATCCGCTCGAATGCCGCGATGTATTCAGGACGGCAATCGGGATAGCCGCTGTAGTCGAGCGCGTTGACTCCGATAAAAATGTCAGCGGCAGAAAGAGCTTCCGCCCACGCCAGGGCGAACGAAAGAAAAATTGTGTTGCGCGCGGGCACATACGTAATCGGTATGCCGGACGAAATTTCAGTTTGCGATCGTTCCTTCGGAACATCGAGGTCATCCGTGAGTGCTGATCCTCCGATGGAACGAAGGTCTATATCCACGGTCAGGTGCCGCTCTGCACTAAGCGCGTTCGCAACTCGCGCTGCGCTTTCGAGCTCTATCAAGTGCCGCTGACCGTAGCGGAACGACAGCGCAAACAGACGAAACCCTAGCGAGCCGGCGACTGCCATCGTCGTTGTTGAATCCAAGCCCCCGCTCAGCAGAACTACTGCTTTTTTTCTATTGCTCATGGAAGCCAACGCGATGCGCAGTTGCAACCCTTATGAGAGCGCCGTTAATCTTGTGGTCGCGTAAACAGAATTCGATGATATATCAAACCTACAGCCACAATCGCAATTACGGCTGCCGAATCAGCCAGCCGATCATTGAAGGTCATCGATGTGTGGTGCTCGAAAATGAGAAGCTCCGTGTGTCTATCATTGCCGACAAGGGCACTGACATCTATGAGTTTCTCTACAAGCCGCGCGACGTCGATTTCATGTGGCGGTCGTGGGTTGGTCTTCGAGAGCGGGCTCACTTGGTTCCGACCAGCTCAAGAGCCGAAGCCGGCGCGCACCTGGACTACTATGAAGGTGGGTGGCAAGAACTGTTTCCAAACTGCGGAAACCTGTCGCTTCATCAGGGAGCCGAAATCGGACAACACGGCGAAGTCTTGCTGCTTCCCTGGAGCTACGTTATCACGAAGGACGAACCGGATGAGATCGAGGTTCGCTTTGAAGTACGCACCGTAAGAACTCCGTTTCATCTCGTTAAGACAGTCAGCCTTCACGGCGACCAGCCGACTCTGCGCATTCACGAGCGCATTACGAACGAGAGCGGTCAGGATGTGAGCTTCACGTGGGGCCATCACCCTGCTTTCGGCTGGCCGTTCATCGATGAAAGCTGTCGCGTGCATTTGCCGGCCTGCCGCATTCACACCAGCGCAGAGTTTACGCCGACGACCTCTCGATTGGCGCCCGACCAAACAACGAGTTGGCCGAACGCTCAGGCGGTTGACGGCAGCGAGGTCGATCTGTCAGTGATACCCGGTCCCGAAACCGGCGCGAGCGATATGGTCTTTCTGGAAGAGATCACCGACGGCTGGTTCGCAGTCAGCAATTCGCGACTCGGCGTAGGGTTCGCGCTTCGGTATCCGGCAGAAGTGTTCAAACACCTTTGGTACTGGCAAGTCTACAGAGGGGGCCGCGATTACCCATGGTGGAGCGCGACTTACAATATTGCACTCGAACCCTGCGCGACTTTACCTGTGCTCTCGCATGCAGCCGCGCGCGGCGAGGCATTGAGCCTCGCTGCAGGCGAGAGTATCGAAATTGAATTGACGGCGAGCGCGTTCGAAGGAATAAACCGAGTGTCCGGTGTAAGCTTGGATGGAAGAGTGATCGGTGATGAGTGAATCGTTGCGCCGCCTGCTTCACTCATCACCGGCGATTCTTACTGACCCTGAGGCTTGACTTGTTTGATGCGGTCAATGCCCGCGCGAGCGGTTTCATCACGCTGGCCCGACGCTTCGTATGCGCGCTGATAAGCAGCGAGCGCTTTATCGTATTGTTTATCGCTTTCGTAAACGTAACCGAGCTCGAGAAGCGCCGCAGTATTCGTAGGTGCGAGCTTTAACGCCGACGCCAAAGCGTCTGCCGCGGGCTTCCACTGTGAAGACCGTGACAATGCTACGCCGAGGTTGTACCAGGCGCCGCTCGATTGAGCATGCGCCTTCGCGAATTTGTCGAGTAGCGGCGCGGCCTTCGCGTACTGTTTGTCGATCAAATAGGCCTGCCCTAACAACCCCCACGTCCGCTCATCATCACGCACCTGAATCAGGCGCTCTCCAACTGATATGACTTGAGTTGCGATTGCCGGGTTTTGCTTGAGCTGTGAAAAGTAAATATCTCCCAGCAGCGTAAGTGAATCCGCGTCCTTAGGGTCGATGGCCAGCCCCTTATTGATTGCGGCAATCGCTTGATCGTTGTGACTGAGTTTGTTCTCGGCAAACCCAATGTAATAGTAGTTCGTTGCGTTGTTTTTCATTTCCGACGCCGCGATTGTAAGCACCGGAATCGCTTCGTTGAAACGGCTAGTGAAAATGTAGGAGCGTCCTAAAGCAGCTCGAGCGGTGGTCTCGACTTTCTGTTGGGCCTTGTCGGAGATTGTGATATAGCGCGCGAGCGCCACGATCGCCTTATCATACTGCTTCAGCTTGTAGTAGGACATTCCTATGAAGTAGTTCCCGGCGATTTGCGCCTTCTCATCCTTTTCGCCAGCCTTGATGTATTTTTGAAAGGCGTCGATCGCGTCATCGTAGCTCTCGAGTTGAAAATGACTGGCGCCGATGTAATACCACGACTGCCACGCTTCAGCGTTTGCGTTGAGTACAGCGTGAAACTCGCGAATCGCCGGCCGGTACTGCTTTTGGTTGAATAGCGAGACGGCGCGGTTCCAGTCCTGCGCCGACGCGGATACGACAGACGCGGTCAATATCAACGCCGCGAGCATCGCATTAACACTTGATTTCATGTTTCCTCCGTAGCTTTTGAGGTCGGCGAGCCCTTGTAGAATCCCCTTACTCCTTTTCGAATTTTAGCCGTCCGGGAGCGCACGATACAAGACGAGACTGCTTATTTTCTACACTGCCTGAGAATCGATTGGCATCTGCTCGCGTTGCCCGCGCCAAACTAGAATCGTGGCGGTGCTATTGCAAGACCGTCACTTGCCAACCCCAATAGCATCCTGCACAATATCAACCTCTGTGAGCTATTCGCACCAGCATCAATAAAAGAGAGAGGCTTCATGAAATCGACAATGTTCCATAAAGTCAGGGCCGCCGCCGTGTGCGTCATCTTATTGGTTATCGTTTATGTCTTGAGTGCGATAGGCGCGGCAGCCCAGTACCCGCCGGAAAAGGCTCAACAGCCCGGCGACAAGGGCAAGCAGAGCACGATGTCGGAGGGCGAGGAGAAGGCGGCGCTTAAGATCAAGACTGCGCCGGATATTGCTGCAAAACTCGCGGCGGCGGGTGAGTTTATCAAGAAGTATCCGAAGAGCACTGCGAGAGCAAGTATCGTAACCTATCTTGCCGGCGAGATTGAGAAGCTGCCTGATGATTCGCAACGAAGCGCTCAGCTCGAGAATATGGTGGCGGTCTTCAAAGAAACCGCTGACTTGGATGTGATAGATCCGATCCTGATAAACAGATATTTTCAGGCGAAGCGTCCTGATGATGCATTTCGCGTCGCAACAACCTATCTCGCGGCGACCCCTGACGATGTAGGCGTGCTGACTCAAGTTGCTATCGAAGGCAGCGAACAAGCTAAGAGGAACAATCCGAAATTTGTGCAGCAGAGCCGGCAGTATGGCAACAAGGCAATTGAGTTGATCGAAGCAGGCAAGAAGCCGGCGTCCTACGACGATGCTCGTTGGAACGAGTATCGAACAAGATGGTTGCCTGTTCTGTATCAGTCGCTTGGAATGCTCTCATTGATGACCGGCGACAAAGCCGATGCGCGAAGCAAGCTGGATAAATCGCTAGCTCTGAGTCCGGGCGATCCTTTCACTTATGTGTTGATTGGCAGCCTCTATAACGACGAATATCAACAGCTCGCAGAGCAACACAAGGGATTGAGTGCGGGTCCGCTCAAGGATTCGGTTTTGAAGCAGGCACACGAAAAACTGGATCTGGTCATAGACATGTACGCCCACGCGGTTGCACTTTCAGAAGGACGGCCTGAATATGGCCCGCTCCATGACCGGCTGCTGCAGGATCTTGAATCCTATTACAAGTACCGTCACGCAGGCGCTGGCGATGGTTTGCAACAGCTCATCGATAAGTACAAGAAGATGTAACGGGTCGGGGTGGCTTGATGCCGGTAAGCAAGGATGATTTTCGCGCCGCGCTGGGCCGGTTTGTAAGCGGTGTGACGGTGATTACAACGCTCTCCGAGGATGGTCAACTATCGGGAATCACTGTAAGCGCCTTCGCATCTTTGTCGCTCGAACCCTGTCTCGTGCTGGCCTGCGTAGACAAGCGCGCGTCCGTTCACGAGTACCTTTGCGAAGGAAAGCACTTCGCTGTAAATATCCTCGCCGAAGATCAGGAGCACGTATCTCGACGCTTCGCCTCGAAAGATCAAGACCGGTTTAACGGAATTGGTTACTATGAGGGCGCCAGCGGTGCGCCGTTGTTGGATGGCGCCCTCGCCTACATTGAATGCCGGGTCGTTCATACTTACCCCGGCGGCGATCACACGATAGTAGTTGGCGAGGTCGAGTCCGTCCGCATCGCCGAGCATAAGCCGCTGGCATATTATCGAGGCGGCTACTCCCAGCTCGCTTAGCAGACTGCAACGGGTTATCTTCTTTCTCAGACGCGACGAGCTGCGAAGCGCCGTCGCGATCATTTGTTCGCTCGGTGATTTCAATGGATGCAATCGGCGCCCCGGCGAAATACCGAATCATCGAAAAGCTTGGCTCCGGTGGCATGGGCGAGGTTTATAAAGCGGAAGACCTTGTCCTGCTCCGCACCGTGGCGATCAAAGTCATGTCGAGGGACGAGAATTCTCCCACCGGTTCGATCAGATTTCTCCGCGAAGCGCGAGCGGCATCCGCCATCAACCATCCGAACATCGTGACGATCTATGAAATCGGTGAGACGGGGACGCACTCCTACATCGCTATGGAGTACATCGAAGGTAGAAGCCTGAGAAACCTGATGTCCGCAAATGAAGTTAAACCTGCAAACGTGCTGGACATTTCGAAGCAAATTTGTGATGCCCTTTCCGAAGCCCACCAGCGCGGAATAATTCATCGCGACATAAAGCCGGAAAATATATTGCTGACCGCCCGGGGCCGAGTGAAGGTGGTTGACTTTGGTTTGGCCAAATCGGTTCCAATGCAGAGGGCAATCGGGGGAACGACGGCTGCTGAAAGTCTGACCGAGCCGGGAACGGTGATGGGAACGCTTTCATACATGTCTCCGGAGCAGCTTCGCGGGGAGGCCCTGGATGTGCGCACCGACATTTTTTCTTTCGGCATAGTGTTGCACGAGATGATCGCCGGGCGGCTTCCGTTCGCAGGCTCGACCTCACTTGAAGTCGCTGCTTCGATACTGAAGGATCCTGCTTTTGAAATCGGGACCGTGCCACCAGAGTTGCCGCGCGACATTACGCACGTCGTTTCGCGTGCGCTCGCAAAGCACCGCGAAGATCGTTACGAGTCATTCGAAGAGATCAAACAGACGATAGAGTCTCTCAGGCACGCGCCTCACGAGGTTCAAGACAGAGCTACAAGTTACACAAGCGAACTCCCGCCGCCGCCCATTCCCACCCAACGAACCTCGGGGTTGGCTGCCGCGATGCGATCGTCGGCAAAGATGGTTGCAGTTCCTCCGACAATATTGGTGTTGCCGCTTCAATCGGTCGGCTCTGACGAGAGCAGCGCTTTCATTGGAATCGGATTGGCGCACGCCATTACTACTGATCTCGCGAAGATCAAGGGCCTGTCAGTGCTGTCGAAATCAGCTGGCGCCGGCCGAGTGAATGAAAAAGGAACCGGAGTAAGAGAGCTCGCCAGGGAACTGGGCGCCACCATCCTACTCGAGGGCGAGGTCATGCGCGGCGGTAACATAATCGGAGTGATGGCGCGTCTCACCGATGCCGAGACTGGACGCGTGTTGTGGGGCGCTCAGTACCGCGGAGATTCATCGGATCTTTTCAGCTTTCAGGATGCAGTGTGTGAGAGCGTGGCAGAAACATTGAAGCTCAGCATCCCTAACGAAGTACGAGACCAACTAGCGAAACCGGCAACTACCAACATCGAGGCCTTTGAGTTCTACTCGAGAGGACGAGCATTCCTTGAGCGGCGCGATGTCCGAGAGAACATTGATTTCGCCATTCAAATGTTTAAAGAAGGGCTCAAGCTGGATAGCGATTTTGCGCTGGCCTATGCAGGACTGGGCGAAGCCTATTGGCAAAAATATCAAATCACTCATGACAGCGCATGGGTTGACGGCGCTCTCAGCGCGAGCGATCACGCGCTGGTGCTAGATCCGAATCAAGCGAAGGTACATATATCTCTGGGCATCGTCTATTACGGGACCGGCAAAATTGATAGCGCCATTGAAGAATTCGAAGTGGCCACCGAGCTTCAGCCAATGAGTGATGACGCTCATAAGTGGCTGGGTCGATGCTGGCAGCGCAAAGGCGAGATGGAGAGAGCAGTGGCCTGCTTTGAGCGAGCAATACAAATCCGGCCCGGCTATTGGGAGAACTACAGCCGGCTTGGAATCTGTCTCTATTTCTTTGGGCGTTATCGCGACGCGGCAGAGCAATTTCGAAGAGTGATTACTATTCAGCCCGATAGTGCGCTGGGCTATAACAAGCTTGGCGGCATATACACACTTCTTGGTCTTTACGATGAAGCAGTTGCTATGCACAAACGAGCGATCGAGATCTATCCCAATTCGGCTTCCTACACCAATCTCGGCACAGACTATTTCTATCTCGGGCGGAACGAGGATGCGATATCGGCGTACTCTGCGGCCATCGAGCTCGATCCGCGAGATCATTTGCTTTACCGCAACCTGGGCGACGCTTATCTACGCGTTGGCCGCAGAAGCGAGGCTGAGGACCAGTTCCGAATGGCTACGCGGTTCTTGAGAGAACGTCTGACTGTAGATCCCAACAATGCTGGACTGCTTGCGCTGCTGGCGAATTGCCAGGTCAAGCTGGGGCAAGAGAGCGAGGCGCTACAGACAATCGAACGGTCAATCGCACTCGAGCCGCACAATACGACTCTCATGTATGCCAAGGCCGTAGTCTTCGCGATCAGCGGGCGTGCGGGTGAAGCAATCGAGTTGCTGAAACGAGCATTGACCAGCGGGTATAGCCGCGCGGAGGCGGAACGCGACCCCGATTTGGAGGTTCTCCGAGGGAGTCGAGACTATGATTCTCTATTTGCTGTCGAGGATCAAACGAAGAACAACTAGTGCGCTTGCCTAGTCATCGATTACAACGACAGGATCAATCTTCAAAATGGGACCGTTGTCCGGCAGCTGGATGGTAATTGTGTATCTGAAAGCCACGCCTCCGCCCCCCTTGATGGCCGGTTTTGTATCCTTAGGCTGCGGCGGACCACCAGGGAGCTGATCAAACTGAAAAGTGTTATCTGCGGTCGATCCGTCACCAAACGGATCTGTCTCGCTTGGGTTTGCTTCATTCGTGAAACTGTCCAGAGTGATATGGGCTGCGTTTGCCGAGCCGGGACCGACGTACTTGACTTTCCACTTGATCGTGTCCTTATTGCCCTTCGATATCCTGATCCCGTCATCCGGGGCGTCAACTGTAAAGCGCTCTGGGTTGCCACCGCTAGCCTGGACGTAGGTGATTGTGATAGTGACAGGCTTATTAGCGGCGGCAGCCGGGACCAATGGTTGATTTGCATTCTGACTTCGCGAGCAGGCCAGGCCAAACATCGACACACTCACGGCAAACAAAATAAACAAGACTCTCTTCATGTCAGGTTCCTCCGGTTCTTTAGTGATCAGCAAGCCTGTTAGTCCGCTTGCTATCAGTCGTTCTTTGTCTACAAAAGAACTTCTTCTTCCTGAGTTCAGGTTAGTACCGCCGAACGCGGTCAATAGCACATTATCTATATCGTATTCCGCGTGCTGACGCCTTCTGGGCTTCCGAAAACACGCGGATTCTATGCGAAAGCTGTTGTATTGTCTACAGGTATTTCGATAAATGTTCATTGGAATTGATTGGCCACAGTCTCGACTCGGATCAGCTCGCGACAACTGACGACGCCAGGCCATGCTTAACCTCTTAGCTCATCGGCTTGATAAACTCAGTCAGTATCCTATTGAATTCTTCGGGCCGCTCAATATTTGAGAGGTGCCCAGCGTCCTCGACGAGGCATAACCGTGCACCCGCGATGCCGTTCCGCAAACTCTCGGCTTCGACGATTGGCGTTAGCGTATCTTCCGAGCCGACCATAATGAGTACAGGGAAGTCTACTCCAGCAAGAATATATGTTGAGTCGCGACGGACCGCCATCGCGCGTTGCGCTCCCGCGATTCCTTGCGGTGAGTTGGCTTCGATCATCGAGCGCACTCTTTCAACAATCGAAGCACGCGACTCGAGCGTTGTGCGCCCGACGAGCATCGGGACCATGTCATCAGCGATGGCTCTGCTTCCGACGGTCTCCGCCTTGTCGGCGGACTTCAGTCTGCGCAATCGCGCTTCGTGAGTATCCGCGCTCGCGCGAGTGTCTGCCAACACCAGTGCTCGAACCGCTTCAGGATAGTTTCGGTAGAATGCGAGTGCAATGTAGCCTCCCATAGATAGACCGACCAACACTGCCTTCTCGATATCGAGAACGCTCATCAGCCCTCGCACGTCAGCAGCCATCTGGTCCATCGAATAAGGTCCAGGCGGTGCGCTTGATTGACCGAACCCTCGCAGATCGAGCGTCACAACCCTGCAATGTTTTTTCAACTCACTCGACTGATCGTCCCACATCGTTTGGTTCAGCGGGAAGGCATGAAGGAAGATCACCGGAAGCCCGATGCCCTCGTCGCTGTACGTGATAGTAATATCATTTAGGTTTGTACTGTTCATTACGTCATTACCGGTGAAGCGAAATTGAATTGCACTCACGCCTATGCGGAATGCTCTTGGCCTCAGTCGCACCGATCCACATTTCGACGGCAAGCTCGGCGCCCAGTATCAACACTTAGAGAAGGTGCGGGAAACGCAAGGAAATTGCAAGATTCCCGTTAAGCCTTTGAGCTTCGGTAACTAACCGGCGTAGTAACTTCGGTCGGGCGTTTTCTGCAGGCTAGCACGTGCTTGACTCGCAAATTTACGTGCTATACTCGCCCTTCTTTGAGAAGCGCGCGTACCGAGTTTCAATTTTTTTGTGAGCAAGAAATAGCTCCTTGACTCTGGACGACGCACGTTGTTGGCAAATCAGCAGGAGGCAAAATGATTCGGTTTCCTGGCAGGAGAAGCAGCAAAGCCGTCTCCTCAGGTGCGACCTTCCTGGTAGTTTTCACGGTCATCATTTCAATAAGCGGCGCTTTCGATACAGCGTTTGCAGCCGACGATCCAACGCCCGCGGCAAAGTCAGCTCAAGTCAACCAACTCGACGTACCGGGATCCTTCAAAGAGCTCCCCGATGCAAAAGACGCAGTCACGGCTAAGCGAGTGTCGGATAGCTCGGCAACTTCATCAGCCGTGCGAGCGGAGCCCCGGGAACTGATAATCGATTCAGAAAAGGTCTCAGCTCCCGGTGCTGCGCGAGTCGTCGCACCTGTATACTCGGAAAGCGAGCTCGTGGACTTCGACGCTACAGCCTATTGCCTTAAAGGTCGAACGGCTTCCGGCATTAACGTACGTCCGGGAGTTATTGCGGCTGACCCCCGAGTATTGCCGATCGGCACCGTGGTTCATCTTCGAGCCGGTAACTACACTGGAATCTATACGGTGTTGGACACGGGCGGCCGAATAAAAGGCCGGCGAGTCGATGTCTACGTTCCCACCCACAAAGAGGCAATGCAGTTTGGCAGACGCCAGGTCAGAATAAAGATCGTTGGACGCGGCTCCGGAAAAGTTGACCTGACCAAATCCGTTGTCGCTGCCGAGCACTAGAACCCTTACCTCTCGAGCTACTGGAAAACAAGCCCGCGGCGGACAATCTCGCTGCGGGCTTCTTGTCTGACCGGTGAATCGATCGAGATTATTCCGAGAGCGAAGCGTCCAGCGTTCCGCGTCCGCCGGTAGCGACCGAAAAATATTTCTCGAGCGAGGTTCGATAGCCCTCGACTTTGTCGAGCGTCGCAGTTGAGGGTATTGAGCCCTGCTCCGATAAAACTATGAAGGCTACCCGAACGCGCTTTGATGATGTTTGAACGTCAGGAATGCGCGGCCCTTCGCAAGCGATGATGTCGGCTACAGAAGTGGACTTGCCGGCCGCGGTCATTGAAAAGCCAGAGAAGGGAGACTTCTCGCGTAACAAATCTTTCAATTGTTGATCGGCTGCCAGATACGGAATCTGTCCGACTGCATCCGCGCTGCGCAATCCCATTAAGTACTGATCAAGCGGAGTAAAATAATTCACCGCGGACTCAATGGTGGTGAAGGTGCCTCCACTGGAGTCTCGCCATGAGTTGCCTTCCATCAACGACGAAAATGTTCCATCGCTCGTCGTTCGGGTGTCCACAAAAAAGCTCCAGTGAGAATTGTCGCGGCCAAGAAGGTCGTCTTTTATCTGACCATCCGTAACAAAGTGAACGTACACCAGCCAGCGATGGCCCTGTTCGTGACATACAATGCTTATTGCCGAGTTCAAGCCTGCCGCGTGTGCCTGAGGGTTGTCGGGCCAATCAGCCTGATTCCCGACGGTTATCACGGAAGAAAGCTGGCCAGGACTTCCATAAGCGGAACCATGATCAAAGAATCTCAGTCCGATGCCCGCGGTATCATTGCGGACATTAAACTCGCGCGCTATTCCTGCGCCGTTGTCGAAAGCGAAATCGGTCCAAATGTAAACCGTGTCAAAGCTATCGGGATGCGAGCTGTAAAATGCGCGAAGCAACGCAGGAATATCCAAGCGCTTCTCTTTAGCGAATGTTTCGAAGAATGGACCAGCCACCCTTGAGTTCGGCGGGTTCAAAAAGTCCACAGCTAGCGGGTCCGCAGTCGAATGACCCTGGGAAATGCCCACCAGCGCGGCCTGTGCTTTTACTTTTCCGTAGACGAAAGCGATTCGTCCATCGTCGTACAGCACTGCTTGAAACTTACTAATACCGCTGTACAAAGGCTGGGCGGCGCGATTCCACGTAATGACATGCCGGCCGTTGAGGCGGTTGTAATAAATGCCGCCCGAATCGGTGAAATCCAAATCGGCCCACAACGGAGCGATTCGCGGCAGCTCCGTTGCAAGCGCGCTCGGCGATAAGCGTGATGTTGTGTCGCCTTGAGTGAATGTTATGTAGCCATTCGTTCCGACGTATAACGTGTCGTAATTAGTTCCGAAGAACGCGAATTGGGCGCTTGCGATGCTTATGTCGCGGTAGCCGTTGTCAGCATCATCGATGGGCTTGCCGTCAATTCCGAGGAAGCTGTCAAGCTTCGAACCAAAGTCTTCTTCAAATCCGATATCCGAAGCCGCGATTCGATAACCCGCGCCGTCGGGTGTAAAAAGCAACGCGCTGTTCTTTAGCGAGAACTTGTCTGGAGGAATCACGACAGAACCGTTATCCTCCACCACAGAGATATTTCCCGTGTCTCGCACAGAGGGACCTCCGTTTGCGACAACGTGCGACGCTGTTGTTTCGACACGACCAACGCGACGGCGAAGCAAGTTCATATCGTGATTGCTCAGCTCGTCAGAAGCGCCCAGGGGATCGTACCCGCAGTTGAGTTCTCCATGAGGTTTTCGCCTGAACGTCTTGAGCGAACCGGTGCTCTGAACAACTCGGCCGGGAGCGACCGCAGCAATAAGGGTCGCGACGAAAAGCGCGACGCTCACGACACGACTTCGGGCTGTGAATTTGATCAAAGAATGAGTAGAGTCCAAGCGATCTCCAGCAATGGGGCTGCCCGGTCAGGGGCTTCAATTATATGAAGGCGGGTGAGGCATTACAACTAACGACTCAAATTAAAACGGGGCTGCGGGGCTGATTCACGCTCATTCTGCTTGACAAACAAAAGCCTTTAGAATAAAAGGGCACTAGACTTTGGCCCCGATTTGCGAGCAAGCGACGCGCGTAGCAGGTGGCGCGCTGTCAGAGTTATAATTAACCGAGAAATCTCTCAAACATTCCGAAGCTCTCTAAGCAGCCAAGGAAAGTTGTTTGTCAGAAGTTATAAGGTCGGCGTCGCCGAACGCGCGCTGCTCTTGTATCTACAAGGCCCCAGTTGGGAGTGAGCAAAGTGGACGAAATTCGAGAACGATCGCACAATCGCGTTTCGCTGAATCCCGAGATGAAGAGTCCGCGGGCTCAGGAATTCGAGACCAAGCTTAGCTCGCTGATCGTCGGACAAGAGCGAGCGGTTCGTCGGATATCGGGACTCTATCAAATATATCTGGCGGGGATGCAGAATCCCGGTCGGCCAATCGGCACGATGTTGTTTCTTGGACCGACGGGTTCGGGCAAAACTCGAGTCGTGGAAGCGGCTGCGGAGGTTCTGTTCGCAGAACCCAACGCGGTCGTTAAAATCGACTGCGCGGAGTTTCAGCATTCGCACGAGATCGCCAAATTGATTGGCTCGCCTCCTGGATATCTGGGCCATCGAGAGACTGCTCCGATGCTGACACAGGAGAATCTCGACAAATACCACAGCGAGCAGGACAAGCTCACCTTTGTTCTGTTCGACGAAATCGAAAAGGCTAGCGACGCGTTGTGGCAGTTGCTGCTGGGGATCCTGGACAAGGCGACGCTTACGCTTGGCGACAACCGCAAAGTCGACTTCTCGCGTTGTATGATTTTTCTTACCTCGAATCTGGGCGCGAAAGAGATGAGCGAGCTCATCACGGGATCGATCGGCTTTGCGCCGGCGCGTGGCAAGCGAATGATGGAAGACGACGTCGATCAGAAGATTTATCGAACAGCGTCGGAAGCCGCCAAACGCAAATTCTCGCCCGAGTTCATGAACCGGATCGACAAGGTCGTCGTCTTTCGCAGTCTGAAGGAGTATCACCTCAAACAGATTCTCGATCTCGAGTTGGGTCAAGTGCAAAATCGCGTGATGAAAGGAACCGGAGAGAAATTTGTCTTCAAGTGCACCGAGGAAGCAAAAGGCTTTCTACTTGGTGAAGGCATCGATTTCAAATACGGCGCCCGTCACTTGAAACGCGCGATCGAACGCTTCCTTGTGTATCCGATCTCGAATCTCGTTGCGACGCAGCAAGTCGAAACCGGTGATCTGGTCATCATCGACTTCGATTCGGAAACAGGAAAGCTCACATTCACCAAGACCGAGGGCGGCGCGCTCGTCGATCCTTATCGCGAGGAATACAGTGAGATGTTCGATGTCGCCCAGGAGGAGTTGGCGGTGGCTGCGGAAGCGAGCGATGGCGGGATTACAACCGCGCCTCTCAAGGCGATTGAGAAGTAACGGACGGTCAGATACTATCTGAGACAGACAGCCCGGCGAGACTGAGCTCCGCCGGGCTTGCTTGTGTAAGAAGGAATGAATCTCATCGCCGCACTAGCTTTGATGTTCGTCGTCTCGGCAACCGGCCGCGAGTCCGATACGATTCGCATAAGCTTGTTTTCATTGTTCAGGCCCGAACTGGTCGAGGTGCGCGCTGTTTCGATGGAAGGCGCGACCTTGACGATTAGCGGCGTTTCAAGCTCTCGATCTCTCTCACGGAATGAGTCGATCAGGATTGGACGGTCAGGGAGTCGACTTGAAGTTTTCTTGACCGGACTATCTTCGAGTGCCGGACAATCGATCTCGACGAGCGAAGTGCGAATCGCGCCGGCCGGCTCGGGAACACTCGAGCTGAGCTTACCGCATCGGATCAGTCGAATCGTTCGAGGCGAAGTTGCAATCGATGCCGGAGTTGGCGGGCGCGGCCCGCTGAGAATACTGCTTAAAACCGATCGCGAAGCAGCAGTTGCTTCGGTAGTCGAAGCGGAAACCAGCGATCATCATCCGGAGGCTCTTAAGGCCCTTGCGATCGTCGTGCGGACGTTCATGCTTTCGCACTCAGATCGGCACTCGAATGAAGGCTTCGATTTCTGTGATACAACTCACTGTCAATTTTATAGCGGCGAACGTGTCGCGCCCGATCGACTTGCTTCCAATGTCGTTACAAACGCAGTCGCTCAGACGCGAGGTCAATTCCTCGCCTTCAACGGGCAGCTGGTTGAGGGTTACTACACTGCATCGTGCGGCGGGATTTCGGCTACGCCATCAATGGTCTGGGGCGGAGAAACCAGGTATCCATACAAGCCTGTCGCCTGTCAGTGGTGCCGCGGTTCTCGATTCTACAAATGGGAGCGCGCTGCCGCCGCCGAAAAAATTCTCGATGCGCTGTCATTGTTCTGCGAGGCGAAGCTCTCTTCCGCGGCAGAGCTGATCACTGTTAACGATCCCTCGAGTGGACTTGCGCGAGCAGTCGCAGTGCGCGATAGAGGCCGAAAGATTTCTTTGACCGCCGATGAATTCCGACGAGCGATAGGACTCAAACTTGGATGGAACACAGTCTTGAGCCCGACCTTCACAATCGAGCGAAGAAGCTCGCGATTCATCTTTCGAGGCCGCGGCTTCGGAAGTCAGATTGGATTGTGCGAGGCCGGGGCGATGGCGCAGGCAGCAGCCGGCCGAGGCTGTCGCGAAATATTGAGCTTCTATTTTCCGGGCACGGAGATCAGCAGCCACTTCGCCGATGAATAACGGTCTCGTTCTTTTATTAGGGATTAAGAACGGCCTTCAAACTCTGTTCGAATGGCTGAAGGCTTTCGGACCATTCGGATTGTTCGGAATATCGTTGATCGATTCGCTCGGACTTCCGCTGCCGGGAGGACCGGACTTCGTGATGATCTGGCTGAGCGCGAACCGGCCGTCCGCAATGCCGCTTTTTGCGCTCGCTGCAACTGCAGGCTCAACGATTGGCTGCACATTGTTGTATTTGATCGCTCGGCGCGCCGGTGTGGCCGCACTCAAACGCGTAACACCCAAGAAGCGCGATCGAATCGAAAACCTGCTTGGCCGTTTTGACCTCATTGCAGTGATGGTTCCCGCCGTATTGCCCCCACCGTTTCCTTTCAAGCCCTTTGTGCTTTGCGCAGGAGTGCTCAAGCTGAAGACGTGGCGATTTGTCACCGCGATCTTCGTTGGACGTGCGGTGCGCTTTGTGCTCGAAGGATGGCTGGCAATTCGATTTGGTGAAGACGCTAATCGAATCGTTAAACAGCAAGGCTGGAAGGTACTAATCGGAGTCGCCGCGGTAGCGGCAATTGTGCTGCTCGTGGCGTTTGTGCGCGCTCGCTTGCGAAGCTCACACCCGCTTGGGGCAGAGGCTTTATCTACCGAGTTGGGCGGCAACGAGCGCAAATCCTCCTAAAATTCTCTTGACGTTGCGCAGCGTTACTGGGCGGAACGAGCATCATATTCAATAAAAGCTCCGCAAAGCGCGCAGGAAATCGAACTTTTCCACGCGAACCGGCGTGTGTTAGCATTAAAAACTTCGGAGGAGTAAGTCTGCGTCACATGAGAAAGGTCGCTTTGGTTATCGCGCTGCCCCTCGGGCTTCTGACGGGGATGGCGCAGTCCAGGAATTGTCTGCGAATCGTACCCATCGATGAGTTGACTCGGCAGGCGATTCTTATCGCTCGCGTTAAGGTGCACAAGGTCGAAAAGGCAAACTATCGAGGTGAGTACAGTCAATTGGCAGTATTGACGCCGGTAGATGTGATCGACGGCGACTTCACGCTCAAGGAGTTGAATGTTCTTGCCAGGTCGAGCGTCAGATGCGCCGAAGACAACTATGCCAAAGACGAAGAGTTGCTGGTGTTTCTCGAACCCGAAGACAGCTTGTTTCACACGGTGAATTATCAATACGGCGCATTCCCAATAGTCGGTGAAGTGGTCAAGGGATGGAGAGACAAGACCAACAAAACTGTCGATATGCCGTACGCGGAAGTGAGGGCCGAGATTCAAGCCTGCATTAACAGGGCTCACAATCCAAAGTCTGAGACCGAACAAGCTCCGAAACCAACACCCGCCGTAAAACCTCCGCAGCCCTGAATCGCCGGTACGTGTTAATCGAGATTCGCCGTCAACTGCCATTGTGTTCGATGTGCGCTACAACGTGGACGGCGGGCAACGCGTCGAGCAAGATTCAATTTCTCACCGCACACTTCGCATTCACCAGAAGCGCGTCGCTGCGCATAAAGAATTTCATTCGCTGCTTCTTCTCTCTCGAGACGCTTGAGCTCGGCGAGTTCGAGTGCAAGAATCTCGGCTTCCTGGCGCAAGAACGTTCCGCGTTCCTGTCCGGCCCTCACTTCCGCGTACTCTTCTTCAGTCAGCAAGGCTTTCAGCCAAAGCTGCACGTCGCGGCTCGCCAGAGCCATCCACTGCCCTTTTGGGCTGAACGCAATCGGATGCCAACTGATTTCACTGAACCAAAGCGTCTTGATCAACCGCCCGTCCGAGAGCTTCCATATTCTGATCGTCTGACCGAGGCTGCCGCCTGCCACAAGCTCGCCGTTTGGACTAAACGCAACCGAGGTCACATCGTTGATGTGCCCCGTCAGCGTTCGCACTTCGCGACCGGTGGTGATGTCCCAGATGCGCACGAGCTTGTCCTCGCCGCCGGTGGCAAGCAATTGACCGTCGGGACTGTAGGCCAGCGAAGCGACGCCTTCGGTGTGACCCGCGAAGCTCTTCACTTCGCGACCGGTATCAACGTCCCACAGTTTGATGGTGCGATCGAGGCTTCCGGAGGCGATGTATCGGCCATCAGGACTGAATGCCGCGGAGGTTACGGGCCGCTCGTGTCCCACGAACGGCTGCACTTCGGCGCCCGTTATTACGCGCCATAACCTGACCGTCGAATCAGTGCTTCCCGAAGCCAGCCAAAGACCATCAGGACTGAAAGTGACTGCTCTCACTTCGCCGTAGTGCCCGTCGAAAGTGCGAATCACTTGCCCTGTTTGAACGTCCCACAGTTTTATCGTGCAGTCTCGACTCCCCGATGCGAGGCATTGGCTGTCAGGGCTGAAAGAGATCGAATTGACGCTCGCGGTGTGTCCTCGCAAAGCGCGCAACGGAAGCCCGCTATCAACCTCCCAAAGCTTGATGCCTTCGTAAAGAAACCCGGAAGCGATAAGTTTGCCGTCAGGACTAATTGCAACCGATCTTACATAGTCTCGAGTGCCGATTTCGTACTGCTTGTAAAAGAGATCGTAAATACCCCGGAGTTGATGCTGAACCTGCGAAAGAGTTTGAATGAAGTGAACACCTGACCTGTAAGTCTTCGCGGAGGCCAACCGCTCCTCGACGTTATGAAACGCTTCTGAAAAAGCCTGCTGTGTTTCCGGCGCGGCGATGACGTAACGCTTGAGCATCTTTGCATCGCGGTCAACCTCCGCAAGCATCGCCTGAACCGGTTCCATCAGATACTCGAGTAGCTTTGAAACCTGGGGACGAATGCCCGCAAAGACCTCATCGGTTTTCGCACGTTCGAAATAACGGGAATCGCCTTTGATAGCGAGCGCCAGACTTGCAACAGCTTCATCGGCGTCGTTGAGCAACGCCTGAAGACATGCTTTTTGGTATTGAGCTTCGAACAGATCGGAATTCAGCGCGAGTGCTTCTCGCAGGTGAGCGAGCCCTGCCTGGAAGCGTTGTTGCAAGGCGCATACTACGCCGGCGAAGTAGTGAGCCTCGGCCGCCTGGCGTCGGTCATTCGGACGCGAGTACTTCGCGGCTCGGCAAAAATACTCAAGGGACTTTTCGAGCTGAACCAGATGATACAAATAAATATTTGCGATCGATCGAAGCACGGCGAAGTCCGGGTAATTGCGTTTCTCGGCTTCGAGGAAGTCGGACAGCGCCTCTTCGTACCAGCCGTTCAAATAAGCTTTCTCGGCTCGGCTTCGATAAGCGCGCGCCTCTCGTTCGAATTCTGCGAGCCGGATTTCGAGCAGGATATTGTTGAGCGCGTCTTCGTGCATCTCGAGCTTCCAAATGACGTCGCCCAGCAGCAAATTAAAGTCGGCGTTGAGGCGATCGATTCCCCCTGCAAGCAACTCAAAACCAAACTCGATACTGTAGTCGCTTGAACCGTAGCTCATTCCTGCGCCGAGCGCGCCAAGGCCCGACTCAAGCGCGATTTGATAGTCGCGCTCGTTCAGGGAGACTTGCATAGTACGAAGCTTGAATGAGGAATCACCCGAATGCGCGGCTCGCTGCTCGACTGCGTTCTCAAAGCCGGCGATCGCCTGACGATCACCGATATATTGACTCCAGGTCTGATTACCGAGGTATACGGCGGAGAGTCCCATCGTGAAGGGCTCCTTCCGGGCAACTTCATGCGGGCACACTTGCAACAGAATAGGGCACGTGTTCGCGAACGTCCAGACTCAAGTTGCGAGCAACCATTGCGGCTTGACAGTCAACGGGCCCGGGTAATAAAAAGACACGTCTTTTGTAAGCTCACCGCAAAGACAAATCATATTTCGCGAGGAGAAAACATGGCTCGTGGTCGTTGGAAGAAAGTTGTGGGAACGATCTTTCTAATCATTGTTGCTTTCGCGATTCTCGGAATTACATTCACGATAGGATGGCGCCCGTTCATCGGGCCGAAGGCGCGCGCGTTGACCAATCGAACTTTTGAATCGACACCCGCGCGGCTTGAACGTGGGCGCTATCTGGTGACTGCTGTGACCGGCTGCGTAGCTTGTCACTCTGAGCGAGACCCGAACGCTTCGGGCATGCCGCCGGTGGCTGATAAAGTGGGAGGCGGAACCATTTTCGGTGAAGGCTCTGAACTTCCCGGCAGAGTCGTTGCTCCCAACCTCACACCCGACAGGGAAACAGGCGCCGGGAACTGGACCGATGACATGCTTGCGCGAGCGATCCGCGAGGGAATCGGTCACGATGGTCGCGCGTTGTTCCCATTGATGCCCTACATGAATTATCGCGAGATGCCCGACGAGGACCTTGCGTCTGTGATTGTGTACTTGCGCTCGCTGGCGCCGGTTAAGAATTCTCTGCCGACGACCGAAATTATTTTTCCTGTGAAGTATTTCATGCGCACCGCGCCGGAGCCTGTTAACGCGCCGGTGCCTACACCTGATTTGTCGGACGTCGTGAAGCGCGGAGCGTTCCTTGTTCGCATGTCCAGTTGCGCTGACTGTCACACGCCGCAGGACAAGGGCCAGCCGAAACCGGGACTCGAATTCGCCGGTGGGCTGATGTTCACGACACCCGCCGGGACTGTGATGGCGGCCAACATTACGCCTGAGGTTTCGGGCATTTCATATTACGATGAAGACCTCTTCATTCAGGCGTTCAGAAACGGAAAGGTGAAGGCTCGTTCGCTGAGCCCGATCATGCCTTGGTACTTCTATCGCAACATGACGGATGAAGACTTGAAGGCGATATTCGCGTACCTGCGAACGCTAAAGCCGGTGAAGCACACGGTCGACAATACGGAATCGCCGGCTCTATGCAAGTTATGCGGAATGAAGCACGGCGGCGGCGAGAAGAATTAAGAAGGCTTGATCATGAGCTGATTCGAACGTTCGGCGCCTTGTCTCTCGAATCGGTTACGCGCGACGAACCGGCAGCAATTCATTTGCTGCCACAACCACCCGCGAACTTAGAGCTTCTTCCTCGCGAGATACGAGACGCGTGTCAACCGGTATTACTCGCGTTACTCCTTTTCCTGTTGGCTTCCAGCGATCCAACATTCGCGGCGAGCTGGCTCCCGAGAAGACGTCTATGCAAGGCACTCCAAGCGCCGCGGCGATGTGTTGGCCTGCGGAATCGTATCCGATGTAAAGATCGCTCTCGCCGATCAATGCCGCCAGCATTCCAATTCGGCCGTGCCACACCAGGATATCAATATTAAGATCCTCTGAGCTCAACGCGCTCAAGTTTTGCTCGTTGATCTCGAGTAAGCGCGCGCGGACACCATTGCGTTCGATGCGAGTTGCTTCGGCGAGCACGGCTTCAGCGCGGCGCGCCTCTTCATCTCCCGCGCCCTTGTCAAAGACCACTGCAAACCCTTCTCGCGTGAAGTGAGAGACGATCGATGCCTCGAAGCTCTCGCTAACGCTCTTGAAAGGATTTCCGCCGGTACCGAAGTTGACCGCCACGATTCGGCGACCGGTCTGGCCTCTCAATTGGCTCGTCAGCTTTCGCGCCGATTCGATATCGATTCGATTCAGGTTAATGCGTGGATAGCTCGGCTCCATTTCGCAGAACACTTCATCGAGCCACGCAGAGGTCAGCTCGGCGAGAGAGAGCGACGTGTCGTGGCGGTATTCGCGGCTCGGGAAGAATAGATAGTTCGGCGTCTCGTCATTATTCGATTGCTGCTCCGAGTCCGTTAGTTCTGAAACCGGCAAGAGGCCAAGCTGCGTCAGCCTGGTGTCCGGATCGATGATCAAATATTCACGACGGGTCAGGCCTTTCGTTATCGAGCGCACTCGATTCACGAGCTCCGTCCATGAAAGCAATCGCTCGATTGTGTTCCCGCCGCGTCGATATGTGATCTCTTCCAGGCGCACTCGCGAATCGCCGCCGAACAGCTCCGCACTCTTGGGTCCGCCAAGCAGAATGATTACAGCCGAATGAAACATCACCTTCATCCTCTCGAGTATCACGCTGGTTATAGCAACGTCGGCCCCCAGCGTTACTCGGGATAACACCAGCACGCATTTAAGGCTCTGACTCCAGCAGTGCAGTCCATCCAGCTTCTGCACGTGTCGGAGTCTTTCAGCCCGCGCGAGCATCTGTTCCTCACTGTCAAGTCCGAAGTTAGTCAACTCGGAATCCAGCGCAGTTGCGCGCGCATCGCGACGAAGTGTCTCTGTGAGTTGTGAGAATACTCGATTGTAAAGCGAGACGTTGTCAGGTTCGAACGAGTCCGCAAGGCGCTCGATCAACGACTTGAAAAGAGCTCTAGTAGCTGATCCCGCGACACGTCGATCTTCCGAAACTGCAAGCTTGGCCAATGTGGATATTCTGCTGCGAGAATAAGCCTTCGAAAGTTGATACTTGCTCAGAAAGCCGGCAACCAGTTGTTCAGAAGAATCATTCATTGGATCAACGTCCCTAAAGATGGAGCCTGATTATCCCAACGGTGGTAGCAACTCACAAGCGACGCCTCACAATAGAAGGCACTTCGTTAATCCTCTCGACTTATGTTCGCTCCATCGGCTATCATACCTCTTCAGTTTGAAGATCGATCGTTGGCAGTTTATAGCACCGCATTGCTGCGGTTTGTTGTTTCTAAGGACGGCTTTTCGAATGCTCTGCTCGACGTCATAACCAATGCTTTGTTGGTTAATGGGTTCCAGCGGACGCGACTCCCGTCAGGCCCTTGGTTGTTTCGAAGTCTCCCACCGTGCTGGAACCTGATTAAAGATAAACGTCAATCAAAGTCATTTGTGTGTCGAGAGAATTGATTTTGGTTAGCGTTGTTGGTGATTGACGACTGTGTCTGTTGCAAAAATTGGAATTATCGGCGGAGGAATCGGTGGAATCGCTACTGCGGTAGCGCTCCACCAGGTTGGCATAGATGCTGTTGTATACGAGCGAGCGCCTAAGCTGCGCGAAGCTGGAGTGGGCATGATGCTGTGGCCGAATGCCACTCGAGTGCTGAGCGAACTTGGCTTACTCAAACAAGTGGTCGAGCGCAGTGGTCCGAATACACATTTTCTGGTGCGAGCCCGAAGCGGCGAAGTGCTGATGAATATCGCGCTTGGTGAGTTCGACGTCCCGGCCATCTGCGCGCGAAGAGCCGACTTGCTTTCGGTGCTTATCGCCGCATTGCCCCAGGATCGAATTCGGTTGGGTCGCGAGCTTCATCATCTGGAGCAAGACGGCAAGAAGGTGCGAGTTTATTTTGGTGATGGCGCTGTTGAGGAACACGACGCAGTTATCGGTGCGGACGGAATTCGCTCACGTGTGCGTTCAACTTTGTTCGGAGACTTGGACCCCATCTATCGAGGCTACACCGTCTGGCGAGGGATGTCCTCTTACGACGGATTCGCACAAAGGTCCGGCGCGAACAGCGAAACCTGGGGAGCGGGACATCGCTTCGGTATCCTGAATACCGGTCACCGTATGTTCACCTGGTATGCGACTGCGAATGTGCCTTCAGGGCATACGGACTCGCCATTCGGCCGAAAGCGCGAGCTACAGGAGATGTTTGCCAATTGGCACGATCCGATTCTCGAATTGATTGAGGCGACCGTTGAATCAGACATTCTCAAGAATGGCGCTTATGATCTTCCAAGGCTGCGACGCTGGGGTGATGGTCTCGTTACGCTGCTCGGTGATGCGGCTCATCCTTGCACTCCAAATCTCGGACAAGGCGGAGGGCTCGCTCTCGAAGACGCGCTCGTGCTCGCAAGGTGTATCGCGAACGGCGGTTCAATCGAGAAAGCGCTGCGCCGCTACGAATCACTGCGCATTCATCGCACTGCGCATATGCAGCAGAGGGCTCGTCTGATGGGCCAAATAGGACAATGGGAAAATGGAATCTTCGTGGCCGCGCGACAGGCGGTAACGAGCGTTCTTCCAGCAAAACTCTTCGAGCATAATTTGAGAAGAGTGTATTCGTATCAGACCTAGTCGAGCGAAAGGGCTCACCTGGATGAACGCTTCAACGAAGTTCGAGGTTGATGTCAACCACATACGAGAGCACTACGACCGGCTTTCATTCTTGTACCGGATGTTTTGGGGTGAGCATCTGCATCACGGTTATTGGGACAATGACGAAACGCCCGCGCAAGCCCAGATTCAACTCATGGAACGGTTGGCAGAGCGAGCAGATATTCCCCAACGTGGGAGCGTGCTCGATATCGGGTGCGGGCTTGGAGGCTCGGCGTTTTGGCTGGCCGACAACTTCGACTGCCGGGTAAGAGGAATGACAATCAGCCCGGTTCAAGCTCGAATGGCAAACAAGAAGGCAAACGCGAAGGGTATCAGTGATCGCGTTCAGTTCGAGGTGAGTGATGCAAATCAATGGGAGCCTCAACCTGAAAGCTTCGACGTAGTATGGATAATGGAAAGCAGCGAGCACTTCGAGGACAAGAAACGGTTTTTCGCACGATGTGCCTCGGCCTTGAAGCCCGGAGGCGTGCTCGCGCTATGTGCGTGGCTCCGCCGAGATGGACCTATGCCCCAAGACGAACAGAAGTTGGTAGCGATCATTGCGAAGGCCATGCTTAGCGCAAGCCTCGGAAATCTCAGTGATTACCGGACATGGATGATTGACTCAGGTTTGATGGTGACGGCGGCTGAAGACATCACCCGACATGTCGAGCGCACATGGGCACATTGCACTCGCATCGCCGAGCGTCCCGCAATGAAGTTCCTGGTGCGCTTTACCGGCGCGCCCACGCGCCGCTTCGTTGAATCGTTTCCTCTGATGAAACAGGCGTACGCTCAGGGAGCGATGGCTTTCGGTCTTTTTGTCGCGAGGAAACCTTCCTGATAAGACCTCCTGATAAGAATGGATGCGATTCCCCAGTCTGAATAACGATACGATTAGAAATCGGAATTGACATCTCCCCCTTTCTTCTCACTGAGAAATGCTGGCGAGTTGGCGCTTGAATTCTGGCAGAGACGTTTGAAGCACCTGCCAGACGATCTCCAGGTCGAGACCGAAATAGTCATGCACGATCCGGTTCCGCATCCCAGCAATCTGCGACCAAGGCACCGAGCCTTGCCGATCTTTGAACTCTGTCGGGAGCCGGCGAACTGCTTCTCCGATGATCTCCAGGTTTCGAACCACCGCATCAATCCTGCAAGAAACGTTTCTCGATCGAGTCCGGTAGTGTAGCTCTCAATTCGTGCGAGGGCTGTTTGGATGTCTTCGATCAGGAGATCAGCGTCGCGTTTAGGCTTCGATTAACTCCGGTTCGATCCGCTGCCAGAGCGAGGGCCTGAGTCTCTTGGTATCTCAGAAGGGCGTATCTTTTCGTCAAGATTTCTTTCGTGAGGCAACGAATCAGTTTCATCAAGATTTTTCGTGAGTCAATGCTGTCACTAGCAAATTAAAATGTCCGCTTTGCTAGCACACGATCTGTCCGGTTTGGTTTTTTGTCAGTAGTAGCAGTGGCTGTGGGAAAGTGGGAATCCCGACG
>Ga0070711_100000227_pt1 | contig 29664 bp, 23 predicted proteins | sample LARL53metaG_FD_65452 | JGI IMG/M metagenome (GOLD analysis project Ga0070711, IMG submission 65452) | Corn, switchgrass and miscanthus rhizosphere microbial communities from Kellogg Biological Station, Michigan, USA - LAR L5-3 metaG | ecosystem: Host-associated > Plants > Roots > Rhizosphere ... | reverse complement strand
CCACCGCCCCTGCACATTGGCTTGGCCCGAAGCAGAAACGACAAAAACAGTTATACAGAGAAAGTAACGGACACAAGGAGGAAGAGACAACGAAGACGGAGCGCAGTGCCGCATGAAGAGTAGTTTGGCGTGGGTCAGGTTCGAATCAGCCACGAGAACACGCAGAGATTTGCCACTGGCTCTACTTGCAAGTTTCACGTTCTATTCTCCGAGCTAGACTTCGAGGGGAAGGCATGCAAATGATCCAATGATGCGAGGCATTGTCGATGTTTTGTCCTGCAAAAGCTGTTCAGTATTGATCAGTAAGCAGAATAAACGGGTCACGGAGTGGAGGACTTGCGAGAATGACAACGAATAAAGCCAACGGCGAGGCGTTTGAGCCAGAGCAAGCTCAGACAGGCTCGTTTCATTCCTCAACCAAATTGTGTCTCCAGCTTCGTCTCTGATCCTGAATCTCGGGAAGCCGGTTTTATAGGGGAGCATTGATGACTACTTCGCGAAGGGAATTTCTCCGTTTTAGTGCGGGTATTGCAAGCGTCGCTTTGCCCTGGTCCTCAAAAGTCGTCACTTTGAAAAAGGGCCCGAGCTCTCTGGTTGCTGAAGAAAATGCCCCGATCCTTCTATACAGCAACGAGAATGCCTATGGTCCGTCACCCAAAGTGACGGAAGTGATCAGGTCTGCGATCGGCGGTTCGAATCGTTATCCGCGTTTGCGATACCGCGAGTTGAAGGAACGCATTGCCGCTTACCACAAGATTGCAGCCGATCGCGTTCTCCTGGGGTGTGGATCTACCGAGATCCTGCGCATGGCTGCATGCGCTTTCTTGGGTCAAGGTAAGCAGTTGATTCACGCTTCGCCCACATTCGAGGCCATTGAGCACTATGCTCGTACTGTCGATTCCCAAGTGGTGGAAGTTCCATTGACTGCGTCCTTTGCGCATGACCTGGAGCGAATGCTGGCTACGGTGACGCCATCAACTACCCTGGTTTACATCTGCAACCCCAACAATCCCACCGCCTCGCTGACACCGAGGAAGGATTTGGAAGCTTTCATCGCCAAAGTGCCAACCGTGGTCATTGTCGACGAAGCCTACCATCACTATGCGGAAAGTTCGGCGACGTACGCTTCGTTCATAGACCATCCGGTGCACGACGACAAGGTGATCGTCGCGCGCACGTTCTCGAAAGTCTATGGACTAGCTGGGTTGCGTTTGGGATACGCGGTCGGATCGCCGGCCCTTCTTGAGCGAATGAAGAAATTCGGCACCGAAGACAACATCAATGCGATTGCTACCCTAGCTGCCTTCGCCGCTTTGGATGATTTCGGGGAAGTGAGCAATTTTATCGAGCATAATACGAATGATCGGCAAGAATTTTTCAACCAGGCAATGACACGCGGGTTGAAACCGATTGACTCACACACTAATTTCGTGATGATGAATACGTTTCATGAAGCTGATGAAATCATTGAGCAGTTTCGCAAGCACAATATCGTGATTGGACGTCACTTCCCTCCAATGAATACTTATATCCGGGTATCCCTCGGCTTGCCAGAGGAGATGCAAGCGTTTTGGAGGATTTGGGACCTGCTACCGTATCCCAGAAACATCATGCACCACTGAACGAGGGCGCTCCGAGCAGACCGGCCTATCTGGTGGATGTGGCGTCCAAAGCAATTTGCAACGGGCCCTCCGACAGTAGGTTCTGACCGTTAACCATAGTGATCGCGTATAGCCCAGCCAAAGCGAGTTTGATCCGCACGGAAATCTAGGCGGTGCCTTGTAAAGCGCATCGACGACCCGAGGAACGAGCTTCCCCGAAAACTCGAGAAGGCAAGAACTCACAACGACGCCGTCCTACACGTTTTCCCTCGTCTGTAAAGCTGTTTGAGAGTGGTGACTGGGATCACCATTAGCATCAGAACCCCCTCACCGGCTACGACTTAGGCTTCAGAAGTTAGATTCGGGTCGAATAAATCGCGGCATCGGACGGTCTAAGATACGCGGCGTTAGGTCTTCTCCTAGCCGTGTCCTCCCCGCCGGCTTTACAGAGTCCCGGCAAAATGGTATCGTCCCTTCGCCGCCTGTATGGGTAACTCCAGGATTATCATTAATGAGTCGTCTGGAGTCTTGTTTGCGGAGGCGAATCAGTGCTACGAACCCTCAAACAGGCGTGTTTAGGCGCTGGAAAGTCATGTGGCTTACTCAAGCTAGCTTCATCCAGCCGCCTCCGGAACTCCCGCCTGCTTGTTTTGGGTTATCACGGTGTTTCGCTGCAAGATGAACATCGTTGGGACCCATCCCTTTTCCTTAGTGCTGAGGTATTTCGGCGCCGGATGGAGGCGCTTAAACGAGGGGGCTGTACCCTATTAAGTTTAGAGGAAGGTCTTCGTCTCACCGCCGAACAAAGACTGCCGGATCGAGCCGTCGCTCTTACCTTCGACGACGGCACATACGATTTCTACAAAATTGTTTGGCCCATACTGAAAGAATTTGGGTATCCCGTGACGCTGTACCTCACCACCTACTACGTAGAACATCCTTACCCCGTCCCTCGAGAAATTTGGCCCTATATGTTGTGGCGGAGAGCAGACAGTTCAAGGTTGAATGCCCGGGAAATATTGGGGAAGGATGTCATATTCAACCTTACGCACAAGTCTGGTCGCGAAGAGGCACTCCGTAAGTTAGTGTCTTTCGCTGACGCCGAGAAAATGGATGGTCATGGCAAGAACGCTCTCTCGGCGAAGTTAGCGCACCTGCTGGGAATTGACTTTGATGCGCTATGCGCCAGCCGAATTTGTCAGTTGCTCAGGCCTGAAGAAGTTCATGAACTCGCCAGCGATGGCGTTTCCGTGCAGATGCACATGCATCACCATACGAGTCCGGTCACGCACGGAGCTTTCATTGACAATCTTCGAGCGAATCGTCAGTTCATCACAGAAATGACGGGATCGGAACCCAACCACTTCTGCTATCCAAGCGGTAACTACAATAAAGAATCAGTGAGGTGGCTTCGGGACGACGGAGTTGCATCTGCAACCACATGTGACCTTGGACTTTGCTCAGCGAAGACTGATCCCATGCTAATTCCTCGTCTGATTGATACCTCGTACATATCGGATACGGGTTTCGAAAGCTGGCTAGTGGGAGTCGGAGCGCTTATATCTCATGTTGGAGCGCTTATACGGCGCGCTGCATGATGGAGTGTGCCTAAGGCAACCTGTGTTTCCGAATACAAAAGGGATGATCTCGGAAGACGCTACTCGGCCCCAAGCTTCGATCTCGCTTGCACAATGGCCCACTTGTTTCGATTTATGGACGACATTTTATGTGAACCTGAGATGTTAAGCTTGAGCATGACATCGGACAGATTCAAGACAATTCTCGCTGATCTGATTCATTGTAAGCCCGAGGAACTTCGGAAAACCGACACGCGGGACACGCACCCAGGATGGTCGTCTGTGGCCGACGTCCAGCTTTTAGCGCTCATCGAATCTGATCTCCAGGTCGAACCCGATGCTGATTTCCTGGACGCCTTTACTGGTTGCGATACTGTTGGCGATCTCCTCAGATTGCTACAGGAGCACAACGCCTTTTCGGATTTGTAGGTTTTGCCACGTTCCCCTAGGATTTCACCTCTGCTGAGGCGCGATCCTCAATGAAACAGGCGTAGGTATTTGCCTCGCGCGCCGTGAGGATATACCGTTTTTCCTGTGAGGTGCTATCAGTCTCGGAAAATCCCAGGCGAGAATACAAATCAGCGACCTGCAAGTTTTTGGCCGTGGGGCGGTAAACACCAACAATCCTCTCAATACTCGCCTCGGCCGCAGCCTGCAGCACGCGGTTCAGCATGAAAAACTCCAGGCGCCGACCAAGTACGCGACAACTAATCAACCAGCTATCGATTTCCCAAGTGCCGCGTTCAACTTGTCTGCAAATCATCACTCCCACAATGCCGTGGTCGCCAAATCGGTCAGATAATTGGAAAACGCCAGTAAAATTCATTTTGTCGCCGCAGATTGCTTCGACTTGGGACTGCGTGTAACGGCGTGCAGTCAAATTAAACTGATTTGTCTTGTTCAGGAGTTGCGTAACCCGGGATATATTGTTGGGAGTGATCCGCGTTGTTATCGCCGTCATCTGCAGTGACTGCAGGAATGCTTCTGCTGATTCGCTAGCTTGGCGCAAGGCAGTGGCGGCTGCCTGAGTCCGATATCGGTCTGCTCTAGCAACATCGTCCTGGGAAACTTGCAGCGTATAAAAATAGCGCCCTCGTTCAAGCGCATCCAAATATCCGAAAACCGAAGATCCGGTATCGACGACTGCAACTTCCGGTAACTGCGAGCGTACCCAGGCACGCTCTACTGGATTGTCGTCCAGGAACACAAAGCTATCGGTGCCCAGCAATAGTTGGCCTGCGATGTTCCGTATGTTGACTGCCTTGTCATCCCAGTTGGCGACAAAAGCAGAAAAGTCTTCCAAGTGCAGGCGGGAGTATGGATGTTCCAGAAACGGAAGCTTGGCATCTTCTTCGTTGTTCTTTGAACAGACCGCCAGCAAGATTCCGTGACGACGCAAATCCAGCAAATAACCTTGAAGATCAGCATGAGCTTCCCCGACAGGGCTTCCCGGACCCAGCTTGATTCCTGCCAATCCGTCCTCGCCAATGACTCCGCTCCATAACGTATTATCCAAGTCACAAATCAACACCTTACGAGTTAATCCCACCACGGAGCGGACATGAGCCATTTGTGCCTCGGCTAACTCTGGGAGGGCCGCCAGTGCAGGGTGTTGTTGCGCTGTGTACCACAACAAGGGATTGTGCCACTGCGATCCGACGCGCCGCACCACCTCGTCCGTGTCCAACACCGACACGTAGCTCGGAGCCCGGTTGCTCATAGCGAGATTCAAGAGCCTGGTGATCCGAGTCCGTCCGCCCTGTGCTGCAGTGGAGGGTAAGCCTATGGGGTCTTGTGCCGGAAGATCGAAGTCGTGCTGAATGATGTGGCAAGAACAGCGTGCCGACAAGGCCGCCCAAAGGGACGTGTACTGGTCAAGCATCCCATCGATAGCTAGATTCTCATCATTGTCGATCAGTTCGAAGTTGAAAGCCTCCCGCCACGATGGCATGACAACAACCAGATTCGGTTGGAACTTGTACAGCCCACTCGAACCATCCAAAATTTCTTGATGCACCGCACCGTAAAGCCCCTGGTAGAACTCCGCGTCGATCCCATCGCGAAAGCATAGCGCACGGAGAACGGAAATCAGGAAAGTCGTCGTGCTGGAACCAAGGACAGCGATTTTCAATTTCCGCAAGAGCGGAGGCCTTACATTCCAGACATCACGGATCAGTTTCTCTGAACGAGAAAAGAAAACGTACGCCGGTTTCAGATATAGAGCACTCCGCAACGCCTGAGCCGCGAGGTCGTGCCGTTCCCCCGCCATAAGAATCTGGGCCGCCTCCAACAAGGCAATGGGGTCTTCGATGGAGCTACGGCTAACGATTTCCGCCGCCACGTCGGCGGCTTGGGGCTGTCCCGCGGTCTGGAGAACCTTCATCTTGAGGTATAGAACGACCGGATTCCCCAACATTGCCGCACTGAGAATCTCGGAAAGGAGTTCCGGACGCACTCTCGCCACGAGGAGTGTGGCTAGTCTCTCAAGCACAGCGCTTTCCATGTGCACTGTAAGCGTTTTCACTGCGCTGACAAGTTCGGTTGTCGAGGAAAGTGGATTCTCAATGACCTGAAAAGCTTTCCACTCTGGGAACTTGCCTTCTCGGGCTGGCCTTCCACTCATCAATTGAATTCCTCGTGTCGACGCGCCCAATCCAACGCCGCACGTCGGGGCCATAGTACCAACCCTAGCTTGGGCGTAAATTCCTTGTTCTTAAAGCTCTGCATCCTCTCGGGGCTGCGCGAAAACACGCCAGAATTGTGGGGTGCCGTTCCCATGGTTGACACCCATCCACCATTTTCCTCGAAAAATCGAGGCATCCAATCAAGGTGTGGACTTACACGACCAATTTCTGGTGAATAGAACCAGGAAGAGGACAAAATTCCTTTTACTGCGGGCTGGAGTTCCATAGACCTTATGATCTGGTAATAAGACCTCTTAATCTCTTTCTCCAGGAATACCAGACGGCCAGGACGATGACGCGCCACATGCGTGAACAATGCTGGCGAGAACCCTTTCATTTCCATCAGAACAAAACTAAGCAGCCCAGAAACCCTCTTCCTCGGAACCTTCAACAACCACGAGCGGGGCAGGCCGCTCACCTCCCAATCAAGCGGTCCTGCCGGAAATCGCCTCAGAGTGGCGATCTTCGCCATTGCAGAGAAGGAATAATTAGTTAGGTCAAATAATGTTTCAAATCCACGCCCTGGAGTAGCGAAGAATCCGAATTCCCGATAAATCAGCGACTTTACGGCATCGCTCACGGGTAAAGCTGCAATGAGGGGCAAAGCAGTTTCTGCCGAACGGAGCAAAAGATATCGGGAAAGAGCTCTGGGAGAAACCAATCTTTCATCCGACCCAGCTGAACTTGGTAGTTTGAGCAAAGCAGTGCGGCTCGACGCGTCATCGCCGACTTCTCTCAGAATCGCGAAGGCGTTCAAGCCGTGTAACATTTCGTGTACAGGCACAAATTCCGCCTGCTGCAAAGCCGATCGACACAGCTCAAGGACGCTGATAACTTGCTGATGTAACAAGATTTATAATCCTAGGTGGAAATGGACTGGGATTATCAGTGCAGCATTGCGGCAGCTCCGTCCCGGGGACGAATGGTTCAGCCGACATGTTAGAGCGATGCTGCCGGTTTCGCAAATTCGGCCCGCCTCGTCCCTGTTGCTTGGAATCAAGTACATACCCTCAGCGTAGATGCGCCCGTTCGGGTGAAATCAGGCTGTTTGGGAGATTTTATGCACCCAAGTATGCACCCAATTCTTGCACGGTCGGACGACGGTTTTCTCTTAATCCTCTGACCTGAATCAATCGCAGTGGCGGCTTTCTTTTGCAATCACGCGGAAGGCTTAAGAGGATTTCTTCAGCCGTGGGCTAGGCGGATGTTTCAGTGTTCACCAAATAGAAATATTTGTTGACGAACCAATTCGAGAAGCCGATCACAATCGCAAACGACAACAGAACTGCCGCCAATTTCTGCGCACGCGCCGCATGTGGTATTAGACGTCTAGCTGCTGCAAACAGGCCTTTACACAAAAACCCCCTCCACGATCTTCGGTAGGGGTTTGAGTGTAATGGGGACGTTCAACAGCAGTCAGCGCAACTGCTGGCTTGTTTTGCTTTCGCAACCTCGGCAGCCGGATGGCAGTTTTCTTTCTGCTGAAACTGCCACGCAAAATGCCTTGGAAATGAGTGATTGCTTAACATCCCCCAATACACCAACTGAAACTTGCCGGCTCGGAAGCTCGGGTGGGGATGCCCACAAACGCTGCAGCGGCGATCGCCGCAAGGGCCTGATAACGCGTGGGCGAAACTCGCCTCATCAGGTGCCCACAATCTATTCGGGCACACAAGGGATTTGCGAACCTAACCTTTTTCTGCCGCGACTTGGATCGTGGCGAGACACTGATACCGCAGAGCTTCTGGGTGGTTTATTGATGACAGCGCTGTAGCCGTCGATGTAGAGCTTGTCAGCCATAACCTCTCGGCTGCCCAGCGGAGCGCCGGCTCCGCAGGTGAACCTCGGTACCATTGGAGGGATCGGTTCGATCTCGGAATGCAACCAGCCCGTCTAATCGCCTTGCGCCCAAACGGCGTTCTGGGTCTACGTGATCGCGGACGTCGATTCTCGCACCACCAGTTTCGGCTCGACCGCGATTTCTTTGGGCTCGTCTTTCTGACTCTCGATCCGATCGAGTAGGGTCTGCGCCGCTAGCTTTCCCATTCGCGCGAGAGGCTGCCGCACGGTGGTCAGGCTAGGAGTGTTGTAGGCTGCAGCTTGAATGTCGTCGAAACCAACTACTGAAATATCGTGCGGCACGCGAAGCCCCACTTCCTGAAAAGCACGGATCGCGCCCAGCGCGGAAAGGTCGTTGTACGCGAACAAGGCGGTAAACGGCACTTTCCGCTCGAGCAATTGCTTAGCAAACGGATAGCCCATCTGTGGTGTAGCCTCATTGATAACAATCTGGACCGTCAGCTCAGGATCGATTTCGACTTTCAATTCCTCGGCCACGTCGTGGATGGCACTCCAGCGGACTTCGGAGTCGGAACTGGAGGCCGCACCCTTCATAAAGGCGATCTTCTTATGTCCGAGATCTACGAGATGCTGCAGTGCAATGCGCACGGCTTGGCGATGGTCGAGTACGATGTTGGTCACTCCTCGAAAGGTCTTATGACCCGCTACGGCGACCGTCGGAAGGGCGGGCGGCCCGAGCAACTGCATATCGATGGTGATGAACCCTTCCACCCCACGCTCCAACAATATGTGCGCGTAGCGATCAAGCAGCTCTGGATCATGACGGTGGACTACGGTCAGGAAGAAAAAATTTTTCGATCGCAGGTATTGCTCGATTCCACTGATGATCAACGAACCGAAGGCGTCACCGATCTCCTCGACTATAACGCCAATGGTATACGTCCGCTTGTTGCGCAGCGATTGCGCAAAGAAGTTCGGGCGGTAGTTCAGCTCGCGCGCCGCGGCCAGAATCCGGTTCTTGGTCCGCTGCGGAATGGAACGAGAGGAAGGTGCATCGTTGAGGACGGAGGAGACCGTTCCGGGAGTGAGTCCCAGATGGTTCGCCACAGCTCTTAATGTGATAGCGCCAGATTTCTTGGGTCGTGCCTTTCGGTCCTTGGCCATAGCCGCTGTTAACGTTTTACGTTATCTGCTGAAGCTACACCTGGCGCGGCAATTGTACCCTACAGAATCGATTTTAGACTGAATACGGTGGGGATAGAGGTTGAACAGTCGCCTCCACATGCTGGGCAGCAGACCGCCTTCGGCGCCTGCCTCGTAGCCACGTCTTAGACGGTCTTGGTGCGGCCGGATCCTACTCGACGATGCCTTTCCCCTCGGTCAGCCGGGTGTAGCGGTTGACCGGCAAGGTCGAGATCTTGTCGATTTGCGCGCTAGGGGCTGGCCAGTGAATCTCAAGAGCATCGATTTTCCGTGCACTCCCTATTCCCAAGACTTCGCGCGGATCGTGTGAAGACAGGTAGCTGCCGCCGTTGTTCTTGAGCCTGAAGCGCCTTTTTCCGCCAACTGTCCAATAGATTTTTGCGCCGATGCCGTCGCGGTTGCAGTGCACACCTTCCAGTTTAATCCCGAGCCAGTTGTTTCCCTTGGCTGCACGATTGTTGAGCAGCAGAGGAGCACCGCCATTGTTCCCAATGATCACGTCCAGCGCACCATCGTTGTCGTAGTCGCCAACCGCCAGGCCGCGCGCCGGGAAAAACCTCCTGAATGCGGGCCCAGCCTGCTCGCTGACATTGTGTAAGCGGCGATCCTCGCCCTGATGAAACAGGAGCAGCGGTTCTTTGTATTTCACCTGTATCGAATAGTCGTCGATCATGTCGTCGGGATGCCCGTTGGCGAGGATCAGATCAATTGCGCCGTCGTTATCGTAGTCGAAGTACTTCAGGCCCCAGCCGCTCAGCAGTCGCGTCGCTTGAGCGACATCATTCGCCTGAGCGACATCACGGAATGTTTCGTCTTTGTTGTTCTGGTAGACGGAAAACATTTCGTGATCGACGTTAGCGACGAATAGATCCTGCCATCCGTCGGCATCGACATCGGCGGCATCCACACCCATGCCGGAGCGCGCCTGCCCGCTTTCGCTGAATCCGACGCCTGCCTGAAGACCAACTTCCTCCCATTTCCAGCGGCCGTTTGTGCCTGGCCCACGATTGAGAAACAAGAAGTTCTGAACGGTATCGTTCGCCACAAACAAATCCATCCGCCCGTCGCCATTGACATCAGTCGCTACCACGCCGAGGCCTTTACCAAGCGCCTTCGCAATATCTGTACCCTTGCTCACCTCCGTAAACGTGCCATCCCCGTTGTTGTGATAGAGGGAGTTCGCGGTGGGGCGGAAGACGCGGGGAATGCAGTAGTACTTCTTGCCAATCTTGTTGTCGCCACATTCGAACTTGTGCTCACCGGAGTAGTCAACAAAGCTGCAGACGAACAGGTCGAGCCGACCGTCATTGTCGTAGTCAAACCAGACAGCGCTTGTAGTCCAGCCAGGAGTCGCAACGCCGGCCTTCTCGGTGACGTCGGCGAAAGTTCCGTCGTGATTGTTCTTGTACAAGGTGCACTTGCCGTAGGCAGTCACGAAGATGTCCGGCCAGCCATCGTTATCGTAATCGCCGACGGCGACGCCCATGCCAAACGATGTCCCGCTGAGCCCTGCTTTTTCGGTCACGTCCGTGAAAGTGCCGTTTCGGTTGTTTTTATAGAGGGCGTTGCGCACCTGCTTGGTCGGCTTCCAGAAGTCGCTGGGACCACTGTTAACCAGAAAAATATCCATCCACCCGTCGTTGTCGAAATCAAGGAAGGCACAACCGGGACCCAGCGTCTCGGGAAGATAGTGATTCGCCGACATGGCGTTGTCGTGCACCCACTCGATGCCACTAGCCGACGCGGGAACTTCCGCGAACAGCGGTTCGGACAATGCGGGCGTGCCTTGCTGTCCCAATAGACGGGTTGCGCTGAAGGCGCTGGCCAGACGAAGCCACTCTCTTCTTGAAATCTTCATAGCGAAAAAGTGAGGTTGGGCTGCCTTGCGAACGCGATCACTGTGCTTTGACTCCGGGTTGCTTGGCCTGCGCCTCTGCCGTCAGCTTCTCAACGATGCCTTTCTCGCGGTTCCCATCGGCGGGCCTTTTTAGGCGGAAATACGCGATCGACAACGATACATGAGCCTCCGTGAAACCTGGAGATTCTTTGACGATCGATTCCAGTTCGCGCCGAGCCTGCTCTGCTTTTCCTTCTGAAAGCTCGATCGCCGCCAGTTGATAGCGCACGGCTAAATCTCCCGGACGTGTCTCCAGAGCGCGCGTAAGGTAGGGCTTCGCCTCGTCAAACTTCTGCTCTTGTCGGAGCATTGCGCCCAACTGAAGGTTCGATACGTAATCGTAGGGATCGATTGCCAACTCCGCTTGAAATTCCTTGCGTGCTTCGTCTGGCCCAGCGGTCACCTGCAAGGCTTGTCCGTAGAGAACGTGCGCGCCGGGAAGCTTCGCGTCCAGCGCCACTGCTTTTGCGAGTTCGTCGCGGGCTCCGGCGAAATCTGCGGCTTCTATTTTCGCCGCGCCGAGCATCAGGTGCGATTCTGCAGATTCCCCATTCCGCAAGATGCGATCGACCAGTACCTGTCCTTCGTCGACGTGATGGTCGCGAATCAAGGCGGTTCCCAGCAGATACACGATTCCCATCTCATCGGGATGCTTCTTGTATTCGGGTTCCAGGAGGCCAATCACATCCTTGTTCTGCCCCATGCGCAAGTAGCAGTCGCCGAGCAGTAGGATCACTTGGACATTTTCTGGCTCCTCTCTGTGGACTCGGACCAGCTGATCGACGGCGTCCGTGATTCGTCCCGTTTTGTAATAGGCAAGCGCAAGGTTCAGGCGGAGGCCAGGAGCGGCGGGAGCTTGCTTCAGAGCAATTTTGTATTCGGTGATCGCTCCCGCAAATTGTCCCAGTCCGGCGAGAGCTGCGCCCAGGTTCGATCGAATCGCCGCCGCTTCAGGCTGGAGCTTCAAAAGCTGCCGGTACTCCTGGACGGCTCCGTCAAGATCTCCGGCCTTCTGCTTCGCCATTGCATCATTGAAAAGTTCCTGAGGAGTCTGCGCAACGGCGGCGGGAAGCGAGCCTGAAAGGAGCGTCAAGATCAGAGGAAAAATGATTCTCCGCATACCGACTATCGGCCTCCACGTGGCAGGCGCGATTCCTTCACAGGCGTAGCCGCCGTGTGCAGCGCAGCTTCGAGTTCGTTGGGATGGAAGTCCTGCTCGCTGAGTCCGGTACTGAACAAAATCTTGCCACGCTTGTCGACCACGAAGGCCTTGCTGGGCCACGCAGCGTACGCCTTCTCCGCCGCTCCCTCCATGCTATCAAGAAGGGTAGGGAACTCGATGTGCAATTTGCGAATGCACACAGTGGCATGATCCTGGCGTTCACCCATGTTGGCCGCGGGTTCCAGCACGATGCCTTCGCGTTGATTGCGTGTGCTGGCCCAATTGTTCGTGGAGTGCGCCTCGCGAATGTAGATCAGATAAAACGGGATATGGCTCTTGTACTCTGGATAAAGCTTGTTCAGTGCGTCGGCTGCGCTCCGGAAGTTCGGACATGTGTAACTGCCGAATACCAGCAGAACCGGGCCGTCCCTTCGAAGTTCTGCCAAGCTGACGCGGGAGTTGGTTCCCATCCTGGTGGCATTGAAACTAGGCGCGACTTCACCAGTGCCCGGCCCGCTTGCAGTTGATGCCGAATGCGGGCTCAGATCCGTGGCCAGTTTCTTCTCGCGAGCCGCTTCCGCCGTCAGGTGAAGCTTCTGGTCAACTTCTGCCAATCGCTGGTGCAGGGCCGCGGACTTGGGCCACTTCTTCTTCAACGCGTCCAGTTCCGAGCGTGCTTCGGCCAGTTTGCCCATGCCTTCGCTGACGGCAGCCAACTCCAACGCCGCCGGAAAAGAGTCGGGGCGCACGCGCAGAGCTTGCCGCAGCAGAGACTCGGCATCTTTCCATTGCGAACGCACCGTCAGGATCTGCGCGAGATAGAGGTTGGCCTCGAATTGGTTTGGATCGGAACCGAGTTCTTTGCGAAAGGCCTCAGCAGCCGCATCCGGATCGCCCGTGTTGAGGAGCGCTTGTCCGTAAAGAGACTGCAAGCCGGGAAGACTCGGATTCAGTTCGATCGCGCCAGCCAGTTGCTTGACTGCGGCAGGAAAGTCTTTGGCGGCAAACATCTGGTTGCCAAGTAGGAACCGCGCTTCGGCGGAGTCTCCCTTGCTCAGGATGCGGTCAACGCGTTTCTGTCCTTCCGCAATTTGTCCTTCGTTGAGGAGAGCGGTCCCCAGCAGGTAGGCAATCGCGAGCTCGCCACTGTGCTCCGCCTCAACCGGGGTCAGCAGTTTGATCACCTCCCGGTTTTCTCCCATCCGCAGTTGGCAATCGGCCAGCAGCAGAATCGTCTGCAGGTTATCTGGCGACATGGCGTGGCTTTTTGCGAATTCGCCTGCAGCGTCCGAGATGCGTCCCGACTTGTAGTAAGCCAGGCCGAGGTTGCGGACGATGTCCCCGTTTTGCGGATCGAGAGCGACGGCCTTCTTGTATTCCGTAATCGCGTCGTCAAAGCGCCCCAGATGCGCCAGCAACACCCCTAGATTCGCTTGTACACCCGCTTCCTTGGGGCGGGCGGCCAGAAACTGTCGATAACCCTGGACGGCTCCTTCGAGGTCTCCAGCCTGCTGCAGTTCCATGGCGTGGCGCAGCGTGTCCTCGGGAGAAGCGTTCTGCGAGAAGGCGGGACTGGCGGAAAGCACTCCGGTCAAGAGTCCCACGGCGAGGGCTGCGGCAATACGGAGGGCTCGAGACATAGCCTCAGACTTAGATTCCGGACAAGAAAAATGGGATGACAGGAGCCATCCCATTTTAGCGTTGAAACCTTCTTCTTGGGTTAGAAGGTGAACTTAACGGCAAATTCGACCGCGCGGCTACCTTGCTTGACGGTGGTCTTTCCGAAGTTCGTGTTCGTCTGTGTGAACTGCTGTGTAGTTGGATCCTGCGAGAACTTAAGAGTCAGATTGCCAGCATCCGGAAACGACCACAGCGCATGGTTGAGGAAGTTGTAGGCCTGAACCCGGAACTGCAGGGTCTTCGACTCCGTAACGTTGAAGTTCTTGAAGATCCCGAGATCGGAGTTGAAGTAAGCAGGCCCGTAGTTTACAGGGAGAAGAGTTGGCCCGTTCAACCCAACGGTAGTCGGCGCGGCAAAACAGTTTGGGTTAACGAACTGATGCGAGGTCAGACCAGATTTCGGGTCGCACGTCACGAAGGGGTTTAGCTGTACGGCATTGGTCCCGAGTATCGACTGATTGTTTATCGCAACGCCAAATTGTTTGGGATCACCCGGAATGCCATTAGCGGAACCCGGAATAATGGCACTACCCTTTTGAAGAGTTTCGCACGAATTCGGGTCGCCCGGATCTACACCGGCCGGATTCGCGCAGGAAATTTGCATGTTGAAGTTGGTGCTGGAATTGTAGCCGCCCGCGAAGGTGAGGTTCGCTCCGCTCTGCAGTTGCGTGACGCCGGAGATTTGCCAGCCTGCAGTGACACCGCCAAGGAAGCCATGCGCGTGCAAGGGGTTCCCAATGTCGATCGAATAAACGACGTTGAACAGGTGCCGGCGGTCTGTCGGCTGGATACCGTAATTGCTACGGAGATTAAACGGGTTAATGGCGATGGAACCGTTATTTTGAGTGTTGGCGTTTGAGAGAATGATTCCCAAAGCCTTCTGAAGGGTGTAATTGGCTTGAATGGTGTAGCGCCCCTCGCGGCGCGCCCAAGTCAATTGCATGGCATTGTAGTTGGCGTACGCATTGTTCGTCGCTTGGTTTACGTCGCCGTAGCCGTTCCCGGTGACTGGATCGTTCAAAGGACGGTAGAACTTCGGGTCTGCGTTCGCTGGATTGGCAGCAGTCAACATGGCTCCTACTGGCACCAGGTTAATATTGCTGCCAGCCCCGCCGCTGTTGGCCAGGTCCCGGCTGCGATTTCCTACGTATGCAACCTCCACGAAGCTCTTCCAGGGAGCTTTTTGAGAGATCGTGAAGCTCCAGCTGTCGGTGTACGGTTGCTTGTCATCCTTGGAATCGACCGCTGCCGGTGAAGCAGGCGTCGCGGCAACGTCGAGACAGGACAGGTATGAGGCGAAAAGCTTGTCCGCTACCGTGTGATTATTCACCGGGCAACCAGCGCCTCCAACCCAAGTTGTCGACCCGATATTCGCTGTGGCGACACCCGCAGAAGCGTCCAAACCGCTCGTGAATTGGCCGGAGTGGAAGTAGAACCGTCCCCACCCGCCACGCAACACAGTGTTGCCTGTTCCGAAGAGATCATAAGACGCGCCCAAACGAGGTTGATAGAACAACGCCCGCGTTGGGAATCCGCCAACTGGGACCGCCTTGTCCTTGACGTGCGCCACGAACCCACAGAATCCATCATCAGCATTCGCGCAATCTGGAGAGTACAGAGCCGGATTAAAGATCGAATAGCCGAAGCCCTCGCGGTCAATCCAGGGGGAGAGATGGCTTGCCCGCAACCCGAACTCCAGCGTGAGCCGTTTTGTGGCTTTCCACGAATCCTGTCCGAAGAACTCGTATTGGTTATAGGAGATGTTGTTGATACGGTTGAAATTGGTTTCGCCATACCCGTTGGTGATGTTGCCGGTCAGCATGTCAGCATATTCATTTCCATAACTGAACCGCTCGTTGCCGGGTGTATGGAATTGCAGGAACCCGTTGGTATTGTTGTTCGCGGGTTGGGCGTTGCGAATCCACTCCCAGAAGAAACCGCCTTTCAGCGTGTGATTCTTCACAACCTTGGTGAGGATGTTGCTGATGTTCGGCATGTACTTATTGGCGTAGAGACCCTGTCCCGCACCTCCCGCCTCAAATCCACCGGGATTGAACATCAGCGCCGCCTCACTGGGTCCAAACGCACCGAATGACGGAATTTGAGAAATTGGTTTCTTGCCCGTGAGGTTTAGGCCGGCATAGCCGTAACCGACAGTCGCGCGATCAACCTTCTTCGGATCCGAGAACACGTTCGGAAATCCAATGAACGAATACGAAACGATGGTTTCATTGGTCATCGTAGGACTAAAAACGTGAGTAACTGTACCGGTCCATGAGTTTGACTTGTTCTTCCCCAGAATGGGCGTTGGATAGGGAACCTGGTCCCCGTTGCGCCACCACAGGCCCACAGGAAACTGCTGGACTTCACGCTGGTAGTTGTAACGAATGAATACTTTCGTATTGTCGCTGACGTTCCAGTCTCCCCGGGCCACCCACTGCCGGTTGTTTTGACTGAAGATTTGAGATTGAACGTAGTTGTATCCACCCGTTGCGTTCGAATCGGCGTTGGGACGGGGAAGCAATTTCATCAAGGCTTGCATGTTCGGGTCAATGCAACCAGTCTGCCCCGGAGATGTGCAGGCTGGGATCTGAGACCCAGGAAAAACGGTTGGATCCACTTGTCCGGGGGCATTACCGGAGGCGGTCTTGGTCCCCAGTTTCGCCATTTCCGTCGGCGAGAAGTCGCCATTGATCATGCCGTCGGTGGGCACCGTCGCCCGGAGCAACCCAGTATCCAGCGTCTGCCTGAAGTATTCGAAACCGGTAAAGAAGAAGAGTTTGTCACGGTTCTTATTGAAACTTGTCCCTGGAATGATCACCGGACCGCCGATCGAACCACCTGGATAGTAGAAAGAGTTGCCAGGCTGCTTGACCCCGCTGAAATTGTTCAACCAATCGTTCGCGTTCAGAGCGTGATTTCTTGCGGAGAAGAAAGCGTTTCCGTGAAAGCTCTGGCCGCCGGCTTTCGTCACTGAGGTGATGAGGACGGGACCTTTCTGGTTTTCTGCGCTGAAGTTCGAAGTGAGAACTTTGAATTCCTGCAAGAAGTCGGAATTGGGATTGACTGGAGTGTCGCAGTTACATCCCGGATCAGAGACGTGTGCGCCGTCCGCCGTGATGTCAAGCGTGTTCGTCGGCAGCCCGTTGTACGAGAAGTTGTTGTTCAGCGGACTTTGACTATCACCGCCGTCGCCGTTCGCGTTGATACCGATGACTGTTCCTCGGTAGCTGGATTTATTTTGCGTCCCGTTATTGATGCCAAACCCGGGCACAATCTTGATGTACTCGGCCGCATTGCTGCTGACCTGTGTGAAGTTCTGCAATTCTTTCGTTGTCAGCGCGAAAGATTTTTCACCGGAGTCGACGGTAGCAACCGCAAAATCAGAGGTCGCATTGACCTCCACCGTCTGCGTTTGACTGCCAACGGTCATCGTCACGTTGTTGTTGCGGCGTTCGCCGCCGCCAAGGCGAATTTCGCTGGCTCTGTAATTTTGAAAGCCAGGAGATTCCACCGCGAGGGAGTATGTTCCGACCGGCACGGACGCAAAGGTGAAGTAGCCTTCGCTGTTGGTCACCGTGTCGCGCGCGGAACCAGAGAGAGCGTCTGTCAATGTCACCTTCGCACCATTAATGACAGATCCTGACGGGTCGGAAACCACGCCTGTCAAAGTCGCAAAAATTCCTTGCCCCCAAGCATTCGCGCCGAGCAGCGCGAGTAGACACACCACCACGGCAAACTTCGCTGTGTGCGACATGGAGAAATGCTCCCTTCGAATCGCCATCAATTCGTTCGGTGAATGCCCCAACGGTGAGACCCTGCGGTTGCACGCTGTACTGTCTCCCACAAGACAGCCTGACCAGATTCGGCCGGTAATGCTTTTGTATTAGCGTGAACCGACGCGATTAGGCCTCAACTGACATGCATTGTCAAGCACAAAATCGTTATTCTTTTAGGGTTTTTCCATTTCAGGCACAAAGTCCGCTCTATAAGGTGTTCAATTTCGCAACAGAATGTAGGAGAGGTAAACGCGGAAGCGGCAGTTTGCCCTGGGCTCTTTCGTGAACAAGCCGAGTGTGGGGGAGAACTGACGCGCTTCTCGCGGAACAGCCAGGGAAGCCATCTGCAGTCTCCAGCGGCGCAAAATAACAGATTTTCGTCGGCCCCAGACCCCTCACGGTATCACCAAGGCGTTTAGACTCTTGCAGCAGTCTTCCAAAGGCGGCGGCAACATTCTTTCGCCAACGAACTAGCTCCAAAGGCGATCCCAAGAACGCTCCTGATCCCATTCCGGCGTGGGATCAAAATAGCCAGTCTTCGGCGCCAGATGCTGACGCACGACGTCTTCATTCAGTGTTACACCCAGGCCGGGTCGGTCCGGAACGTCGATGAAGCCACGATTTACGATAGGAATTTTGACTCCCTCTGTCACCAGAGAAGACCACCACGGCACATCGAGAGAGTGATTCTCCAGCGCCAGGAAGTTCAACGTGGCCGCAGCGCAATGAACGTTGGCCATGCAACTGACGGGCGTTCCTGCGAAGTGCATTGCCATGGGCACGCCGTAGGCCTCTGCCATATCCCCGATCTTGTGCGTTTCCAGAATTCCCCCGGAAGTGGCCAGGTCTGGATGAATCTTGCTCACTGCTTGTTTCTTACAAAGCACCTCGAACGGCTCTTTCAGGTAGATATCCTCCCCGGTGAGGATGGGCGTGGGGCTTTCGTCCGAGATTTGCTTCAACAGATCCGTGTAGGTCCACGGAATTACGTCCTCCAACCACGACAGGTTGTATTTCTCGTATGCCTTCCCGAGCCGAATAATGGATTTCACGCCGAGGTGACCAAGATGATCCATGGAAAGCGGGATCTCCATACCCACCGCGTCGCGCACTGCCGCGACGTACTGCTCGAGCATCGCGATGCCTTTTTCGGTGACTTCCATCCCCACCAGGGGATGCGGGAGTTGGTTTTCTTCCCAGTTCGTGAGGCCCGACGGCGCAGTGACGGTGCCGGGTGTGTCCGCGACCATTTCGACTCCCAAATCCATCTTGAGCCAGGTCATTCCCATCGACTCTTTCCGCTCTTTCATGCGCTGGGCATAGATCTTGGGATCTTTCGATTCGATGGTGTCTGCATAGATGCGGATCTTGTCGCGAAACTTGCCACCACCCAGCATCGCATAGACCGGGACGCTATACACCTTGCCCGTTATATCCCAGAGCGCCATTTCTATCGCGCTCACTCCACCGCCCTGGCGCGCGTGTCCGCCGAATTGCTTGATCTTGCGGAATATTTTGTCGAGTTGCAGCGGATTCTCGCCGACGATCCGACTCTTGAGAAAGAGTGCGTAAGTTGCGCTGGCGCCGTCCCGCACTTCACCGAGACCGTACACGCCCTGGTTTGTGTCAAGGCGGATGATCGAGCAGGGACTCGGTCCAGGCTTCACGATGGTCGCCACGCGCATATCCGTAATCTTCAGTGCGGAAGGGCTGGAATTCGGGTTGACGCCCTTTGGATAAGCCTCCATTGATTCAGCAGCGAAAAGCGAGCTTCCAAGCACCATGGCGGAGGTTTTCAGGATCTCGCGTCGGTCGAAGAGTCTTTTCGTTCCATCCATAAATACTCATTCCTCCCTTCCATGTGTTCTGCGGGACGAGGCACATCCAACATCCATTTCCACCGCAATGCGCTGCGCCATCGACTCTGCCGGTTCGCGGGCGTGTGATCGACATCGGCATACTTTCAAGATGAACGCGGAATTGTAAGCTTTTAACATCAAGATTCCGGTTTGACAAATCTTCGTCGATCTGAGAGTTTCAGGGGCATCTTTGCCCAGCATTCTGCAACTCACGCCACATGGGCTCTTCAGCTGCTTTATTCTTCCCGATCGGAGGTAACCGGATGATCCGAATGGTAGTGGGCCGCAAAACCGGCATGGTTGTTGCGCTCGCGCTCGTCGTTGGTCTGGTGCTGCCATCGCTGATGCAAGCGCAACTGCTATCGTTTCCGAAGCAGGATCTGGTCGACTACACGGCGCAGAATCCGTTCGATCGGCTGCAGGACGGCCGTCCGAAAGTTCCTGACGACTTGATGGAGAGAGCCCGTGGATTATCGTCGGAAGAGGTGTGGGCTGTTCTTGAGGAGAAAGGATTTCGCAATCAATATGCCGACGGCTTCCAGGTGCTGCATCCGGGCAAGACCATGGTCGGCCGCGCGTTCACGGTGCAGTTCATGCCGTTGCGCTCTGACGTTGAGGACGTCGCCAAAGCAAAGGCGAAAGACAGCGGCATTCTGCAATTGACGAATCAAACCGCGATCGACATGCTGCAACCCGGTGATGTTCTTGTCGTTGACCTGTTCGGCAAGAAGGTGAACGGAACGATTGTCGGTGACAACCTCTTTTATTACACGATGAAGGCCACACACAGCGGAGGCCTGGTGGTCGACGGCAGCATTCGCGACCTCGAAGGCATTTCCGAAATCGACATGCCCGCCTACTTCCGCGCGGTCGATCCGACTCCGATTGGAAACGTCATGCTCACGGGCATTAACGTTCCGGTACGCATCGGGGGAGTCACCGTGATGCCGGGAGATCTTGTAGTAGGTGACCGAGAAGGCGTCTACTTCGTTCCGCCGCAATTGGTAAAGGAAGTTCTCGACCGTGCCGACGAGACCCACATTCACGACGAATGGACAAAGAAGAAGTTCGACGAGGGGAAGTACAAGTCGAGCGAGATTTACGGATCGCCCAAGGATCCGAAGCTTCAGCAAGAGTACAAGGACTATTTGAAGAAACGGCTCGAAGAAATTCACAAGCAGCGCAGCTCAAAATGACGGAGGTTCACCATGTCGAAGGGTAACGAAATCACGCGACGTGGATTCATAACGCGTGTCGGCCAAGGTCTGGTTGCAGCAAATGTTGGCGGAATGCTTCTGAAGAATGTCTCCGCACAACTGGTTGTCCCGGATCCCCCTGGCAAGAAATTGGGATGGGCCATCGTTGGCCTGGGCAGTCTCTCCATTCACCAGATTCTGCCTGGATTTGCGCAGTGTGAGAAATCGAAGGTGGTTGCCTTGGTGAGCGGCCATCCCGACAAGGCGGCTAAGCTCGCGCAGCGCTATGGCGTGAATCCGAAGAACATCTACAACTACCAGAACTATGATTCGATCAAAGACAACGCGGAAGTCGATATCATTTATATCGTTTTGCCGAATGGCATGCACTGCGAGTACACGGTGCGCGGACTGCAGGCGGGAAAACACGTTCTGACCGAAAAGCCGATGGCCAATACTCCGGCCGAATGTCAGCAAATGATCGACGCCGCCCGCAAGGCGAACCGGAAACTGATGGTCGCGTATCGCTGCCGCTACGAGCCTTACAATCAGGAGGCTATTCGTATGGCGCGTTCCAACGAACTGGGCACGACCAAAGTGATTCTTGCGGACGCCGGCTTCAATATGAGCGATCCGAACCAGTGGAGGTTGAAGAAAGACCTGGCAGGCGGAGGATCGTTGATGGACATCGGTATCTACGCACTGCAAGCCGCGCGCTATCTCTCTGGCGAAGAACCCGCACAGGTAAATGCAATGATGTACAGCACACCTGGCGACCCGCGATTCAGGGAAGTGGAAGAGGCGATCAACTTTCAACTGCGTTTCCCCAGCGGGATCCTCGCCAACTGCACGTCAAGCTACGGATACGCGTGGCAGTCGCATTACCGCGTAGTCAAGTCGGAAGGCTGGCTTGAGATGGACCCGGCGACCGCCTACAGCGGTTTGCGCATGCGCCTACATCGCGGAAACACGATCGAAGAAAAGGATCTGCCCGTGGTCGATCACTTTGCTGCCGAAATGGAGCACATGTCGACCTGTGTTATGGAGAACAAGCAACCGCTCACGCCCGGCGAGGAGGGTTTGCGGGACCTGACGATCATGAAAGCGATCTACGAGGCGGCAAACACGGGCGCAACCGTGAAGCTCTGAATTGGGAATTCCCAGATCAACGTTCGCAATAAGCCATGTCTCACGGCTTGACCGAGATCTCTTTTCCAGAATACCGCACGACCTTGTCGGGTTCGTCGGTTGCGTCCACGCCAACCCCGTGGTTCTCGCGGACAAACACGACGCGAAAACTTCGGTCCTCGAGCATTCCCGGAAAATGACCTGTACGGTCCCCGATCGTCAAGGTTTGTCCGGCGTCGTCCCAATGAAATGGGATCGTCGCGTACGCTCCATTTTCATAGTTGTAGTTGTCGTTTTCGTCTTCATAGAGCGTGAAATCGCCGTTCGCGCCTCGATAAATGCGCAGTTCAATTGGATCTGGAGGCTCTTGCGCGCTCCACTCTTCCTCAGGACCCATCGGAACGATCGAGCCTGCTCGAATGAATAGGGGAATGCGATCCAATGGAGCCGGGGCATCGACGCTACGTGCTCCCTCGGTGGCAGTGCCCATCCAGAAATCGAACCACTTGGACTGCGGTAGATAAAGCCGCCGCGATTGTGTCGCTGGATCGGTTACGGGGCTTACCAGGATGGCGGGCCCGAACATGAACTGATCGCCAAGGTTCGCTGCCCGCGCGTCGGTGCGAAAATCCATCACGAGGGCGCGCATGGGCGTGTAGCCCTCGCTGGTCGTCTTCCACGCGAGGGAATAAATGTAGGGCAGCAGGCGATAGCGCAGCCGATCAAAGGCGACCAATATTTGTTGAGCATTGGGACCATAGGACCAGAGTTCATTCTGATCGGTGCTGCGAGTCCCGTGAACTCGGAGGATTGGATTGAACGTGCCGAACTGAAACCAACGAATGAACAGTTCGCGATAGGCTGGATCGTCTGGGTTGCCGGAGACGAATCCGCCGATGTCCGTAGTCCAGTAAGGTAAACCTGAAAGGGAGTAATTCAGCCCGGCCGGGATCTGCTTTTTCAGGAATACCCAATCGGAGTTCACGTCGCCCGACCACACTGCCGTTGCATTTCGTTGCGCGCCAGCAAAGGCCGAGCGACTGAGAATGAAGACGCGCTTATTGCGACTCACCTCTCGTTGACCCTGGTACACGGCCGAAGTGGTCATGAGCGGAAACATGTTTGCGAAGCGGGCGCCATTGCCGAGCGCGGTCTTATTGGTCGCGAGAATCGTGGGTTCCTGCCCTTCGGTTTCCGGCTCTGTGGTGTCAAGCCACCAGGCATCCACTCCGATCTTGAAGAGCGCCTTGTCCATGAGATTCCAGTAATACTTTCGCGCTGTCGAGTTGAAGGCGTCGTACAGCGCCTGTCCCGCTGGATGAAAACCGCCCACCTTCGTTTTCGCGATAAAGAATCCCTGCTTCTCCATGTCGTCATAGGTTTTGGTGCCGGGACGAAAATAGGGCCAGAATGAAATCATCAAGTGGAAGTTGTTCGCGTGCAGGTTATCTACCATGCCCTTGGGATCGGGATAGCGCTCTTTGTCGAAGATCGGCTCTCCCATCGTGTACCACCAGAACCAGTCCTGCACGATGTTGTCCACCGGGATATGCAGATCGCGATATTTGTGGGCTACAGCCAACAGCTCATTCTGGCTTCTGTAACGGTTCTTGCATTGCCAGAACCCGTACGCCCATTTGCCGAAGAGGGGAGGAGCGCCGGTGAGTTCCCGATACGCGCCAACGAGCTGGTCGAATTCTGGTCCATAAATGAAGTAGTAATCTATGACGTCGGCAACTTCAGAGCTGACGTACAGCGCACTTAGGAATCGGTTGTTAAAGCGGCTGCGAGAGGTGTTGTTCCAGAAGATGGCATACCCGTTGCTCGACAAGAATAAAGGGATCCCGATGTTGGTATTGTCCTGGGAGATGTCGACTGCCTCGCCCCTGTAGTTCCACACCCCGCTCTGGTGCTGGCCGAGACCGTAGAACGCTTCGTATGATCCCCAGAGATTGGAGAACATTTCGGCGTGGTGAGTGTGTTCTCCGTTCACGACGACCGGCGTGAGGCTACGACCATAATCCTCGAAGAGCTTTTTTCCTTCGGCGTCGTCGAAACGAATGTTCCCATCTTTACGGGTGACGGTCACTTGCAAGCGATTTGTGGAAACAACAACTGAGTCTTCCCCAGATTGCATCGACCAGTGGGTGGGCGGCCAATTCTTCTTGATAACCACATAGTCTGGCGCGTTCGGAAACGACTGGCTGGCTGTGTACAGAACCCGGATGATGGAATCCGAACAAACCTGCAACTTCATTATTCCCGACCTAACCACGAAGCGGACCCCGTCGGGCTCACGTTGCACATCGGTAACCGGGTCGAGATCTTTCCATTGGGCCGCGGCAGGAACGGAACCAAGGAGAAGGAAGCCGACCGCCAAACGCGCAATCAGAGAAAATCCAGACATCCAGCGGCACGAGACGAGAGCGAGCAGATATGGAAACACGGCGGCATGTTAGCGTGGACCGAAACGCAATGCAATGTGAACGATTCTATCTTGCAGCCGCATTTTTGACGATAAGTCTGCGACATGTGCGCCGCTCACCATGGTGTCGACAGAGACCACGGCAAGCGCTCGGTGTTGGGGCGTCTGTGGCCACGCAGTTGACGGGAATATTCGTTTTAGATTCCAGTAGCTGTTATTTGGAAGCTATAGGCGTATGAACTCGCTAGTTTTTGCGGGAGGTCGATCTGTAAACCTTCCTCCCGCTGAGACCAGTGAATCTTGGTGTTTGATCCCAACATACTGACTGCCTTTATTGCCACACCGCTGTTCTGACCGAGGCTGTGAATCAACAACCGGCCGCTCTCCGGCCAGGCTAACGCAATCGCAAAAAGGTATTTTCGATCAGTGGTGAAGCGGAAATCCTGAGCGGTAAAGGTCGTTTCTTTCCTATCGTGAAACGCGCCCTCCGCAGCTTTGGTAGGCCCCTCACCATAGACGCGCCAAGGCCGGGTTGAGTAGATCGCCTCTCCGTTTACACGAAGCCATGCGCCAACCTCCCGTAACACGGTCTGTGCTTCATTCGGAATCGTACCGTTGGATTGGGGGCCGATATTTAGGAGAAGGTTCCCATTTTTGCTTACGACATCGACCAATTGCCAGACCAGTGTCTGCGGCGATTTGTAGGAGTCGTTCTCGACATATCCCCATGATTGGTTGCTGATGGAAGTGTCTGTTTGCCAAGGAAGGGAACGCAACTCGCCCAGCTGTCCTCGTTCCACGTCGAGTACTCCGGCACTTTCAGGCATCGCGTGTTCTTTGAAATTGACGACAGGCAGCTGTTCCCCTTTTGCCTCCTGGTTATAGTAGAACGACAAGAAATCCCGAAGGTACGGTTCGAATTCGGCGCGCCCGATCCACCAATCGAAATAGATGAGTTCGGGATGGTATTTGTCGGCGACCTCCGTCGTGCGGGCCAGCCAATCGTCGAGATAGGCCGGATCTGGATGACCAATCCAGTCAGGATCGCTGATGCCAGTATGAGCGGGCCCGTAGAGGGCAGCATAGCGCGAGTCTTGCACGTCAGAGTCAAAGGCCCGCCCACCGTTAAAGAAGAAATAATGCTCTGCTCGATGAGAGGACAGACCGAAATGCAAACCTTCCCGACGAATGGCCGACGAAAGCTCGCCGATGATGTCTCGGTGCGGCCCCATCTTCGAAGCACACCAATCGGTTAATTTCGAATCGTACATGGCAAAGCCATCGTGGTGTTCAGCGACTGGCACCACGTACCTGGCTCCGGACTCGCGGAAAAGCTTGGCCCAGGCTTGCGCATCGAACTTTTCCCCATGAAACAAAGGCACAAAGTCTTTGTAACCAAAATTCCGCTGCTGTCCGTAAGTTTGGGCGTGGTGCTGGAATTCAGGTGAGCCCGAGATATACATCAGGCGCGGATACCACTCGCTGCCAAATGCCGGCACGGAGTACACGCCCCAATGTACAAAGATTCCAAACTTCGCGTCCCGATACCAATCCGGCGTCCGATATTGTTTCAGAGATTTCCAGGTCGGTTGAAAACGATCACGTGCGCTATGCCGACGCACTTGCTCCAGTCTGATTTTGCGTGCCGAAGTGTGTTTACTTACCGATCGCTGCCAGACGAGATCTTCTGCGTTTGGGGTTTGTGAATGAGCAACCAGAAAAAACGCGAGCGACAGCCTAAACCACGTATTCAGATGGAATCTTGCGAACCAGATTTTCGAAAATGAATGCTGGTGAGAAGAATGCTTGGAGGCCATCGCGGCGAGATTGTAGCAGGATCCCTCAATCATTTCGGGGCTCTGCGTCTCAAGTGTAGACGTTGCGATTTTTGATCGATTCCGGCAAGGAAGCGCAAATCGAGCTGAAAGGAAATCATGGGGCGGAGGTTCACTGAAACTGACCTGCCCCTGGCCGAAGACCTGTGCTGTGGTTCCGTGCCGACCGGGCTTCACTGAAACAGGGAAATTCTCAGCCTAGAGAACTTGGATGATGGCGTTCATAATGTTCAAGGCACGTGCTAGTGACTCTTTGCAGACTCGAACGTCAACGCAGTTCTCATCTCATCCTGGTGCAATATTCCTCGTTCGTCGGGGCTGGCACGCAGGAGAATTTCCCGGACCTAGCGACTGGTGGTCTTCGTTCTCCTACGACGCCGACAACCACAGTCCGAGCCGCGATCTCAAGGATTCTTTTGTACTCGGGGTCACTTGGTTTTGGTACGAGAGTCGAGCTTTCTTGCGGCCCCTCCGACGACGGTTGCTCCAAGCGTCTCACTACAGGGAGGTTCTTTGCTTGCGGCAGGGGATTTTCTTTGCCCGTTATCCTCGGCCGGGTACAGGAGTCTTTAATTTTCGACAAATCTTTTCTAGCATTACCGACGAAATCCCATATGACGAAATCCCATATTTGGTTATGGCTCGAAACAGGGATCAGGTGGCAATACGTTCGGCGAAAATTAGGGGAGCAAATGGGGAGCAAATACGCCCGCTTGAGGGACAATCACCCCATGAGGGCACTTGCTCCCATATCTAAGTTGTTGGGAAGCCTGAAGCCCGTCAACCGTGGCAGGCTTAGCAAACCGACGAAGTTGTGAAGCCCATCGGTCTTCTGTTCCCGGACCCGCTTGGTGCAGATTACGGCAGCGTTGCCAATCCACAGCGCAACTGCAACTCGGCGAGAAAACGCTCGAACCGGCGGGCATATCCGCTGGCTTCCATGCCGATGTGCACCCTCATGCACCGTTTTTGAGGTCTTGGTAGAAGTGTTCGGCCTCTTCCTTGTGTTCCAGGCGTTGCTCGCAGAGTTCGCCCGCGTCGGTGCACATAAGCAATTTGCTGGAAGCCCGGGTGACAGTCACAACCTATAATGATCACGTTTAATGATCACGTTCGACTCCTTTCCCGAGCCTTTTTTGGTTTGGCGCCACGAAGTTTACTCGGGCCGAGGGCCCAATTGCTATGGAATCATTTCACTCGTCTGGACTTATTCCCTTGGACGGGAGTCCCTTCCGATGAAAGTCTTAGTTGCGCCCGACTCTTCGCTCGAACAGCGCAATGCTGAACTCACCCCTGGACCATTAGCGCTCGTGATCCTCGCGCTGTGCTTTGTGATTGCGGTTCTCCCGTTTCTCGTGCCGGCGATCCCAGCCGGCACCGACGTTGGAAAGCACTTGATGGTCGCGCATGTGCTGGCGGACTATTCCGATCCGCTGCTAGGATACAGCCGCTACTTCACCATCGTCTGGCGTCCCCTTCCGACCGTTCTCGGCGATTTGGCTCTGGCTTCTCTGGTTAAATTGTCGGAGCCGCTACTGGCAGTGAAGCTCTACTACCTGGCCTTCGCCGCGGGCCTCTGGATTTGTGCGCGGTTCTATCTTACTTCGCTGCGCCAGCCCGCCTTCGCGGCGATTCTGCTCTTTCCCTTGTTACATACCTTCTACGTGTTTTCCGGTTTTCTGCCTTTCATCGTCACCTTTGCCGTATACCCGCTTCTACTAGGCATCTTGATCGGACGTCCTCCCAGTCGACTGAGATCTCTTGTTCTCGCTCTGACTTTGCTTGTGCTGTACGGCTTTCACCCAGTCGGCGCTGCCGTGGGTTGTTTCTCCGTGCTCTTTCTCTCCGTTGATCGCGAACGATGGAGCGTCTCCTGGATCAGCGTGCTCTCAGTCCTGCCGGCATCGCTCCTAATGGCTTACTTCTTCTTGACGAAGATCCGAACGACTCCACAATTTCATTCACCACTGGGGCAAATTAAAGCCTACGTCGCGTACAACGTGTTTTCCTTTTCGCGGAGTTCCTCCTATCTCTTCGTCTTGTTGTTGTTTCTGCTTGGAGCCGTTGCGGTCTGGGATGCCGTCCATAATAGGACCTTCCACGGACGCCTGTTGGTTCTTGCAGCGGTGTTGATTGCAGTCGGCCTGGTAATGCCTTACCAGGTGGGCGGGGACTTCATCATCGGGTCGAGAACCTTGCCCTTCGCGATCATCACAACGGTGGGCGCACTACGCTGGAGCCCCAAGCGGCTCCGCGCTGCGGCCCTAGCGGCTAGTCTCTTCCTGATTTTCAGCGCGGCACTCAATTTGCACCAGTTGCTTGCCGTCCAGGCGTCGTATCGAGTTTTCTTGTCCGGGATGCCATCCGTGAAACTCGGGAGCAAAATCCTTCCAATCATTGAAGATGTGCGTTTCGGCGGGAATGAGTACATGTACCCTTTTAACGGCGTCGAGGATCTCTACAATGTGTACAGGGGCGGTGCGAATCCTTACGTCTTTGCAGATCCGATTGTGCGGACGGGCGGCAATCTTCTGCACGCGACTTTCTCCCGAAGTTACACTTCAAAGTTTTTGGGCGGCGGCACGCCGGACTACCGCGGTGTGTCGAACGATTATGATTACATCATCTGCTGGGGATGCCCGCCCGCCGTGACCGCTGTGATCGAGCGCGAAGGCCTTGTGGTCTTCAAGAATGGTCTTCTGTCGGTTTACCAAGGGTCGAGTCAACGCACGCTTTGGTACAAAGCCGATGATTGTTGCAGCGGCAGTAACTAACTTGATGGTCTCCAATGTAGCTCTACCTGGAGCCGGCCCTTAGAGAAAGCGATCCGTCCTCGACTTACTTAGGATTTATCCTGGATAGTCTTTACGAACGGTCTCCGCTCTCTAATGGTCCGTTCAACGACAGCACATTTGAAAATAGAGTAGCTCAAGCCTCCCACGACGCACGAACTGCCAGAGTTTGAAACTCTTCCAAGATTTGCGCCACACGCCTCTGACGAATTCTCCAGTCAGCGACTTCAGCGGCCTCTGGATCTTGAACACAGAGGAATGCTTTGTCGCGAGCATTGATAGCAATCAGTTCGTCGAGCATCATTTCCAGCCATTTTCGCCTCACGCGCACTTGAATACCCTCTTCCCGCAGCCGGCTCTCTCTTCCCTTCGACGTGCAACGCAGGGACCGTTCGTTTGCCCACTCAAGTCATTGGAGTAGTGGATGCAAAACTGAACCGACGAGATTGTCTGCCAACATTTCCTCTTCCGGTGCCGAAATGTCGACATCAGGTGCCGGTCACATTTGTGCCACGACTTTCGATCGGAGGCTTCTCCCCTCTGCTCAAGTTTCTTCAGATACAGCCGATGGTTCGATAACGAGGATCACCTTGTCTACAAATTCCCAAATCCCAGCAGCTCAGTATCTGAGAGTTTCCACAGATCATCAACAGTACTCCGTTCAGAATCAGGCAGATACAATCTATCGCTACGCGGCAGAGCATAGTTTCGCGATCTCAAAATCGTATACGGATGTGCAGCTAAGAGGCGAGGCGATCTTAAGCAGCTGCTGCGGAATGTAGTCGAAGGGAATCGAGACTACGGCGCCATCCTTGTATACGACGTAAGCCGATGGGGTCGCTTTCAAGATACCGATGAGGCCGCGCACTATGAATTTCTTTGCAACTTCAACAGACCCTCCAAAGCGGTCTGATGAATGTGCTCTTCCGGCCAGAAACGATCCCAGCCATACTCCAGTTCCAGTACGCCGTATTGTGTAACATGGGCGGGATTAGAGACAGTCGGGCGGTTCGGATTGGCGGCGATCGAGTCTGTGTAGCAGTCTG
>Ga0070711_100000226_pt1 | contig 29750 bp, 31 predicted proteins | sample LARL53metaG_FD_65452 | JGI IMG/M metagenome (GOLD analysis project Ga0070711, IMG submission 65452) | Corn, switchgrass and miscanthus rhizosphere microbial communities from Kellogg Biological Station, Michigan, USA - LAR L5-3 metaG | ecosystem: Host-associated > Plants > Roots > Rhizosphere ... | reverse complement strand
GCGGAGATGTACTCGTTGATGTTTCCCAACTGCTCCAGCGCCAGCCCGGCTCCCTTGGCGCCTTCCTCGCGCATGACTTCCAGGCGCGCCCGGCGCGCGCGCACGAGCGCGTACTCCGCGACCACGAAGAACGCGTTCACCCCGACCAGTGCGGCCGCGAGGATGAGCTTCAGCCCGTTCACGCCAGCTTGGCGGCGCTCAGGCGCTCGACATAGGTGCCCCGCGCCGGACGGCGGGGACGACCGCGGCCCGTCGGAGCCACGCTACTTCGGGGAAGTTCTTCGTCGTCGTTCATCGCTTGCCGACTCGTTTACGGTAGCAAGGGCGATGGTCGGACGCGAACGGCGAACGCGCGATCGCGGGATGGCGAGGGCGTTGGAGGACTGTCAGCGGAGGAGCTGTGAGCGCCGACGATTTCAGACGAGGCCGTCGATCTTAGCGGCCAGCTCGAAGTCCGCTTCGGTCAGGCCGCCCTGGGAGTGGGTCGACAGCGTCAGGCGCACTTTGTTCCAGCCGTGCACGAGCATGTCGGGATGATGGTTGGCCCGCTCGGCTGCCTCGGCGACGCGGTTCACGAACGCGATCGCACCGGCGAAATCCGCGAACTTCAAGTCGCGCGCGATCGCATCGCCCTCGTCATGCCTGTGCCACTCGCCGCCGGCGAGGCGCTCCTCGATCTCCGCGTCGCTGAGCAGTGGCATCGTGCTGCGAGATTAGCTCGATCGCATGGCGCGTACAGTCAGGGGGTGCGCATCGTCAGCCTCGTCCCTCACGCCACCGAGCTGCTGTTCGCGCTCGGCCTCGGCTCCGAAGTGGTCGCGGTCACGCACGAGTGCGACTACCCGCCCGACGCGCTCGAGCTGGAGCGGGTCACGTGCGACGTGCTGCCAGCCGGCCTCAGCGCTGCCGAGATCGACACCGCCGTGCGCGAGCGGACACTGCGTGGCGAGGCCATCTACGAGCTCGATCGGGTTGCGCTCGCGGCGCTCGAGCCCGACCTGATCGTCACGCAGGCGCTGTGCCCCGTGTGCGCCGTATCCTACGAGGAGGTGTCGGATCTCGCGCGGGAGCTGCCCTCGCGTCCGCGGGTACTGTCGCTGGACCCGCACACGCTGGGTGAGGCGCTCGGCGACGTGCGCACCGTCGCCGAGGCGACCGGCCGGCGCGATCGGGGCGTCGAGCTGGTGGGAGCAGCCGCCGCGCGCATCGACCGCGTCAGGCTCGCGGTCCGGGCGCGATCGCGTCCGCGCGTCGCGGCGCTGGAGTGGCTCGACCCGGTGTACGTCGCGGGGCACTGGACACCCCAGTTGATCGAGCTCGCCGGCGGCGAGGACGTGCTCGGCCTCCCCGGCGAGCCTTCTCAGACCGTCTCCTGGGCGCAGGTCGCGGCCGCGGCGCCCGAGGTCGTGGTCGTGATGCCCTGCGGCTATGACGCGTCGCGCGCTCTGGCCGAGGCCACCACACACGCGAGCGAGCTCGCCGAGCTCGGCGCTGCGCGAATCGTGGCCGTGAACGCCTCCGCCTATTTCTCCCGACCGGGCCCGCGACTCATCGACGGGCTGGAGCTGCTCGCGCACATTTTCCATCCCGAGCGCATCCCGAGCGCTCCCGGCGAGGCGCTGGCGGTAATGAAGTCCCACGGGCTTACGGTTCGGGGGTGATGGTCGTGAGCTGGATGGGACCGACCGGTTCGACCTCGCTCGACTTCGACGTCGCCAGCGAGCCCGCGACCGCCGCGACGGCGATCGCGGCGCAGCCCGCCAGCGCGAGCGCCTGCGCGCGATTGCGGTCGCCGAGCTGGATCACGAGCGCCGCCAGCGCTCCTCCGATCAGCCCGCCGATGTGTCCTCCCCAGGAGATGCCGGGCAGCGTGAAGCTGATAATCAGGTTGATCAGGATCAGCCCGCCCACGCCGCTCTGCATCAGCGGAATCTGACGGGCACGCAGCTCGATCACCGCCGCCCCCATCATCCCGAACACGGCGCCCGACGCGCCGACCGTCAGCACGTGGGGAGATACGAGCAGCGATCCGAATGAGCCGGTCAGCAACGATACGCCGTAGATGACTGCGAACTTGACACGTCCGAGCGCCGGCTCGAGCATCGTGCCGAGGTAGTAGAGCACCAGCATGTTGAACCCGATGTGCAGGATGTTCTCGTGCAGGAATCCGCTTGTCACCAGGCGCCACCACTGGCCGTGGGCGACTCCCTGACCGGCCAGCAGCGGATTCTCGCTGCTGCCGAGCAGCGCCCCTTTCAGGTACACGCTGTTACCCACGCCGCCGCCGTTCAGCGTCAGGTTGCCCTCCGACAAGAACGCGATCACGTTGACCGCGATCAGTGCGTAGGTCACCTGCGGCACGGTCGCCATGTCGCGCATGCGCATCACTTTCGTGCGCTGCCGCGAGCACTCCGGACAGCGCATCCCGACCGGGGTGGGAGTCATGCAGTCCGGGCAGATCGGTCGCCCGCACGACGAGCACGACACGCCGGTCTCGCGCGATGGGTGTCGGTAGCAGGTTGCCATGTCAGGCAGCCTATCTATGGTCGGCGTCGGCTCCGCCTCGAGCCGAGCCGCCGCGGCCCCTTACACCTAAAGCGCTCGCGCTTTCCCTATGGCGGGCAGGCGCTTGACGCAAGGCATAGAGCCGGCTACACCGACGCGACGATGATCGGCGTGCGCGTCGGTTTGAGGCTGCCGCCCAGCGGCTCGTCGGTTACTAGGACTTTGCTGACTCCGCTCAGGTTCCCCGGCACACCGACCGAGCCGGCACCCGAGCCCGTCACCGAGAACAGCACGTCGGTCGGCTGCGGCGCCTGTGTGCCCCGCTCAAGCCAGACCTCATAGATCCGTCCCGCCGGCGGCGCCGGCAGGCCCGCGACCACGAGCTCGACGCGTGAGCCCGCCTCGCGCAGCGCGGCGGTCGCGTGATGACCGGGCGCGACCACGATCGCCTCAATCGTCTGGGTTCGCGTGTGCGAGCTGGAACCAGTGTTGAGCGCAAGCGCCCCGATCAGCAGCCCGGCGGCAAGCGCCACGGTGGCCGCCAGCACGGGCTGCAGACGGGCGCGCCATCGTGGCCGTGCGCGGGGGGGGCGATCGGCCTCGTGGCCCGCGGCGTGCAGCAATTCGGCCTCGCCATTGACGACCGCCATCAACCGCGTGCGCAGGTCCGTCGGAGCCTCGACGCGAACCACGCCCAGCGCCAGCGAGTCGGCGACCGTCTGCAGCTGAGCGACCTCGGCGGCGCACTCCCCGCAGCCGTATAGATGGTCGCGATAGGACTCGAGCTCGTGCTCTGAAAGCGCCCCGAGCACATATGGGGCGGCATCGGACTCGCATCGCTCACACGCGCGAGGGTCGCTGGACGTCATTGCGTCACCTCCGCCGGGCCGAGCTGCGAGCGCAGCTTCTGCAACCCCAGCCGCATGCGACCCTTGATCGTGCCGATCGGCGTGTCGAGCATCGTGGCAATCTCACTGTGGGTGAACCCGCCGTAGTAGGCGAGCTCTATTACATGACTCTGCTCGACGGGCAAATCTTCCAGCGCGGCCCTGATCTCGCGCGCCTCGTCGCGACGGCCGACCTCCTGGTCGGTGCGCTCGGGCGCCTCCAGCCGCTCCTCGATGCCCTCGTCGCTGACCCTGCCCCTGTCGTGGACCATGCCCCGGCGCAGCGCATCGATCGCGCGGTTGTGCACAATCCCGAGCACCCACGTGCGCACGCTCCCGCGCATGCGGTCATAGCGTGAGCCGCTGCGCCACAGCGACAGGAACGCTTCCTGCACGACCTCTTCGGCGATCGCCCGCTTGCCGCACATGCGGAACGCCAGCGAGAACGCGACGTTCGTGTGTCGCTCGTACAGCACCGCGAACGCGGCCGCGTTGCTCTCCGTCACGAGCTGCATCAGATCCTCGTCGGCGAGCCGACGCAAAGCGGCGGAGGCCGACTCCGCGGAGCGCTTGTACAAGGCCATATCGGACATTGATACGCGGCCCGCTCCCGCAGTGGATCACGTGGCCGCACGGTGCATTGCATCACTCGCCGCGGACGTGATCCCGTCTGTGTGAACTCTTTTGGACCGGCGCGGCTCCGCGGACGGGCGCGGGGAACGTCGCGCGCCACCGACGCAGCCAGCGCACGTCAGAGCTCTCGCGGAGCGCCCGCGCTCAGTCGCGGCCGAGCAGTCGGCGCGTCTCGTGGCCGACGTCCTTCAGCGCGCGCTCAGCGGTCTTTCGCGCGCCGCCGAGGAGGCCGCCGCGGGCGACATCGACGTGTGCGCGCCGTCGGGCGCGCAGCAGCACAAGCGCCGTGCCCGCCGCGCCGCCGGCCACCAGCGCCGCTGCCGGCCGGGCCCAGTTGCGTGGGTCGCGCATCGCCGAGAGCTCCCAAGCCTCCAGCTCGTCCGCGGCCAGCTCGGTGATGCTTTGCAGCGTGTCCTCCAGCCGCAGCACCAGATCCTCCGGCGGCTCCACCGGGGAGAGCGCTTCGCGCAACAGGCTCTCGAGATTGGGCGCGATTTCACTCATCTGCGACGACGTCCTCCCCGCCGGACTCGCTGACGATTCCGTCCAGCTGCTTGATCGCGCGGTGGATCAGCACCTTCGTCGCCCCATCCGAGCGGCCGAGAGCGCGCGCGATCTCGCGGTTGTCCATGCCCAGCGCGAACCGCATGATCAATGCCTCGCGCCGATCCTCGGGCAGCCGGCTGACCCCGTCGAGCACCTGCTTGGCCCGCTCCCGTCCTTCGACCAGCTGCTCGGTCGTATGTGGCGCCGCCAGCGCCGTCGTGTCGTCGATCGGCGAGGCGGGCTTGCGCGAGCGGTCGCGGTACAGGTTCGCCGCCAGGTTGTGCGCGATCCTGATCAGCCACGGCCGCAGCGGCCGTCCGTCCGATTCGCGCTGTGCTCGCTCGAAGTGCCTGTATGCCTGCAGGAACGTCTGCTCGGTCAGATCCTCCGCGTCGTGATGATTGCCGACTCGGTAGTACGCGTAGCTGTACACGTCGCGCAGGTGCGAGCGGTACAGCTCGGAGAACTCCGCGTCGAGCTGCGCCTTCGGCTTTTGGCTCTGCTGGTCGCTCACTCATCGCACACTATCCCCCCGCGCCGCGCGGTCGGCTCAGGCGGCCCGCGCCGCCTCGCGCGCATCGGCGCACGACGCTTGTCGATGGATCTCAGCTTCCACCCGGCTTGCCCCGCCGAGCCACTCCCACTGCAGGCTCACGCACGCCCAGATCCGCCGCGTCACCCCGGCTGCCAGCTTCGGCGAGGGCTGCTCGACCAGCGGAAACCGTAGCGGCCTGCCGACCCGCAGCCTAACCTTGCGCGGGCGGATTCGCCAGCCGCGGCGGACGTCTTCGGTGCCGATCACCGCGATCGGCGCGACGTGCGCGCCGGTTTCCAGCGCGAGGCGTCCGATCCCGCGGTGCGGCTCGCCCAGCGGGCCCCGCCGTGTGCGCGTGCCCTCGGGGAAGATCACCACGCAATCACCCCGTTCGAGTATCACGCGAGCGGTCGTCATCGCGTCGTGATCGCCCGCGCCGCGATCGACCGGAAACGCCCCAAGCGCGTTCAGCACCCAGCCCTGCCAGCGTCGTTCGAACAGCTCTCGCTTAGCCATGTAATAGACGGGCCTGCGCACGAGCGAGCCGATCACGAACGGGTCCAGAAAGCTGCGGTGGTTGGCCGCCAGCAGCAGCGGGCCGCTGCGCGGCAGATGCTCGCGACCGATCCTGCTCATGCGCAGGTAGACCAGGAATATCGGCACCAGCACCGCTCTAAGAGTCCAGTACAGCACCGGGTTGACGCCCTTCGTCAGCGCACGCTCTCTGAGGGCGTCCAGATCGGCTTTATGGGAGCGCTCTGGAGGCGCCTCGTAGGTTCGCTCGATGTGGCTTCCCTCCATATATTTCGATACCCGCTCTCCTACGCCCCGTTACAGTTGAGTCCTGCGCCCGCGTGCGGCGCGACCGCGCCGGAATAGCTCAGCTGGTAGAGCGCCTGTCTTGTAAACAGGGGGTCCCGGGTTCGAGTCCCGGTTCCGGCTCTTGCCCGACCTATGGCGTGTCTTCAGGCCGGCAAGCCCGACATGTCACCGGGAAACCGCGTGACATCCGTATCGAGCCGCGCGAATCACCGTACTTTCCCCGTAGGTGAGTCGGGCCGTCACGCGATACGTTCATCCTCGCCCATGCCAGACCAGGAGAGACAGCCGACACAGGCTGGCGCCAAGTCCGGTGAGGAGTCTTCCGTGGAGACCATCAGGATCGTGCTGGCCGACGATCATGCCGTCGTGCGCAGCGGTCTGCGGCTGCTGCTCGATGGGGAGTCCGGGCTCGAGGTAGTGGCCGAGGCCGGCGACCTCGATAGCGCGCGACGTTACGTGCGAGGTCACAGCCCCGACGTGCTCGTGCTCGATCTGAACATGCCCGGTGGCTCGAGCCTCGAGGCGATCCCCGACATCCGCACGGAGTCACCCGCGACGCAGATCGTCGTGCTGACCATGCAGCAGGAGCCCGCGTTCGCGCGTCATGCGCTCGGCGCCGGTGCGATCGGATACGTGCTCAAGGAGGCCGCCGACGACGAGCTCGTGGAGGCCGTACGGCGGGCGGCGAGCGGCGAAAGCTATTTGAACCCGCGGCTCGGCGCGCGCATGGCGTCCGAGCCGCCACCCGGACCGCCTGATGATCTCTCCGAGCGTGAGCTCGAAGTTTTGCGTCTGATCGCGCTCGGACACACCAACGCGGAGATCGCCGAACAGCTGTATCTCTCCGTGCGCACGGTCGAGACGCACCGCGCGCACATCCAGCAGAAGCTGAGCCTCTCGTCCCGGGCCGAGCTCGTCGGCTACGCGCTGCGACGAGGGCTGGTCAACGCCTGATCTGCGAGCGCTTCATTGCCAACTGGAGGGCGACGGGCCTGGTGGAAAGCGATGGGCCAAGCTCTCCAAGGGAGGCTAAAGTCCGCGCGAGGGGGGTCAGACGTCCCCGATGTCGAGGTGCATCGTGGACAATGCGACGCAATGGCAAGGGTAGGGCTGCTCACCGGTGGAGGCGACTGTCCCGGGCTGAACGCCGTCATTCGCGCCGCCGTGAGACGGGGCCTGGCGGATGGCGGGCACCGTTTCCTCGGCTTTCGCCATGGCTGGGCGGGCGTGCTCGCGGACGATGCGATCGAGCTGACGCTCGAGAGCACTGCGGGGATCCTTCCGCGCGGGGGCACGATCCTCGGCACGTCGCGCACGAACCCGTTTGCCGGGGACGATGATCGTCGCGGGCTTGAGAGGATCCGTCGGACGCTCGCGGCGCGCGAGATCGACGCGCTGATCCCGATCGGCGGCGAGGACACGCTCGGCGTGGCGCTGCGGCTGCATCGCGAGGGCATCCCGGTGGTGGGGGTTCCGAAGACGATCGACAACGACCTCGGCGGCACCGACGTGACGTTCGGCTTTCAGACAGCGGTGCAGATCGCCACCGACGCGATCGACCGCCTGCACACGACCGCCGAGTCGCATAACCGGGTGATGGTCGTCGAGGTGATGGGGCGCCATAGCGGCTGGATCGCCACGCACGCCGGGATCGCCGGGGGCGCTGATGCGATCCTCGTGCCCGAGCGCCCGTTCGACGTCGAGGAGGTGTGCGCGCACCTGCGCCGCCGCCACGAGCGAGGACGCAGCTTCTCGATCGTGGTCGTCGCCGAGGGCGCCATCCCAAGTGAGGGAGCCCTGCAAACCCGCGAGGGCCACGGCGATGAGGCCCCTACCGACGCTTTTGGGCACGTCCGGCTGGGAGGGATCGGCGTGACGCTGGAGGGTGAGATCGAGCGACGGACCGGGTATGAGACACGGGTGACGATCCTTGGGCATGTCCAGCGCGGCGGAACACCGGTTGCGTTCGATCGCGTGCTGGCGACCAGGTTCGGCGTGGCCGCGATGGACGCGGCGGCGGACGGTCGGTATGGGACGATGGTGGGGTTGCGCGGCACGGAGATCGTGGAGGTTGCGCTAGAAGACGCGCTGCGCGAGCCGAAGCTGCTCGATCCGGCGCTGTATGAGACGGCGGAGCTGTTCTTTGGCTGAGGAGCGCATGCGCGCGATGGCCGTGCGACCCTCAGATCCAGGCTCTTCCGCGAGCCCTGAGCACATGCGCGCGATGGTCTTCGAGGGGGTCGGCCGACCGCTGAGAATGGTGGAGCGGCATCCGGTGCCGCAACCGGGCCCGGGGCAGCTGCTGTTGAAGGTGCGGGCGTGCGGGGTATGCCGCACGGATTTGCACCTGCTCGACGGCGAGGTGCCGATCGAGCATCCGCCGCGAATCCTCGGGCATCAGATCGTCGGGTCCGTGCTGAGCGATCCTCGATCGGTGGACAGACCGCGCGTCGGAGTGCCGTGGCTGGGCTGGACGTGCGGGGAGTGCGAGTACTGTCGCACCGAACGAGAGAACCTGTGCCGACGAGCACGCTTCACCGGACGGGACATCGATGGCGGGATGGCCGAGTACGCGGTCGCCGACGAGCGGTACTGCTTTCCGATCCCGGACGGCTACCCGGACGCGCAGGCTGCGCCGCTGCTGTGCGCGGGGCTGATCGGCTATCGCGCGCTGAGAATGTGCGGGACGGCGCGGCGGCTCGGGTTGTACGGGTTCGGCGCGGCCGCCCACATCCTCACCCAGGCGGCCTGCGAGCAAGGCCGCGAGGTGTACGCGTTCACCCGTGAGGGCGACTCCGCCGCACAGGCGTTTGCGCGCGAGCTCGGGGTCGTGTGGGCGGGTCACTCCGGGCAGGCGCCGCCGCGGGAGCTGGACGCGGCAATCGTGTTCGCGCCCGATGGCTCACTGGTGGTGCGCGCGCTGCAGGTTCTCGCCGCGGGTGGAGTCGTGGTGTGTGGAGGCATCCACATGAGTGACATCCCGAGCTTTCCTTACAGCAGCCTGTGGAAGGAGCGGGTCGTGCGCTCGGTCGCCAACCTGACAAGACGCGACGCCGAGGAGTTCCTGGCGCTGGCGCCGCGTGTGCCGGTGGTAACACGCGTGAGCTCCTACCCCCTGGAGGCGGCCGCCCGGGCGCTCGAGGACCTGCGTGCCGGGCGGTTCACGGGGGCGGCTGTGATCGTGCCGTAGTGGCCGCTTCGCACAGCTCAGCACGTCCGAGTCAGTAGATTTCCGAGGTTGTAAACCTCAACGCTCTATAATCAACTCTGCGAGTCAGCTCATGAGAGGGATGGGCATAGAGTCAGAGCAATCGCATCGCCCGCTCGAGGCGGGCCGCACACTCCTGATGAATACCGGCGGCGAGCCTGCCGAGGAAGACGCAGAAGCGAGAGCGACTCCTACCGACTGGGCCGCGATCGCGATCGAGAACGCGTGGCTCTACCGGACCAGCGAGCGCCGTCGCCGCGAGCTGGAGAAAGCCCTCCGCGGCCTGCGATCCGACCAACTGCGCAGCTCGCTGGCCGCAGCCGACGCCGAGCGCAGCAGATGGGCGCGCGAACTGCATGATGAGACCCTGCAAGGACTGGGTGGCCTGCGCGTGCTGCTGTCAACGGCTCTGCGCCGCAAAGACCCCGAGCACACCGAACGATCTCTGCGTGAAGCGGTTGGGCACATCGAGCGTGAGATCGAGAACCTGCGCACGGTCATTACCGAGCTACGGCCGGCGGCGCTGGACGAGCTGGGGTTGAAGCCGGCGATCGAAGCGCTGGTCGAGCGCCATCGCGAGCACAGCTCCTTCGCGATCGACAGCAGCCTCGAGCTCGCGCACCCGCAACCGGGTGTTTCTCGTCTCGATGCCGAGTTAGAGACAACGGTCTACCGCCTGGTGCAAGAGGCTCTCACCAACGTCGCCAAGCACGCACACGCCCAGTATGTGCGGGTGAGGATCGAGCAGACCGACAAGGACCTACGGATCGAAGTTCAGGATGACGGCGCGGGGTTCGCGGTGGACACGCAGACCACGGGCTTCGGACTCGCCGGGATGCGCGAGCGTGCGAGCCTGGCCGGCGGTACTCTGCAAATCGCGTCAGATGAGCAGGGCACGCTCGTGCGGGCTCAGCTCCCCGCGTCCACTGCCGTCACGACGTCTCGCGTCGCGCATATGCAGGCTTGATTCGGGCGACAATCGTCGTCTGCTTAGTGGCAAATTTTAGAATTGTTCTGCACAGACTGGCACGGTGCGGTATTGTTCTTACAGCTGGACAGGTAAAGACGAGCGAGAGATGGCCCGAGCCACAGCCAATACCAGGGGATGGATGCGAGGCGCCTCGGCGCCGCTGCGCGGAGCGCTGCTGGGCCTCGCGCTCGAGCGTCCCGGCCATGGCGGTGAGCTCGCCAATCGTCTGGTGGCAAGGCTTGGCGATACCTGGCAGATCGATACAAACGACGTCTATCGCCTGCTGGACCAGCTTGTCACCGACGGCCTGCTGGAGGCATGCGAGGAGCCTCGTCGCGGCAACCAGCGGCGGACGCGCATGGTGTACCGCCCGACCGAGCAGACCGAGGGTGCGTTGACGGCGTGGATGGAGACACTGCTCCCGCGCGAGCCTGTGAGGCTGGGACTGCACGCCAAGCTCGCGGTAGCGCGCGACGAGGACGCTCCACGGCTGGTGGCAGCATTGTGGGGGTACGAGCGCGAGTGCCTGCGGCTGGCCCAGCTCGTGGCGCCCACGAGGGGCGAAATGCGCTCATGGACCGCGCTGGTCATGGACTGCACGCGGGACGCGGTGTGGCGACAGCTGCAGTCCGATATCGACTGGGCGGCACAGACGCGACGGCGGATCAACGAGCGCGTGCGGGCGCAGGAGCGATAGCGTCGCAGGCGCCATGACGCCGCTGCTCTCATTCGCGAACGTCGGCAAGCGCTTTCCTGACGGCGGTCGCGAGATCACAATCCTCGACGGAGTGTCGTTCGAGGTCGAAGCGGGAGTGTTCGTCGGCCTATATGGCGCACGCCGCTCGGGCAAGTCCACGCTGTTGCGACTGGCGGCTGGAATCGAACGACCCGATACAGGCGTGGTGCGCTTCGATGGTCATGCGCTCAGCGACATGGGCGGCGGCGAACGCGGGCGCCTGCTGCGCGGAGACCTCGCGTTCATGGCGTCGGGCGACTGGCGACCCAGCCTCGGCGAGAGCGTCGTCGACCACGTGGCGACGTCGCTGGGCAGTGAGGGACTGACCGTGCGCGATGCGCGCAGGCGGGCCATCGGCGCGCTTGAGCAAGTCGGCGTGACCGCTACGTGCAGCGACGAACCGGCGGGATCGCTGTCGCTGACGGAGCGGATGCTCGTGATTCTGGCCCGTGCGCTCGTGCACGAGCCGCGCCTGCTGCTGGTGGACGAGCCGGCGATGATGCCGAGCCTCGGTGATCGGGACAAGTTCTACGCGCTGCTGCGTGAGTTGACCACCGAACGGCGGATGGCGCTGCTGGTGGCGTCCGAGGAAATGACCGCTCTGCAGGGCGCCGGAGTGATGATGTCGATCTCCGACGGAGAGGTGTGCACGACCGAAGAGCGGGGGACGGTCGTGCCGCTGCCCAGACGCAGCGCCGGCGGTGCGGAACGGCTCGGGCGTTGAGCGCACTGGAGCTGCGCGAGGTCGTCAAGCACTATCCCAGCGGTGGTGGGGAGATCGTGCGAGCGGTCGACGGCGTCTCCCTGACGATCTCGCCGGGCGAGTTCGTGGCGCTGTACGGCCCGAGCGGCTCGGGTAAGACGACGATGCTATTGCTGGCGGCAGCGCTGATCGCTCCCGAAGCGGGGAGCGTGCTGTTCGGCGGCCGGGATATCAGCGGCCTGTCCGAGCGCGAGGGCGCGCGCTATCGCCTGCGGGATGTCGGGTTCGTGTTCCAGTCCTTTCATCTGATGCCCAACACCTCGGCGCTCGACAACGCGACGATCAAGCTGACCGCGGAGGGATGCAAGCTGGGCGACGCGCGGCGGCGGGCGCGGCCATGGCTCGAGCGTCTCGGCCTCGACGAGCGCATGGAGAACACGCCCGAGCAGCTCTCGATGGGCGAGCGCCAGCGGGTGGCAATTGCTCGTGCACTGGTGAACGAGCCGCGATTGCTACTCGCGGACGAGCCGACCGGCAACCTCGACTCCAAGCGCAGCCGTGAGACCCTGGCGCTGCTGCGCGACATCTGTCACGAGCGCGACATTCCCGGGCTGCTCGTCACGCACGATCCCGACGCGAGGGAATTCGTGGATCGTGCGCGCACGCTTCGCGACGGGCGGCTCACCGGCAGCGTTGATGCCGCGGAGCCGGCTGCGATCGTGTCGTGAGGGGCTTGCTGACGTGAGGGGCTTGCTGAACCCCAAGATCTTTGGGGTTCGTCTGAGCATGCTGTTCCATCTGTACCGGCAACGGTTGCGCTCACATCTGGCACAAGAGCTACTCGCCGGCGGCGGCATCGCGGTCGGAGTCGCCCTGGTTCTCGGCGTGCTGGTGGCAAACACAAGCCTCACCAGCTCCGCGGGCGCGCTGATCCATCAGGTGATCGGCTCAGCCCGGTTGTGCCTCACGGCACGCTCGCCGGCGGGGTTCGAACAGCGACTGGCGAGTGCTGTCGAACAACTCCCGGGAGTGAAATCCTCGGCGGCGGTCCTACGCGAGAACGTGTCCATCGTAGGTCCTCACCACAGAGAATCGGTTCAGCTGCTCGGCGTAACCGCCGGCATCGTCAACCTTGGCAGCCTCGCCACCAAGAACTTCGGCGCGGGCAGCTTCCACTTTACGGGGGGGCTGATCCTTCCAGAGGGAGTGGCACGCGCGATCAGCGCCAATCCGGGCGGCCGGGTCACGCTACTGGCTGGCGGAGCAGTCCATCGGATAAAGGTGGGGGCGGTGCTGAGTGGCACGCTGTTCGGCGCGCTGACGTCCAGCCCGGTGGCGATCACCCTGCTGCCAGTCGCGCAGCAGCTCGCGGGTCTGCCGGGACGGGTCACGCAGATCCTGGTCGAGCCGCGACCGGGAGCTGACCGACAGGTCAGGGACGAGCTGCGACAGCTCGCGCACGGACGCCTGGACGTTGTGCCCGCGGACAACGAGACGCGCCTGCTCGACAAGGCCGCCAAGCCGAACAGCCAGTCGACCGAGCTGTTCTCGGCGATCAGCGTGATGGTGGGGTTTCTGCTGGCGCTGAATGCAATGCTGCTGACGGTGCCGGAGCGCCGTCGGTTCGTCGCCGATCTGCGCATGCAGGGCTACAACCGGCGGCAGGTGCTGGTGCTGCTCTCCTTCCAGGCGCTGGCTCTCGGTGCCGTCGCTTCGCTTGCAGGCGTGGCGTTTGGTGACGTCCTCTCCAGTGCGTTCTTCCACCGTGTGCCCACCTATCTGGCAGCGGCATTTCCGATCGGAACCGAGCAGATAGTGCATATGGAGACAGTGCTGATCGCGTTCGGGTGCGGCGTGCTCGCCACGGTGCTTGCTTCGCTCACGCCAGCATTCGACCTGCGCGACAGCCGAGCGATCGACGCCGTGTTTCGCGAGTCCGGCGGCAGAGGCGAGACCATCGGGCGGCGCGCGACCAGGACGCTTGGGATCGCGGGCATCGCATCGATCGCGGTCGTGACGGCGCTCGTGTTGATGGCACCTAGCCTCACGATCGTGGGCGGCGTCGCGCTGGCCCTGACGACGCTGCTGCTGATTCCGGCGATGTTCGCCGGGATCGCGCGAGCGTTGCCCTGGATGGGCGAACACATTCGCAGCAGCGCGCTAATCATCGCCGTGTCGGAGCTGCGCGCGACGAGTATGCGCGCGGTCGCGCTGGCTGGGATCGTGGGACTGGCGGTCTACGGAAGCATCGCCATCGGGGGCGCTCGTGGCGATCTCATACGCGGCATCGACCGAGCCACCGTGCAGTACTTCGACACCGCCGACCTGTGGGTGGCATCAAGCGGGGACATCTTCAACGTGAACTGGTTCAAAGGCCGCGACACGGTGGCAGCGATCGCACGCGCGCCAGGAGTCGCGTCCATTCGCAGCTACCAGGGGAGCCTGCTTGACGTGGGACCACACCGGCTGTGGATCCGCGGCAGGCCGCCGCAGGACCGCACGATGATCGAAGCGAGCCAGCTGCTGCACGGAGACCCGGCACGGACGACACAGCGACTGCGCCACGGTGGATGGGCGGCGATATCGAGCGGCTTTGCCGACGAACACCATCTCCATGTGGGCGACTCGTTCTCGCTGCCCACACCGTCGGGCGTTGTGAACTTTAGAGCGGCGGCGATCATGACGAATTCAGGATGGCCACCCGGAACGATCACGATCAACAGTGACGACTACACCCGCTATTGGCAAACTACCGACCCCTCGGCTTTGGAGGTCAATCTCGATCCGGGTGTGGGAGTTGCTGCAGGCAGGCGATCGGTGCTGGCGGCACTGGGCGATCAGCGAGGTCTTTCTGTACTGACAAGAGGAGAGCGAACTGAGGAAGCACAGACAAGCGCACGTCAGGGGCTGGAGACACTGGGCGAGATATCGACGCTGCTGTTGATCGCCGCCGGACTGGCAGTGTCGTCGGCGCTGAGCGCCGCCGTATGGCAGCGGCGAGCGCGGCTTGCATCGCTGAAGATCCAGGGCTATGACTCGGGGCAGCTGTGGCGAGCACTGCTGCTGGAGAGCGCAATCACGGTTGGAATCGGCTGCGCCGTTGGTGCTGTTGTCGGCATTTACGGACATGCCCTGGCTGGACGCTGGCTAAAGGTGACGACAGGTTTTCCGGCGCCGTTTGCGGTGGCGCCAACACAGCTGATCCTGACACTGATGCTGATCACGGCCGTCGCGCTCGCGGTGATCGCCGTTCCCGGATTCGCGGCGGCACGAGTCCCGCCTCGAGCGAGCTTTCAGGACTGAGATTGGATCAACCTCCATGACTGCGCAAAGCTGTTCGCGTGGGCGGGTGGATCCGAACTGACGGGGCATTGCCTGCGCTCGCGGGTGCAGCGGTGAGCTACTGGTTGTGCGTGTTCCCCGATGCGTGCCAGGAGATTCGTGCATGGCACGTGCGAGCCAGCAAGATCCCCGATCCAACGCTGCGTCGGCTCGCGCTCGAGGCGTATCGCGACAAGCGCGAGAACCTTGAGGGCGCAGCCGCGTTTGCCGCGTTCGTGCAACCGCCCAACCGCCGGGTGGTGGTGCGCGCACTGATGGCCTACCAGGCGATCTTCGACTACCTCGACAACCTCTCCGAGCAGCCGAGCGATGATCCAATCACCAACGCAGGGCAGCTCAACAGCGCGCTGCTGGCGGCGATCACACCCGATGAGCCGTACATCGATTACTACTCGCACCGACCATCCAGCAACGACGGTGGCTATCTTCTAGCGCTGATCGAGACCTGCCGGGCCGCACTGAGGACACTGCCGTCGTTTGCCGCGATCGCCACGCCCATACGACGGGCTACCGAGCGCGTGGTCGTCTATCAGAGCCTCAACCACGGCGACGGTGACGGCCGACATGACTTCTTCGACAATTGGGCACAACGCGAAGCACATGCGTATCCCAAGTTGCGCTGGTGGGAGACAGGCGCCGCGGCCGCGTCTACGCTTGGCGTGCTCGCACTGATCGCGGCCGCGGCGAATCCATCACTGGTGCCCGATGCCGCCGGCGCGATCGAGCGAGCGTACTTCCCATGGACCGGCGCCCTGACCTCGCTGCTCGACAGCCTCGCCGATCGGGAGGAGGACGCGATCACCGGCATGCGCGGGCTGATCGACTACTACGCCTCACCGGAGGAAGCCGCCAGGCGCATGCAGATTATCGCAATCGAGGCGATGGGCCGCGCGATGGCTTTGCCCGAAGGTCACAGCCATGCGCTGATTCTTGCTGCAATGACGAGCTTCTACCTATGCGACCTGTCCACGTCCTCGTCACCCTATGCGCGCCTTGCTGTTCCCTTGGTGCTGGAAGCAATGGGGCGCCTAGCAGGACCGACCATGTTCATCCTGGGCGCGCGGCGTTCGGCCGGGCGTGTGACGAGCCGTCTTACGGGGTATCTCAGTCTGAGACAAACTGCGCAGAGAGCAGCACGGCATCAAATTCTCGAATCGATCGGACATAAGTCTTGAAAGTCAAGTATTCGACTTTCCTCTTGTATGAGAACCCTGATCGGAGAATCATACAAGTGGCGCGATACTGGAATCGTGTGTGTCTGCCGCGTCCCATTCATCCCCACAGGATGGCGCGCACATCAGCGTTCCAATTTGGGGCGTGGCGGGCAGATCCGGAATCTCGCTTTCGTCTCGCCAGTGGGCGAACCGGAAACTCCTCGGGGTTTCCGGTTCGCACCAACAGGATCGTCATCTGAAAATGCCTGAAAGCGACGTAGATATCACGATCACGCTGTCCAAAACGCAGGTCAAACAGGTGATGCGTGGAGCCACCGGTGAGGAGAGCTTGACGAAGCTGCTGGGAGGAATCGGCGTGCTCAAGCTCGCTTCCTACCGAGAGCGAATGGACGACGATCGCTTCTCGCGGTCGCTATTGCGGGGCCTGATGGTTCTCGCCGCGTTCCCCCAAGATGGCAGCGCGCGCCAGATCACCGATGTGGCCAAGCAGCTCGGATTGGGCGCGAGCACCACCCACCGCTACGCGATCACGCTCGTCGAGCTCGGCCTGCTCGAGCGTGATCCGGTATCGCGCCACTACAGGCTGTCGAGGGACTGAACCCGCTGTAGGGGCGACGAAAGGCACACATGTCGAGAATGCGCTCCAGAACACCCATGGGAGTCGAGGAGGAGGAGGAGGTTCCGCCATGGGCGTTGCCGATCCTGCGCGGACCACGCTACTCGCAGTCGCTGGAGCGCGGTCTGGCGATTCTGGGCTGCTTCACATCCGAGCATCCAGTGCTGGGAATCGCCGACATCGCCGAAGAGCTGGGCTTGAGTCGGTCGACGACCCATCGCTATGTGACCACGCTGCTCGCGCTCGGTTACCTGGAGCAGGGCAGATCGCGCAAGTACCGACTCGGCTTGCGAGTGACCGACCTCGGCATGTCCGCCTTGAACTCGACGGGGCTGCGTGAGCACGTCCATCCGTTCCTGGAGGAGCTGCGCCAGCGCACCGGCTACACGGTCGGTCTGGCGGTGCTCGACGGAGCGGAGATCCTGTACGTCGATCGCGCGCGCAGCTGGCGGCGAGGGCAGCGCGAAGTCGACCTTAGCCTGCACCCCGGCTCACGGATGCCCGCGTACTGCACCGCAATGGGCAAGGTTCTGCTCGCATATCTGCCCTCTGGGGTGCAGAGCGAGCTGATCGATCAGCTGCAGCTGAAACGCAACAGCCCGAGCACGATCACGAGTAGGCAGGCGCTGCGCGCAGAGCTGGAGCAGGTCGCAGAAGACGGCTACGCCGTCAACGACCAGGAGCTGAAACCGGGCATGCACGCGATCGCCGTGCCGGTGCGCGACGAGTCCCGAGAAGTGGCCGCCGCGATCGGCATAGCCGCGAGCCCGGAAGCGATCTCACTCCCGGAGCTGATCGATGCGCTCAGCCCGCACCTGATCTCCACAGCAGACCGCATCTCCTCGCGCCTGGGTTACCGGCGCGACGACGAGCTGTAGGGCCATAACAACCCGCCGGGAGCATGCGACCACGTTCGCGCTGCTGCTCGAACGCGAGCGGAGGACGCTCAGCGCCGCATTCGTCTACGCGTAAGCGAGCCAAAGCCATCGGCGTCGGCACGATCGGCGTCGCCGCGCAGAAGCCGTGGATCGATGCGCTCGATAGGGTTGCAGCCAAACGATTTGGCGGGGAGCGCTTCCCGCCAACGGAGACTGGAGACCAACCACATGAAGAGACTTTTCCCACGGGCTGCCGTGATGGCGGCTTCGCTAGCCGCCATGTGCGGGCTGTTCGGCACCGCGCAGACGTCGGCGACCACCACGACCCTGCCCACCCTCACGCTCACGATCAACGCCTCGTCGATTACGGTCGGCGGGACCACGCAGTCGGGCGGGGTCAACGTCGTGACGACCGCCACGGGCGTCAAGGAAGCGAGCGCGATCCTGTTCCTGCTCAAGCCCGGCGTGAGTCCCGCGGAACTCTACGCGCTGCTCGGCTCCAAGGCAGGCCAGGATCCCAACAACGCGAGCAAGCTCGGCTCGATCGTGTTCGACGCGGAAACGGAAGGTAAGAGCGAAACGCAGACGACCCTGCAGCCCGGGCAGTACGTCGCGCTCGTCGGGCAGGGAGAAGGTCCGCCGAAGCTGCACACAAGCTTCACGGTGACCGCGGCTGCCGCGCCCGCGACGCTGCCGAGCCCACAGGCGACGATCAAGACGATCGAGTTCGGGTTCCGCGGGCCGAGCACGCTGCACGATGGTGAGCTCGTGCGCTTCGAAAACGAAGGCTTCCTCGTACACATGGACGTCGCGTTCCAGGTCAAGAACATGAAGTCCGCCAAGAAGGCCATCAAGCTGCTGCTCGCGGGCAAGGAAAAGCAGGCCGGAAAGCTCGGCATCGGAGGCGCCAGCTTCGCGGGTCCGCTCTCGACCGGCGGCTCCCAGCAGGAGACGATCACCGCCAAGCCGGGCGTGTATGTGCAGGCATGCTTCATGGACACCCAGGACGGCCGCAACCACACCCGGCTGGGGATGGAGCGGATCATCAAGATCGTCAAGTAGACGGCATCACCGATCGGCTCGATGCCGAGACCACGCGCGCGGCACGCAAGCACGTAGTGACCGCGGCCGCGCGCGTGCGTGGAAGAGAGCAATCTCGACATCGGCTCATCCCCACTGACAGGTCTTGCCGCGTCCGCGATCGACCGTTCTACAACCCCGCCGCGTGCGTCGCGGCCAGGCCGGCCCACTCGCCATACGGGGCGAACAGCTCGCGCACCTCCCGCTCGGAGGCGCGCACCCGTGGGTCGCCGCCGCTGAGGATGCGTCCGGCGAGCTTCAGCAGACCGAGGTCGCCGGCCGGCAGCTGGTCGTAACGACCCTGTCCGCATAGCGCCATCATCTCGACGGTCCACGCGCCGATCCCCGGGATCGCGCGCAGCCGCCGCCAGCCGCGCTCGGGCTCGGGGCCGTGCAGCTCCACACGTCCGCTTGCCACCTCGCGCGCAGCTCTGCGCAACGCGATCGCACGCGACTCGGCCAGTTCGCATGACTGCAACGTCGCCGGCGCCGCCCTGCCGAGCGTGGCCGGCGTGGGCGCGTCACGCAGCCCGCTCGCCCACGCGCCCGCCTCCTCGTCCGTCCAGCGCCGCCCCAGGCGGGTGACGATCCGGCTCTGGATCGCGGCGGCGCGGTCGTACTCGATCAGCTGCTCGCACACCGCCCACACCAGCGCCTCGAACGGCTCCGGGCGGCGTCTCGCACGCAGCCACGGTCTTCGCCGCAGCGAGTGTCCGATCAGCGGGTCCGTCGCATAGCGCTTGTGGAATTCGCGCAGATCGTCGTCCACACCCGTCGCGAACCGCATGCGCGCGATGCCGTGCTCGGCGGCGCGTCTGCTCGGCGCGCGCGCCCCGAACAGCACCGTGTCCGGGGCCGTCTGCGCTACGCGCACTGCCACCGGCTCGCCGCCGGCATCGTGCAGCAGCCGCTCCAGCACGCCTCCCCGCCTGCGCGTCACCCCGTCCTTCCCAACCTGCCGCGGCAGCCTGAACGGGCTCGCCGGGCGGACCTCGACGCGCAGCTCGACCCGCCTGCCGGGCTCGACCTGCTCGCGCACGGCCGCTCCTTCCCCTCCCGGCGCGCTCACGGCAGGCGCGGCGCCCTCACCGCCCTGAGCTGGCGCCGTCCAGCAGGTGCACATCCACCAGCAACGACCTCGTGCCGACGATCTGCACCAGCTCGCCCACCCTGCTCCCCTTGCGCGCGCCGCGCCCGACTCCGCGCCCTCTCTTGCGAGCCTTGGCCAATTCCTTCGAGCCCCTGCCGCGGCGGCGACTCGCCAGGCCGACCACCGCCGCCCCCGCGACAAACCCGCCCGCGGCGACCACCATCGCCTGCGCCGTCGGAGCGACCGGTCTGATCAGCGACGACGCGCGTCCCTGGGGCTCGCTTACGATCGTCCCGCGCACGACCGGCTCGGGCGTGAGCACCGGGGTCGCGTCGAGGATCTCCCGCACCGGCTCGATCTCGCCCGCTTCGCTCACGCAGGCAAGTGTAGGGAGCGGTGCAGACCTCTTCTATAGGAGCCGCTCGTACACGCGATAGCGGCGCTTGATCTCGCCGCCCATGCCTTCCATCGCGCGGTTCATCGGCTTGTTGACCTCGAGGATCCAGCCCATCTCGCCGCCCTTCTGCGGGGTGCGTTCGGCTGCGTCGAAGTGCATCTCATAGAAGCGCGCCGCCACGCCCGTGTGCTGATACTCCGGCTTGACGCCCAGCGCGAACACGCGCACTGCGTCGATCTTGCTTTTCTCGCGCAGCGCCCTCACCCAGCCGAACGGCAACAGCCGCCCGTTCAGCTTGGCCAGCACCTGGTTGAAGTCGGGCAGCGTCAGCGCGGCCCCCACCACCTCGCCGGTGTCTTGTTTTTCGGCGATCATCGCCCAGTTCTCGTCGAGTATGGGCTTGAGATCCTTGGCCAGGTGGCGGACCTCCTCCTCGGTCAGCGGCACGAACCCCCAGTTACGCTCCCACGCGGAGTTGTAGACCTCCAGGAAGCGCTCGCATTCGGCCTGCAGGTCGCGCTTGCGGAAGTTTCGGCACACGATCCCGTGCTCTGACTCGAGCTTGCCGGCCATCTCCCAGATCGCCGGGTGCACTTTCTCGCGCTCAGTCACCCACAGACTCCACATGTACAGATCCATCGCCTTCTCGATGCCGATGTCCTGCTCGAACATGCGCTGGTAGTAGGGGTGATGCCAGGGACACAGGATGATCGGCGGGTGCTCGTGGCCCTCGATCAGCAGGCCGCACTCGTCGTTGGTGGTGAAGTCCATCGGACCCACCATCCGGTCGCGCCCGCGCTCGCGCAGCCACGCCTCGGCGGCGTCGAGCAGCGCCCGGGCCGCCTCGGGGTCGTCCTCGCACTCGAACCACCCGAACAGACCCCAGTCGTTGCCCTGGAACTCGTTGAAGTTGCGATCGATATGCGCGCTGATCCGGCCGATCGGGCGTCCGTCGCGGTAGGCGAGGAAGTATTCGACCTCGGCGTGCTTAAAGAACGGGTTCTTGCGCCGGTCCAGCCGTTTCTTCAGATCCATCAGCAGCGGCGCCACCCAGTTGGGCTCGTTACGATAGAGCTGCCACGGCAGCTTGATGAACGTGCTCAGCTCGCGCTTGGACGTTACAGGCCGGATCTCCACTGCCATCGCGGCGCCACCTTATATGCCCACCTCGACAGACGTCTTCGCCAAGGTCCACGGTCACGAGCGCGCCGAGCTCCTGCGCGCCGCGCGCGAAGCCGACCTGATGCCCTACTTCCGCACGGTCTCCTCGCCGGCGATGCCCGTCGTCGAGATGGAGGGCGCCCCGCGGATCATGCTCGCGTCGAACAACTACCTCGGGCTCACCGCCGACGAGCGCGTGATGGCGGGCGCAGAGGACGCCCTGCACCGCTACGGGACGGGCCTGACCGGCTCGCGCCTGCTCAACGGCACGACCCCCCTGCACCTGCAGCTCGAGCGCGAGCTGGCCGAGTGGATGGACACCGACGACGCGATCGTGTTCACCACCGGCCATCAGGCGAACATCGGCACGCTCGGCACGCTGCTCGGCCCGGGCGACACCGTGATCGTCGACTCCGCCGACCACGCCTCGATCCTCGACGGCGCGCTGCTCTCGCGCGCGAAGCTGCGTCCGTTTCGGCACAATCGCCTGGACAAGCTGGAGCGCGCGCTGACGCGCGCCGAGGGTGACGGCGGCGGCGTGCTGGTGGTCGTGGACGGCGTCTTCTCGATGGAGGGCGACGTCGCGCCGCTCGTCGACATCGTCGAGCTGTGCGCCCGCCACGGCGCGCGCCTGATGGTCGATGAGGCTCACGGCGCCGGTGTGCTGGGGGCGCGCGGAGCCGGCGCCGCCGAGCTGCTGGGGGTCGAGGACCGCGTCGACCTGCGCATGGGCACGTTCTCCAAGTCGCTCGCTGCCTGCGGCGGCTTCGTCGCGGGAGGAGCCGAGGTGATCGACTACCTGCGCATCTCCTCGCGCCCGTTCCTGTTCACCGCTTCCGCGGTCCCCGCGGCGCTCGGGGCCGCGCTGGCGGCGCTGCGGATCATTCGCTCTGAGGAGGGGCCCGCGCTGCTCGCGGCCGTGCTCGATCGCGCGCGCTACCTGGCCGACGGACTGCGCGCGCTGGGCTACCTGACGCTCAGCGGCGAGCCCGTGCGGACGGGCCTCGCCGCGGATGCGCCGGTGCAGACCGTCGCCACCCCGATCATTCCGATCCTGGTCGGCGACGACTGGCGGGCCGCGCTGTTGTGGCGCGCGCTGTACGACGGGGGCGTATTCACCAACTGCGCGCTGCACCCAGCCGTCCCGCCCGGGGGGGCGCTGCTGCGCACGAGCGTGATGGCTACGCACGACACCGCCACGCTCGACCGCGCGCTCGACGTGTTCGCGCGCGTCAGGCATGAGTTCGAGTCCGAGCATGGCCCGCTGCCCAGTCCGGATGCGCCCTGAACCCCAGCTCGGGACTTGTCCAAATTTTCACAAGTCGATCGCGCGGCGAAAAAGATCGCTTCTAGCGTACGAACCGTGCGCCCGGTGGTTGACCAGACGCCCCCCTCTGGCGTAGCTTTCTAGAGCGCTCTGCATGACCGTTCGGGGCTCGCCCCGACGAACATCACCGGGAGAGGGCCCCTGTTTTGGGGCGGTATCGCTGGACCACCGTCGCGACTTGTCGTGGGGGGTGTCAGACGGTCACTACGAGTATGCACCCGTCCGAATTCAAGCATCGATGTCGCTCGCCGCGTGCCCGCGGCGGCGACGGGGAGAGTCTCATCATGAACGCGACAGCGACGATCGCCCCTGCCGGTCCTCAGTACATGCGCGCGCTCGAACGCGCCAACCAGGTTCGCCTCGCCCGCGCCGAGCTCAAGCGCAGGGTCGCGACCGGGGAGATCGATGTCGCCGATGTGCTTTTGGACTGCCCCTGGGAGGCGGACAGCATGGCCGTCGCGGACCTGCTGATGAGCCAACGTCGCTGGGGTCAAACACGCTGCCGCAAGTTCCTCGCCCAGCTGCAGATGTCCGAGAAGAAGACGATCGGGTCGATGACCGACCGCCAGCGTCAGACGCTGGTGGCGATGCTGCGCGGCGCGAGGGTCTACTCGATGCGGGCGATGCGGGTCACGCCGGAGCGTGACCCCTGGGTAACGGACACCCTGACGAGAGCTTGACCTGCCACCAGCCGGCGAGCATCCCGACCAGGCCCAGGCGCGGGCGCACCTCCCACACGCCGCAGCCGCCTTCCCCAAGGTCCCGCACCGGCAGGCGCACGAATTTGTAGCGGGCCGGCTCGCGCTTCATCCGCTCCAGCAGCTCGCGCGAGCGTGTCTCCAGCTCGGCCCGCTCGGCGGTGGCCCGGCGCGCCAGCTGCACCCGCCCGGCCAGCTCGTCGCGCGTGCGCTCCAGCTGCTCCAGGTCCAGCAGGCGCGGAGCGCCACCGATCCGCTGACGACGGCCCCCCGCATGCGCGTGTGCCGGCGGGGCGATGTGGGGAAAGCCATCGACGATGATCCCCGACAGCTCGCGCTCGAGCTTGGCGACCTGCGCCCGCAGCGCGCGCCGCGCGGGCCGCTCGTCTACCGGCGAAATCGACGTACGGTCGATGGTGAGCTGCACTGCTCTGTCACTCCTCCAGTGTGTGTCCTCTGCAGCTAGTGATCTTACCAGCGCCCACCGCTCAGCGGGACTGCTCCAAGCCATTGCGGCAGATCCACAGCGCCTCCTCCACGTACAGCGTCGGCACGCCGGCCACCTGCACCGCGAACAGCGTTACCTCGCGCGTGCGCGCGCCCGGGATGCACTCGCTCGCCAGCTCGCCGAACAGCAGCCCCAGCGCCGTTGAGCCATCGGCGACCACGAGCCTGTCGGCGGGCAGCACCCACGCGTCGGGCTCCCTCCCCAGCGGCTCGTCCTCGCGGCTGAGCCGTACGCCGAGCTCGCCGTCCACCGCCCGGGCGTCGAGCGCCCACACCGGCACGCCCGTGTCGATCAGCGCGATCAGCAGCACATCTGAAAGCAGGCCTTCGGACAGGAACCCGCCCCGCATCATCCGCTCCAAGACGGCCGCCTCGATCGGCGTTCGCGCAACCTCGGGGTCGAGACCGATCTGGCGATAGAACACCCTGTATGCGGCCGGCACCGGTTCGCGGCGAACTCCCACCGCGCGCGCGCCCTTGTAGCGGTTCGACAGGTCGTGCAACCGCCGCTCAACGCCCCGCGGGGAGGCCCGCTTCGTCGCGCCCGCTCTGGCCAGGCGCGCGTGCGAGAGCACCAGTCGCAGCTGCGGCAGCTCCTCCTCGATCTCTTGCGCACGCCAGCCGATCGTCGGCGAATGGTCGCTCATCGCCCCGGCTGCTTCCACCCGCGTGCCGTCGCCGCCGCGACGAGCTCGCTCACCCGGGCGCGCAACGTGGCCCGTGACGGCGTTACGAGCAGCGCCGGGCTCTGCACGACGCCGCCCGGCAGCACGAACGACACCTGCGGGCAGCTGGCCATCTTGTACAGCCCGGTCAGTATCCCGTCCGCGTCGAAGCCGACCTGCACCCTCGTCAGGCCGCGCTCGCGCAACAGTCGCAGCAGCGACCGTCGCCCACCCTTGATCGCCACCGCGGCGAAGCTCACCTGTGGGTAGGCCGCGGCAAGCGCTTGCATGTCGTCGAGGACCGCCGCACACGAGCCCCCGCCGACGAACAGCGCGAGCACCAGCGGCTTGCCGCGGTAGAGCGTGCACACGTTCAGCACTCCGGCGCCCCGCACGGCGCACGCCGGCGTCTTTCCCGCCGAGCCCTCGTTCGCATGCGTGGCGACGTTCACGTCGCCGTTCAGGCTGCCAGCCGCCAGCGGCGCCGCGAACGGCGGGATCGCGTGACCCGGGGCAATGCCCTTGGCGCCGTTCGGCTTCGTCGTCACCGTGTTGATCGTGATCAGCACGAGGATCAACAACGCCAGCAGGCCTACGTACCGCCCGTATCGCCGCTCAGGTCGGCTCATGGCGTGCGCGTCCGCGTAGGCGTAGGGCGCGCGGCTGTCTGGCGCGCGCCTGCGTCCGCTCCGCCAGCATCAGCGCCGCGGGTAGCGCGACGAGCACGCCCATCAGCGAGACGCTCAGGTCGATCAGCGTCACGAGGCCGAAGTCACGCAGCATCGCGATGTCCGACAGCACGAGCACGCCGAACCCCGCGATCGCGGTCACTCCTGACGCGGCGACGGCCGCGCCCGTGTGACGGTAGGTGCGGCGCAGCGCCTCCACCGCGTCGTGCCCGGCGCGGCGCTCCTGACGGTGGCGCTCGGCCAACAGCACGCTGAACTCGGTCGAGATCGCGATCACCAGCGCCCCAAGCGTGACCGACATCGGGTTCAGCGGCACTCGCACCGCGAACAGGACCAGCGCCGACCACCCGCTCGCCAGCGCGATCGGCGCGAGCGGGATCAGCACACGGCGGCGATCTCCGCGGAAGGCGATCAGCAGCACCAGCGCGACCGCCGCCAGCCCAGCCAGCAGGGTCTCCAGGCGTCGCCACGGCGAGGCCACCCGTGCGTTCGCCTGTGCCGCCAGCACCGGCAGCCCCACCAGCCGCGCTGTCACGCCCTTGGGCGGGTGCAGGCTCGAGCGCATCGCTTCGATCACTCGCTGCTGCGCATCGAGGCTCATCAGCCTGATGCCGAACGCGAGTGTCGCCACGCGCCTTCCGGGAGCGATCACGTCTTGGGAGAAGTACGGCGGGATCGCATCCAGCAGCCCGTTTACTTCGGCCGTCCTCAGCTTCGTCTTGGCGCCTTCGTGATGGAATAGGTCTGGCAGCGAGAACGCGGGGCACAGCCTGGCCTTGCCACATCCCCTGTCGGCGGTGTAGCCAAACCGCCTTAGCATCGCGCTCTCATACGAGCTCATCCATTCGATCGTCGCCGGCTTGGCCACGTCGGCGCCGCTGACCGTCAGGTCGATCTCACCACCCACGCCGCTGAGGCGCTCCAGCGTGTGCAGGTTCTGCAGCGAGGCCATGTTCTGGGGCACGAGCTTGGTGATGTCGGTCAGCACGCGCGTCTGCGTGTCCAGTCCCCACCCGAGCGCTGCCAGCGCGAGCCCCACGCCAAGCACGCGGCCGGGGCTGCGCACCGCGTGGGTCAGCGCCGCGCTGGATACGCCGCGCGTCAGCGGGTTGTCCACGAGCAGCTCGCGCGCTCCGCGCCAGGCCGGCACCAGCCACCCCGCCGGATGTGAGACCGCAACCGCGCCGCCACCCGACCCGCTGCGCCCGGCCTCGACCAGCCCCGCCGACACGACGGTCAAGGCGCACACGAACGCGATGGCGATCCCGACCGCGAGCAGCGCACCGAACCCGCGGACCATCGGCACGGGCGAGAGCAACAGCACGAGCGTCGCCGCGACGCTCGCCGCGCCCGCCGTGGCGATTGTCGGCGCGCCCACCCTCGCCGCCTCGCGCACGGCGGCGCGACGGTCGACGCCCCCCCCAGCGAGAACCTCCCCGGCGCGCGACTGGAACTGGATCGCGTAGTCCACCGCCAGCCCCACCAGCACCGGGAGCACCGCGACCTGCGCAACCGTCAGCGAGGAGCCGATCAACGACAGCGCGCCGAACGTCAGCGCCGTGGCCAGCAGCGCGGCGAGCAGCGGCAACAGCCGTGGGCGACCCCGGAAGATCAAGCTCAGCACGATCGCCATCACCACCAGCACGGCCAACAGCAGCAGCTCGATCGAGCGGCTGATCGAGCTCGTCAGATCCGCGACGATCGCCGGCTCGCCGGTCACCAGGTAGGTCCCGCCGTGCTGCAGGCGCCACTGCTTCATCGCCACCGCCTGACCGATCAACGCGATCGTGTGCGCGCGCTGGGACTCGGACAGCCCAGCTCGCATCCGCACCGAGATCAGTGCCGCTTCCGGGCTCGGGAACAGGTAGGCGAAGCGCTGCTTGGGGGTGCCGGCTGGCTTTGAGGAGTCGAACACCAGCGTCGACACGAACCCTGGGCTGTCGAGGCCCGGCTTGGCGGTCAGCCCGTACTGCAGCGCCAGCGTGGCGACCCCCTCCTGAAAGCGCGCCATCGTGATGCTGCTCGCCTGCTTGCCCAGCGCCTGCGCTTCGGCGGCGGTAAGTCCGCGCGCGAGCGCAGCTCTGGTCACGACCCGCTGCGCGGCGCGCGCTTGGGCTTCGGCCTGTTTGGTCTGCGAGGTCAGCTGTTCGTCGATCTGTTCGGCAGCCTCATTGACGAACGTTCCCGGGCCGAGCACCACTTTCACCGTTTTCGCCTTCGCCAGCCGCCCGCACGGCCCGTCGCGCCCGCCCTCCGCGCCCAGCGCGCTCGCCGGCACGTTGCCCGACAGGCATCCCTCCAGTCCGAGCAGCCTGTCGATGTCAGAGCTCAGCAGCAGCTGCTGCAGGCTGCCCTTGACGAGCACAGCGACGGGCTCTTCGCCGAAGCTTTTGTAGTAGCTCTGCGTCGCTGTGTACTGCGGGCTGGAGCTCGACACGAACGTGCTCGTCGCCGCGCTCGGGCTCAGCCCCAGCGCGAGCGCCACACCCCCCAGCCCGAGCATCGCCGCGACCCCCAGCGTCAACCACGGCCGGCGGGTCGCGCCACCCACGAGGACGGAGAAGAGACGGGCGGTGCTCACTCCATTCCGAGGGGGCCGGCTGAATCGCCGGACAGGAACTGCCGCACGAACGGGTCTTCAGACGCGAACAGCTCGGCCGCCGGGCCAGCCTGGACGATCTCGCCCTTCCACAGGACCGCGATGTGCTCGGCTACGCGCCGCGCGCTCATGATGTCGTGCGTGATCACGACATAGCAGCCACCGTTCTCGGCATGGACTTCCTTAATCAGCTCGCACAGTAGCGCCGTGCGCACAGGGTCCAAGCCCGAGTCGGGCTCGTCGAACAGGACGATCTCGGGTTCGAGCACGAGCGAGCGCGCGAACCCGGCGCGCTTGCGCATCCCCCCGGACAGCTCGTTCGGCATCTTCGTCCCGGCGTCCCCCAGACCGACCTCGCGCAGACGCCGGTTGACGATTTCGGCGATCTCCTCGTCGCCCTTCTCGGTGTGCTGGCGCAGCGGGAACGCGACGTTGTCGAACAGGTTGATCGACCCGAACAACGCGCCATCCTGGAACAGCACGCCGAACTTCTTGCGCGTCTCAAACAGCTCCGCGTCGGACAGGGCCGGGATCGACTGGCCTTGCACGAGCACATCCCCCTCGTCCGGATAGAGCAGGCCGACGATGTGCTTGATGCACACCGACTTGCCCGTCCCCGACGGCCCCAGGATCATCGAGATCTGTTCGCCCGGCAGGCTCATGTTCAGCCCGCGCAGCACGTGATTGCGCCCGAACGACTTGTGCACGTTGATGAACTCGATCGCGTCCGGCTCTAGCGGGGGCTCGGCGGTGCGCGTCGCAGCGGTGGATGACGGCCGCTCACCTCGCTCCCGCTCGGCCTCGGACGTGAGCCCGGGCTCGGGCTCCGCGGCGGCGTACTCGGTCTCCCCACCCGGCTCGACCGGCGCCGGATGACGCTCGATCTGCTCGTAGGATTCCCCGGGCGGCTTGACGCCGTCCTGTAGCCGATCTTCGGCCATCACCTCATCCCCCGATCGGGGCGCGCGGATTGGAGCCCCAGAAGACTTGCGTGCCGAGCATGCCGATGATGTGCACCAGCACGATGTTGAGCACCATCGACTTGGCCGTGGCTCTACCTACGCCGACGGGCCCACCACTGGCGTTGTAGCCGTAGTAACACCCCACCAGCACGATCGCGGTGGCCATGAACATCGCCTTGACCAGGCTGTAGATGAAGTCTGGCGGACCCTGGAACTGCCAGAAGATCAGCAGGTACCCGCCCGAGGAGACATACCCGATCTGCTGCACCACCGCGATGTAGGAGGCGAGGAACGCCGCGCCGATCCCAGCCAGGTACAGGAACGGCAGCACGATCCAAGCGGCGAGCAGACGCGTGCCGCAGAGGAACGTCATCGAGTCGATGCCCATCACCTCCAGGGCGTCGATCTCCTCGGAGATCCGCATCGCCCCGAGCTCGGCGACGATGCCCGTGCCGACCTTCGCGGACATCATGTAGCCGAACGCGTACGGCGTGATCTCACGCAGGTCGCACCAGGCGGTGAACACGCCCGAGTAGGCCGGCGCGCCCTGTGCCTCGGTGAAGTACGCGCCCTCGATCCCGCACTGCAAACCCAGGATGAACATCAGCGCCCAGATGATCAGCGTCGAGGACACGATCAGGATCCCCGATTGGCGCAGTGCCTCGCCGAAGAAGCGGAACACGCGCAGGCCCCACACGTCGCGCACGACGTTGCCCGTGAACCCCGCGATCTCACCCGTCGAGGCGAGCCATTCGCGCGGCATGGCGAGGAATTCGTTCATACCGACCCGCCCCTCATCGGCCGGTGGGAGGTCACTTGATCACCAGGATGTTCGGATGCGTGGCGAGCAGCATTTGGGTGAAGACGTAGTCGAACGAGCCGATCGCCAGGAACGTGACGACCACCGCCTGGTTGACCGCCCGGCCCACGCCCTCGGCGCCGCCGGAGGCGGTCATGCCCTTGTAGCAGCACACGATCGCGATGATCGCCCCGTAGATCGTCGTCTTCAGCACCGAACC
>Ga0070711_100000225_pt1 | contig 29822 bp, 31 predicted proteins | sample LARL53metaG_FD_65452 | JGI IMG/M metagenome (GOLD analysis project Ga0070711, IMG submission 65452) | Corn, switchgrass and miscanthus rhizosphere microbial communities from Kellogg Biological Station, Michigan, USA - LAR L5-3 metaG | ecosystem: Host-associated > Plants > Roots > Rhizosphere ... | reverse complement strand
TGATCAAACTCAAAAACGGCCTCAACTTATCCAGAGTGTAAACAGACCTTTGCCGTCCACGCTCCATCAGCCTACACGCACAACTCATCCATTTTCATCCCTATGGGTGGGCCGAAGGCCCATGGCTAACTCAAAACCCCCTTGCGGCTCAATGAGAATAACGACAATCTTGCGACAGCAATTGGGGCGCTTGAGGATACGACACAACCCGAAATGGTTCCGCAGTGAGGACGTCCTGTCAGTCCTTCTGGAGGTAGTGCAGGACACAAGACTAATTTGGGTCGTTCTTGGCGTCTGCATCCGCTACGACTATTCGTTGGTCCGCGCAAACCTTCACCACACGACGGGGAGCCACCTCGAACTCCGTTCACCCGCCAAAAGGCTGGGCGCGAAGGTCCTCCACAAACCGTGACGATCACTAACCGGGGAAATGCAGCGGTCGACGTGAGTATTGTCGGGATGGGCAATCCGTCGCTGGTTTATTTGCGGGGCGTTGGGGAGTAGAGCAAGGCGGCATCGCGGAAGCTATCTGAATTTCGGTTCGTGGTGGCCCGTCGTGGCCTTTACTATCGTCTGTGTTAGACCGGTCGTATGAGCAGCATCGATTCCCACCCCTTCGGCTTCGCTCAGGGCAGGCTGTTCCGAAAAAACGGAAGGATGGGCCACCCGATCACACAACATTATTTTTATTGACTCAGTTGGGTCTGCCGAGCCAGGAGTATTGCCAGGCGACGGAGACGTTCTGATAGTTGCCACCGAAGCGGATGTAGGAGCCGTTGCTATAGCCAAATTTCAGAGACTGGTGCTTGGCGATGCGGACGGAACCGGTGGCCCCGATACGAGAGTTCGACTGTTTGGTGATCGGGTTTTCAATGCCATCGATGCTCGTGATTCCTCCGAACCAATAATTGCCGTCGAGGGAGATCCAGTAGCCCGGCTTGAAGTCGTAACTCAAGTGGCCTTCGAAGGCTCCGATGGGTTGTTGGGACTGGGAACGGGTGCCGGCATAGTAGGCATTGCGCGACCAGAAATCGTGATTGGTGGTGAAGAGCCAGACTCCGGCGTAGCCATCGAGAATCCATTTACCGAAGCGCTGGGAGTAGCCGAATTCCGGTTTGAAGGACCAGCGGTTCGTCCCCCAGTTAATCAGCTTGGTGGGATCGTACTGGCCGGTAGGAGCGAGCACTTTCAGTCCGACGCCGAGCAGGACTTTCTGATGCCATTTCAGAAACTCCCGTGGGGCCATCGCGGGGCCACCCTTAAGATTGATCGAAAGGCGATAGGTGGAATCCGCAAGACCGGAGCGGTAGATGTTCAGCCCCGCCCCCGCCACCGTCCCATTGAAGTTCCCGATGGCGTAGGGCAGAGCGGCGACGACGTTGGCGGATCGGCCAAAGACGCTGAAGGAGTGGTACAGGCTAATAACGGGGACGTTGTATGTTCCCTTGGCGTCACTGACCGGAAGCGCACCATTGAAATTGATGCTGCCATCGTAGAAGGACCAGATCAGGGTGACGGCGTTGGAATGGAGCGGCGTGATGAGATAAGCGCGCGGGGCAAGGTCTTGAGCGCTGACGACCGGCAAAAGACATAGAGCGAAGGCAACGATGAAGCCGAGTTGGAGTATGGGTCGCATCTTGGTATTCATCGGAAAAGGACTTTGATTAAGCTACTCAGCAATTCTGATGGGGAAAAGACAATCAGCCCCAACGGTAAGAGGGGAGCGGCGGTGGTGGCGGCCAGTCGAATGACGTCGTCGAGACCAAAGGGGACGAGCCGCATCTGGCGTATGACCGCGTAGCTGTTGGCCAAGTCGGCCAGAGACTGGATGTCTGCGGTCCCGAGCAGTTGCTCAGTTCCGGGAGTGCTACCTTCCAGCCACTTCTGTTCGAACTGGGAAACGTACTGGTTGGCGAGAGAACCGTACTTGGCGCGGCCCTCGTGTTCGGTGTGTAGCAGGAGCGGGGAAAACAGCGCCAGCGGTGCAAGAACGACCAGGAGGAAGAATCCGACGTATCCGAGGGCTTCGATTTTGAAGGATTGCAAGGTTCGTCCACCGTAGAGCACGCGGCTGGCGATGAGGCCCGACAGCAGAGCGCCCTGGGCGAATAGGAAGGGACAGAAACTGTAGGAAACCTTGCCCAGAAATCCGATGCCGCCGGCCAGATCGGGATGGGAGGCCCTAAGCCGCAACTTCAAGCGCGAAACCTGCCACAGAAACCGGATCCATAGCCAAAGACGAAAATACCAGCGCAACAAAATGAACTGAAAGACAGGAATGCTGATGTAGGCGTACCAGTATCCGGCCAGTGTGAGATTCATGTGTGAGGCTTGGGGAATGGCATACCAGGTGGCGGTTCCCAAGGCGATCTGGGTACGCCAGAACCAGAGTCCGAACGAGTAGATAAACAAGATCATGAGGGCTTCGGTGGCGAACGAATCGCGGATCCGGGTGGCCGAGGAAATTGCCGCAGCCAATTTTGGCAAGTCTTGCGTGGTCACGATCCCGCGTGAGATGAGATCTCGAACCGCGGGGCCGATTCGTCGTTGGACAGTAACCTCGGCGACGATGAGAAGTGGTAAAGCGACGAGGAATCGAACGTGGGCCTCGATGTCGCGCAGAAACGGAATCCTGATGGCACCGTGAAGAGCGTGACCGTCAATGAGCGATAAGAACAGGAGCGGTAACCAGACAATCAGGGTGATCACTAAGGCTCGGCGTTTGAGCCATTCCAGAGTTGGTCCCGAGAGATGGGTTTGCCGGAATATGCGAAAAAGAAGCCCGCCCGCGACCAGGGAGAAATCCGGCTCCGTGATGGGGGAGACTGTTGTCTTGGTTTCGGTTGCACCCTGCGCTTCGATTGTGGTCATCGTCTTGTCAGCACCTGGTGGGCCCGGCGTTGATTGCGAGGGCGAGGCAGTTCGCGAGGCGGATGCATTCCGCCACCGTCCGAAACCCAGGCCGACCGCCTGAGATTCCGAATCGGTCGGCGTCGTCCATTCGCATCGTGATTTGAGCGCAAGGCCAGGGTTCAGCGACTCTGTAGTCTATGAGGGGCGTGTCATGCAGGTAACTGGTAGAACTTACAGGCAATCGGAAGAGTGAAGGCAGGAAGGGCGATGCGTCGGAGGAGATCCCGCTAATTTGCGGGCGCGGGCTCGGCGATGACGAGTGGCACATCGAGGCTGCCGAGATAACCGGTGCGAATATCTCGCACTACGAGACGAAGTTGGTAGCGGCCGGGCGGGAGTTGCAGACTGGTGTGGAAGGGCAACCCGTCGTCTCGGATCCGTTCGTAGCTGGCACGGCTGGCATAGGTGTTGACTTGCGTGTCGGTGTGGGCGGCGAGCGTGCCGTCGGGCGAGAAAGCCGCGGCGTGGAACTCCAAGGAGAAATGATGACCACCGTTGGGCTGAGGCTCAGAGGAGAGTGTTCTGGTGTCGACCATGAAGCCGATGAGATATTTCGTTGTGAGCGATTCAGCAGCGGGGAGCGTTGACGTGGCCGGTAGCACCTTGGCATCGAAGATGACCATGGTGGCGGGAGGAGCATCGCTGCGGAGAGCTAGCACGAGTTCGGCATCGCGGGTGCGCGGCTCTGCACTGGCATTAGTGGCATAGTATCCGCTGCGGTAACGGAGTTGGACGCCATTCCGGGCGACCCGGATATGGATGGTGCGGAATTCTCCGTGCCAGGCCTTATTCGCTGGATAGTACGCCAAGGTGTAATAGGAAGAGCCGTCCGCGACGCTTAGAGCGACCGCGTTATCAATATCGTTCCGATTGAGGAAGGCGCGGCCGCCGGTGAGCTCCGCAACTTCCTGCATGCTGGTCTGGTCGTTCAGACGATCGTCATTGCTGCGATTGACGACTTCCCCTAGAACCGATCCCGTGTAGCCTCTTCCCAGTTCGTCCAGCATGGGCTTGCTGGCATCGACGATCTCAACGCCGACGAGACCATGAGGATCCACGGGGTAGATTGAGATTTGCGCGTCTCCCATAATGTTGGCGGTCTCGCGCATTTCGCGCTCGTAAGTGCGATAGAAAACAGGGCGAGTTGTATCGAAGCTGAAGGCCAGTTGCGGTTGGTACACAAGCGGAAATGAACTGGAGACCCACACCAGGTTCTTCCGCTCGGGATAACCGGCGACCGAGCGGGCAATGGTGCGGAAGGCGGCGAGAGTCTCTGCGACTCTTTGGTTGGTGGTCATCTCGCCGTGATCGGCTTGCAGTTGCTTAAGTGTGCGCAACATGCGGAGATAGGCAAGGGACTGGGTGATGTCCTTTGGCGCTGAAGGCACGAAGACGTCATCCTGCTGGAGTTCGATGGAGGTCTTGGCGGTAAAACCTTCGACGGCACCGCGAAGCAGCGCGGGATCTGACGTGAAATTCTGCAGCAGGTGCAGCTGTTCTCCCAGGGCGAAGACGGCTAGGCGCTGACAGGGCCGGACCTGATTTGCCAGGTATTGCAGTAACTCACGTCGAAAGTATGTCTGGTCCGTAGCCTGCGTGTTCAGGGCGTCGAGTAACAGGATGGTCAGAGGTCCGGAAGGCGTGAGGTAAGTGGGGCGATTCGTGTAAACGTTTGGAGGTAGAGGCTTCTCCACCTTCTGCGGCGTGAGCGTAGGTTGCTCGAATGCAAAGGTGGTCAACTTCTGAGGCTTGCCGTTCTCAAGTACAGAAAACTCATTTGCTGTGAGGTCTGTCACTGGGCCAGATTTGTCGGTGGCAATCACGCTGAGCAGGATCATTCGCGTATTGGCACGAATGGTGGGAACCGGAATCTGGGAAGCAGGCGACTGCGCCGGTGAAGGCAGTCCGGTCAGGAGCAGCGCGAGGAGTACGAACTTGCGCAAATTGGCCTCCTGTGCACCGGGAACGCTTTCGCGATTGCAGCCTATGATAACGCGTCAAGTGCAAGGCGAGCGCTCTCGCATACGAACACGTTGCAGGGGAAAAGTTGCAGGGATGGAATTGGGCTGTGAAGGGAGACTGTTTTGGGCTGCAGCGCTCAGAGTGATTTCATTTTTCCAAGATTAGGAGACCCCTGCAACAGGTGAGCGTCGGAGGATCTGGCAAGAAGTTCATTGGAATAGGCAAGCGGAACAGATCTCTGGAAACTATGCTTGTGATTCGCTTGCTTTGCGGCAGACGGACTTTTGAGGTGAAGGAGAAACAATGCAGAAACGCAAACTTGGTAAGAGCAATCTGGAAGTATCGGCGATGGGGCTGGGCTGCATGGGACTCAGCTTTGGGTACGGTCCGGCTGTCGATAAGAAGGATGGCATATCACTGATTCGGGGGGCGGTGGAACGAGGGGTCACATTCTTCGATACCGCTGAGGTGTATGGCCCGTTCACCAATGAGGTGCTCGTGGGTGAGGCGTTGGCTCCGTTCCGCGCGGATGTGGTGATTGCGACCAAGTTCGGGTTCAAGATTGATCCGAATACTGGCAAGCAGGCTGGGCTGGACAGCACGCCAGAGCACATCAAAGAGGTCGCCGAGGCGTCGCTCAAGAGGCTCAATACGGATGTCATCGACGTGTTTTATCAGCATCGCGTCGACCCCAACGTGCCGATCGAGGAGACTGCGGGTGCGGTGAAAGATCTGATTCAGCAAGGCAAGGTGCGGCACTTCGGACTTTCTGAAGCAGGGGTGCAGACGATCCGCCGCGCCCATAAGGTGCAGCCCGTCACTGCGCTCCAGAGTGAATACTCGCTGTTTTGGAGAGAGCCAGAAGCGGAAGTAATACCGACGCTGGAGGAGCTCGGGATCGGATTCGTTCCGTTCAGCCCTTTGGGAAAGGGCTTTCTCACGGGCAAGATCAGCGACGATACGAAGTTTGACAAAGGAGACTTCCGGAACATCGTGCCTCGCTTCACGCCTGAAAATCGGAAGGCAAATCAGGCGCTGGTGGATTTGCTGGGACGATTTGCGCAGCAGAAGAAAGTGACGCCGGCTCAGATCGCCCTCGCGTGGCTGCTGGCGCAAAAACCGTGGATCGTGCCGATCCCGGGCACAACCAAGCTACACCGGCTGGAAGAAAACATTGGAGCGGCGAACGTACAACTTTCTCCTGACGATCTTCTCGAGTTGGGGAATGCAGCCGCGAAGATTCCCCTACAAGGCGCTCGTTACCCGGAAGAACTGCAAAAGTTGGTGGGCCGCTGAGCAACGAAACAGAAGTGTCGAGGAGTCGCAGATGAAAAGGCTGTTTTGGTCCGGCATAGTTTGTTTGTTCATTGCTGCCGCAATGACAGTCTCCGGCGGTCAGGATCGCTCTGCAAATGACCGCTTCCGGGGACAGTTTGTCGGAGCGTGGCGGCTGGCCTCGTTCGAACAGGAAGGCGCAGACGGAAAAACTCATAGGTCCGACTCTACCGGGTTACTCGTCTTCACCCACGACGGCCACATGTCGGTGCAGGTGATGGAACGCAATCCGCAGGCACAAGGCACTGCTGGTCCGGAGCAGTATTCGCAGGGCGGATACGAAGCTTCGTTTGGCACCTATCAGATCGACGAAAGCAGTCACACCTTCACTTTTCACGTTGACGGCGCGCTGGTGCGAAGCCTTGTCGGCAAAGACTTGCCGCGCGCATTCGAACTCTCGGGCAAACAGCTGACGGTGAGATCGGCTCGCCCGGAGGAACACTGGAGAGTTATCTGGGAGCGTTACTAGGCCGTATTGGGAAATCAATGTATACAGAGCTTTATAGAAGGTGAGGAATAAGTGCAAAAACGTAAGCTTGGAAAAAGCAATCTGGAAGTTTCAGCCCTCGGACTCGGCTGCATGGGAATGAGCTTTTCCTATGGTCCACCCAAAGACAAAAAGGAAATGACCGCGGTGCTGCATGCCGCGGTGGAACGCGGCATCACGTTCTTTGACACCGCGGAAGTTTACGGGCCGTTTCTGAACGAGGAACTGGTGGGCGATGCTCTGGCCCCTTTCAAGGGAAAGGTCGTCATAGCGACCAAGTTCGGCTTCGACCTGAGCGGTAGCGACAATCGGCCGGGAGCGCCGCCCGTGAACAGCCGACCAGAGCAGATCAAGCGGGCGGTAGAAGGCTCGCTCAAACGACTCAAAGTCGAAGCGATCGACCTCTACTACCAGCACCGGGTGGATCCGAACACGCCGATCGAGGATGTCGCAGGCGCGGTGAAGGAACTGATTCAAGCCGGCAAGGTCAAACATTTCGGCATGTCAGAGGCGGCGCCGAAGACGATTCTTCGCGCCCATGCGGTCCAACCGGTCACTGCGGTGCAGAGCGAATACTCACTGTGGTGGAGAAAGCCGGAGCAGGAACTGCTACCGATGCTCGAGGAACTCGGGATTGGTTTCGTGCCGTACAGCCCGCTAGGCAAGGGATTCTTGACGGGAGCGATCAAAGAAGACGCAAAATTCGAGAGCACCGATTTCCGCAGCAAGCTGCCTCGCTTTACGCCGGAGGCTCTCAAGATCAACCAGGCAATGATCGACCTGCTCGGCAGGATTGCGAACCGTAAGAAATCCACACCGGCACAGATTGCACTGGCCTGGCTGCTCGCACAAAAAGCGTGGATCGTTCCAATTCCTGGCACTACCAAGATAAGCCGCCTGGAAGAAAACATTGGAGCGGTGCCGATCGAACTGACGCCCGAAGACCTACGAGATATCAATTCCGCCGCGTCAGAGATCCAGGTGGAAGGAGCACGCTACCCTGAAGCCATCGAAAAAATGACGGGGCTATGAAAGGTAAATCGATGTACAAGACAAAGGCTTATGCCGCCGCTAGTGCGACGTCGCCTGTTGCGACGACGACGATCGCGCGGCGCGATCCAACGGAAAACGACGTACAGATCGAAATTCTATTCTGCGGTATCTGCCACTCTGATCTGCACGCGGCGCGCAACGAGTGGAGCGAATTCATGCCCACCGTGTATCCGATTGTTCCGGGCCACGAGATTGTCGGGCGAGTGACCAAGGTCGGTGCGGCCGTAACGAAATTCAAGGCCGGAGACCTGGCCGCAGTAGGCTGCCTCGTCGACTCGGACGGTACCTGCGCCGAATGCAGGGCTGGCTTCGAGAATTTCTGCCCGAACCTGACACTCACCTTCAATTCGCCCGACAAGCACCTGGGAGGCGTCACCTACGGTGGCTACTCCGACAGCATCGTTGTCGATCAGAGATTCGTGCTGCGCGTTCCCTCGAAGCTGACACTCGCAGGGGTTGCCCCGCTCCTCTGCGCCGGAATCACGACCTACTCACCCATGCGCCGCTGGAAGGTCGGCAAGGACAAAAAGGTCGGCGTGGTAGGTCTCGGTGGATTGGGTCACATGGCCGTGAAGTTTGCCCGTGCACTGGGGTCGCACGTGGTGGTCTTCACGACTTCGACGCACAAGAAAGAAGATGCGCTTCGACTCGGGGCGCACGAAGTTGTCGTCTCCCGCAATGCCGATGAAATGCAGAAGCACGTGGGCAGCTTTGACTTTATTCTCGATGCGGTCTCCGCCGATCACGACATCAACGCTTATCTGAACTTGCTGGGGAGGGACGGCAACCTGACCCTCGTGGGGGCGCCGCCGAAGCCTCTGGGCGTCTCTGCCTTCAGTCTGATTATGCGCAACCGAAACCTTTCGGGCTCGAACATCGGAGGCATTCGTGAGACCCAGGAGATGCTCGACTTCTGCGGCCAACACAACATTACGGCCGACGTTGAAGTAATCCCGATCCAGAAGATTAACGAGGCCTACGAGAGACTGCTGAAGTCCGATGTAAAGTACCGTTTCTCGATCGACATGGCTTCTCTCAAATCTGAGTAGAGCGGTTCGTGGCGCGAGGAAGAACGAATGCGAATTGGCATTTTGGGTTCGGGATCTGATGGGCGCCAAGCTCGGAACGATCTCCGTCCGGAACTGGCGTACCGCTTCGAGCGATTTGCGCCATAATCGTGGTCATGTCAGAGCTTGCGAAGTGGGACAACTTTTACATCATCGTGGGGTCGGCTGCGGGTGCGCTGATCGGCTTGCAGTTCGTGGTGCTAACGCTGATTGCCGAAAGACCGCCAGTCGGTGCGGCGGATGCCGGCGCCGCTTTCGGCAGCCCGACGATCGTGCATTTCGGCGTCGCGCTGTTTTTGTCGGCCATGCTGCACGCACCGTGGCAAACGATCACCATCGCGGCGGCTCTTTGGGGCCTTTTGGGCATTGCCGGAGTCGCGTATACGGTGATCGTTTCGCGGCGCATGCGGAGGCAAGCCGCATACCGGCCCGTGTTTGAGGATTGGCTGTTTCACGTCGGGCTGCCGCTGGCTGCGTACGCAACCCTCGCGGGTACCTGGTTCGAAGCGAGCGAACATTTGCGCGAGTCGCTCTTTGGGGTTGGAGGTGCGTCTCTGTTGTTGCTATTCATCGGTATTCACAACGCATGGGACGGCGTCTCCTACCATGTTCTCGTTATCAACCCGAATACCAAAGACGCCCAACAAGACGCAACCAAATCGTACGACGCACAGGAGGGAGCACGGCATGAATAAAGAGCCTTCAGCAGCGCAGAAGATGATCGGGGATTTCGCTCCCAAGCTCGTGGAACTAACGGATCAGGTTCTCTTCGGCGACGTTTGGGAGCGTCCGGAACTCTCTAAGCGCGACCGGAGTCTGGCAACCGTGGCGGCGCTGGTTGCGATGAACCGTCCGGATCAACTGCGGTTTCACCTGAAGTTTGCGGCGCAGAATGGAGTGCAGAAGGAAGAATTGATTGAGGTGATTACACATCTGGCGTTTTATTCAGGCTGGCCGAATGCAATGAGCGCCATCATGGTCGCAAAAGAGGTGCTGTCTAAGCCTTGAAGCTTGGAGCGATCAAGGCTCGCGCTAAGAGGAGTGCCTATGGCAAAGGGGAACGATTCGCTGAAAGACCGTCTTTCCCGATATCGCGAAATTACGATCAGCGTGACCGGCAGAAAATCAGGACGTACTATTTCAAACCCGGTCTGGTTCGTCTTGGAGGGAGACAAGCTTTATCTGCTGCCGGTGAAGGGGTCGGATACGCAGTGGTACAAGAACGTGCTCAAGAACCCGAAGCTTCGAGTTGATGCCCGCGGCGAAGAGGCTGAAGTGAAGGCCGCGACGATCACCGATGCCAAGCGAGTGCAGCCGGTGGTTGAGAAGTTTCGCGAGAAGTATGGAGCCGGCGACGTGAAGAAGTATTACTCGAAGTTCGATGTTGCGGTTGTCGCGCAGATGGGCTGATCGCGGTCATCGGAATCGACGCTGGATATGATCCGCGCGAGATCGCTCGATTCGCCGGAAGAACGGCTCCGCTCGGGATGACGCCAAGGGGAGCGAGTCAGGGCAAAGGCTGCACGACAGCGCGTGGTACTTTACGGGCGCCGCCTGGCAATCGATTGCAGAGCGGGTCTGCAGTCGAGTTATGATGTCGGCTAGTAGCCAAAGTGAAATTCCTGCCTTAGCGGACTGGGGCCGCCGGCAGAGAAGATTTCAACCGGTTCATTCGAACTCGCAAAGTTCAGGGGGTTCTCTATGGTCACACTGAATGTGAACGGCGTCAGGCGCGAAGTGCAGGCGCCCGACGACACGCCGCTACTCTACGTGTTGCGCAATGATCTCCAACTGATCGGTCCGCAATTCGGATGCGGACTCGCACAGTGCGGTGCCTGCTCTGTTCTGGTCGGAGGCAAAGAGGTACGGTCTTGCGTGACTCCAGTTGCGAGCGTCGCCGGCCAGGAAATTACCACGCTCGAAGGCCTGCCCGCGCGATGGGCAAAGCAAAAGGGCCTCTCGGCGGAGGAAGCGAAGAACACGCTTCACCCGGTGCAGCAAGCCTGGATCGAGGAGCAGACTCCGCAGTGCGGCTTTTGCCAGAACGGCATGATGATCAAGGCGACAGAACTGCTGGAGAGCAATCCCAAGCCGTCGCTGGCGCAAATCAAGGAAGCGTTCACCACATCGGGTCCGTCGCCGAATCTGTGCCGCTGCGGAACTTATGTCGCGATCATGGAAGCCGTACAACACGCCGCCACAATCATGGCGAAGGGGAGGTAAGCGATGGCTACCATGAGCGAAAAACCAACTAATGTTTTCGGACCAACGCTCTCGCGACGCCAGTTCGTGAAGGCGGGTGGCGCGCTCGTCGTGAGCTTCAGTTTGATGGGCCCGGAACTTCTGAAGGGCGATACGGCGAAAACCGCGACATTGAAGAACACGCTCGATCCCACGCTTCCCAGTTCGTGGATTGAGATTCATCCCGACAACACCGTGCTGATTCGCACTGGCAAGAGCGACTTCGGACAGGGCTCGACCTTTACGGCCTATCGGCAAATTGTGGCCGAGGAGTTGAGCGTTCCCTTCGAAGCGATCACCACTGTTGTGTCGGGAAATACGGACCTCACACCGGACGGCAGCGGCGCATTCGACTTCCTCGGTCACGGGACGCCGAACATCCGCAAGGCGGCCGCCTATACCCACCAGGCACTGCTCGATCTCGCGTCCGAAAAACTCGGCGTGCCGAAAGACAAGCTTTCGGTTAAAGACGGCATTGTCTCGGGTGGAGGCAAGAGCGTTTCGTACGGCGACCTTGTCAAGAACCAACAGTTAAAGCTCACGATCCCGGTGAAGGGAGAACTCACCAGCATCTTTGGGTTGACCATTGAGGGTGATCCGCCGATGAAGCCGGTCAGCGAGTATACGGTGATCGGCAAGTCGTTCAAGAATTCCATCATCAGTTCGAAGGTGGCTGCGAAAGAAACATGGGCCACCGATGTGCGACTGCCGGGGATGTTGCACGCGCGCGTCGTGCATCCGAAAACGCTCGGCTCGACTCTCATTTCTGCCGGGCAACTCGACAAAGGTAAGTTCCCCAACACGCAAGTGATCGTGAAGGGCAATCTCGTTGGAGCAGTCGCGCCCACAGAGTGGGAGGCGATTCAAGCGGCCGAGCAAGTGGCCAGCGCAACGAAGTGGACTGAGTGGAAGGGACTGCCGGGCAACGCAAAACTCTACCAGCACCTTCGGGAAGAGTCTGATTGGACCTCCGCGCCCGTGGAGAAGAGTAAAGAGTCCAGGGGTGACGCGGGAACTGCACTCGCATCGGCTCACAAGAAGCTTTCCGCAACGTATCAATTGTCTTACATGAAGCACGCGCCGATTGGGCCGACCATGGCGGTGGGCGACGTAAAGGCTGACGGCACGGTGCACATCCATACACACAATCAGAATCCGCAGGCGTTGCGGGGCGAGATTGCGATGATGCTGCACACCACGCCCGATCACGTGATCGTGCATTCGTATCCGGGACCCGGCCATTACGGGCGATCCAATGGAGGAAATGCCGGGGCGGAAGACGAGGCGGTGCTATTGTCACAAGCCGTCGGCAAGCCGGTGCGTGTGCAGTGGATGCGAGCTGACGATATGCAGTGGTCGACGCAAGCAGCCGCTGCATTCTCTGACGTGCAGATTGCTATCAATGAAAAAGGCAAAATGGCTGCCTATCAAATCGACCACTACATGCCGGCGATGCAGGACGATCGGCCGGTCGGGGCTATTATTGCTGGGCTGCCCACGATGGCTGCGCCGCAGGTGAAATCGGACTCGGTGACTTCCACGGTCAACGGCATTGAGGATCCGTGGGTATACGCTCCGGTTCCCATCGTGCTTGAGCGCGGCCACGGCACATTCCAGGTGGGGCAGAAGGCTTCGCCCCTTGCGGTCGGCCTGCGGGACCACAGTATGCGGACGCCCGGACAATTCCAGCAGAACTATCCGCGCGAACTGGCGATCAACGAAGCAGCAGCCCTCGCCGGTTCGGACGCAATCCAGTTTCGCATTGACCATGCGAGCGAGGAGCGGGCTATCGGCGTGCTCAAGGCGGTGCGGGATGCGTCTGGTTGGGATACCCGGCCTTCGCCGCGTACGGATGCGGTGTCAACGGGATCAACGCCGGTGCGCGGTCGCGGAGCTTCGCTGATGTTGCGGAGTGGAACGTATTGGGCGTGCGTTTGCCAGATCGCAGTGACTCCGAGCACAGGCGCAATCGTGGTAGAGAAGTACACGATAGCGGTCGATCCGGGCATTGTGGTGAACCCGGTGCAATTGAAGCGGAATGTCGAAGGCGGCGCGGTCATGGGGATCGGGCATGCGCTATTCGAAGAGGTCACATTCGATGAGAGCCGAATCACCACGGCGGACTGGACGGACTATCCGATCCCGACCATGGCGGACATCCCGGAGATCAAAGTTGTGCTGCTGCACAATCCGAAGGTGGGTGCTTATGGCGGAGGTTCGGAGGCGGCGAATGCGCTGGCGGCGCCAGCCATCGCAGCGGCTCTGCACGATGCAACGGGAAAGACTCTGCGGCGGCTTCCGATGAAAGCGGCGTACGTGCAGGCATTGTTAAAGACTTAATTGAGGACCGGGCACGGTTGCAGCGGCAAGGTCCGTGGCTTCATAAGGAGGTACTGTCACAAGCGTGAGAACCATCGGCAAAGTTTTGCCTCTGCGGCCAGCGAGCTCGATTGCCCGCCACGAACCTGACACGACCGACTTGGCGCGTTTGCTGGCCGCCTACGCGCCGCACGATGGCAGTTTTGAATTGCGGATTCCGGGCGTACATGCGAGCCGCTTTTCGCGGGTCAACAACGAATGTGTGCATGCTCTGCGGATGCCCTCGCTGTGCATCATTGCGCAGGGAGCGAAGTCCGTCATCGTGGGCGACGAAGTCTACGAGTACGACGCCACGCGAATGATCGTGTTCTCAGTGGCTCTGCCCGTCGCTGCTCAGGTCATACGAGCGAGCGCGGCTGAGCCGTACCTTTCGCTGAAGCTCGATCTCGATCCGCACAAGATTGCGGAACTGGTGCTGAAGGTGTATCCGCACGGGCTGCCTCCGGCGCAGGAGAGGAGTGCGGTCTACATTACCCCAGCCGAGGCAAGCATCATCAACGCCGGAACGAGATTAATGGAATGCCTGGCGAAGCCTCGAGATGCCGAACTGGTCGCGCCGCTCGTGATTGATGAGATTCTGATACGTCTGTTGCGCAGTCCGATTGGGGTTCGCATCGCACAAATGGGCTTTGCGGAATCCAGTGTGCATCGGGTGGCGAAGGCCATTTCCTGGCTCCGCGAAAACTTCTCTCAACCCATGAAGGTCGAGGAACTGGCCGAGTTAGTCCACATGAGCGTCTCCTCGTTCCACGAACACTTCAAGTCCGTCACTTCGATGAGTCCTCTGCATTATCAAAAAGTACTGCGACTGCAGGAGGCGAGGCGCCTGATGTTGTCGACAGTGATGGACGCAGGCACGGCCAGTCAGCGCGTGGGTTATCTGAGTGCTTCGCAGTTCAGCCGAGAGTATAGCCGGTTCTTCGGAAGTGCCCCGACCAGGGATATTGCGAGATTGCGGCAGGAGTCGGGAGCCCTGGCGTGACGCGCCGGAGCGGCGAACGCGATTAAAGGCGGCGCCACTTCCCACCTTCCGCCAGGCAAACTCATACACGTTGACAAACGCCCGGATTGGGTACATTCTTGCTCAAGCGCACGGGCCCGCAGTTGTTGGCATTGCGATACGTAGCTCTGCCAGACGCGCCGGAACAATCCCGCCTTTCCTCGGCCCAACGGCCACGCAGTAAACCCTGATTCAATCCCCCCGGAAGGAGATGACTATGAGAACCACAAAGCTGTTGTTGACATGCATCTGCTGCCTCGGAATCGCAGTACCGACACTGTGGGGACAGGCGGCAAGCGGACAAACCATGAATGGGATTCTGGGATACCTGGATCCGCGAACAGGGGCGTTTCGAGCAGTTCCTGCGACGGTCGATGATAGTGACTCGCTGCCTGCCGCGACCGTAGTGGGAGGAACGGTTACCCTAACGATCACAGTCACGGTCAAGACGACGGGGCTGACGAACTTCACATGCAGTGCCAGCGTAACGACACTGGATGGAACCATCAGTCCGACAGTCTACAGCGAGACCAACACGGTGGCAGCGACGGGAACTGGGGCGACCCGGACTTGCAAGCTGTCGATACCTTATTCATGGAGTTTGACAAGCCAATCCACAGACAACATGACGACGGGTTACAGTGTGATCGCAACTACGGGCACGGCTGGATTGCCACAGCGAACCAGCACACGCAATCCACTCGACACTCGAAAAGTACCCGCGAACGGAACCATCACTGCTTTGACTGCGGCGGTTACTCAATAAACCTGTATCGACGAAAAGGGCGAGCCCTGGGCGGGCTCGCCCTTTCTGTTCTTGCGCAGAGGCTCAGGCAAACATGGGAGCTACGGGCACGGGGCTGTGTTCGCGGCCGATGACGACGATGCCGGATTCAGTGACGTGCCATCCACGGGCGCGGTCGGCATCGAGATCGTGGCCGACGGTAGCGCCCTCCGGAATTCGGACGTTTTTGTCGAGGATGGCGCGGCGGACTTTGGCGTGGCGCCCGATGTCACAGTTGTCCATGATGACGCAACCGTCGACTATGGCGCCGGTGTGGACGCGGACGCCGCGTCCGAGGACGGATTTGCGGACGAGGCCGCCGGAGAGGATGCATCCGCCGGAGACGATGCTGTCGAGGGCCTCACCGCGGCGATTGGTTTCGTCGAAAACGAATTTTGCGGGAGGATCGGGATAGCTGGTGCTGCGCACGGGCCACTGTCGGTTGTAGAGATTGAGTTCGGGCTTCACGTCGTTCAAGTCCATGTTGGCTTCGTAGAAGGCGTCGATGGTGCCGACGTCGCGCCAGTAGGGAGCGACGTCTTCGACCTCACCGGGGATGCGATTGGTCTCGAAGTTATAGGCGAAGATGGGAGCGGTGCCGGCGAGTTTGGGAAGAATGTCGCGGCCGAAATCGTGGTGACTTTGGGGATCTTTGGCGTCGGCCTTAAGCAGGTCGAGCAGGGTGCGCGTGGAGAAGATGTAATTGCCCATGGAGGCGTAGACGCGATCGAGATCGCCGGGCATGGTGGGGGCGTCGTGGCGCTTTTCGTGAAATGCGAGGATGCGTCCGTCGTCATTGGCTTCGACGACGCCGAATTCCGCGGCGAACTCGCGGGGGAAGGGATTGGCGGCGACGGTGACTTCGGCGCCGCGAGCCATGTGGAAATCGATCATGCTGCCGACATTCATGCGGTAGATGTGATCGCCTCCGAAGATGGCCACGATGTGCGGGTCGGACTGCTCGATGAGATTGATGTTCTGAAAAATGGCGTCGGCGGTTCCCTGATACCAGGACTCGTTCTCGGAGCGCATTTGCGCGGGGACGTTGATGATGAAGTGGCTCTTGAGCAAGCCGCCGAACTGCCATCCCTCGCTCAGGTGCTGGAGCAGCGACTGGCTGCGGAACTGGGTGAGGACATAGATGGAGTTGATTCCGGAATTAATGAAGTTGCTGAGAACGAAATCGATGATGCGGTATTTGCCGCCGAAGGGGACGGCGGGTTTGGCGCGTTCGCGGGTGAGAGGAAAGAGGCGGGTTCCTTTGCCTCCGGCGAGGACGATGCCCAATACGCGCAGATGTGAAGGGCCTTGAGCAGTGAAGGTGGAGGTTCGTTCGGGGATCTTGTTCACAGGCAAGCAGCCTCCCAACATGGTTCTTGCTGCCGATGTTACCAGAGGGGGTGGGGCAGGCCTCAAGCGGGGCGGGTCAGAGGAGAGCTTGGGCAGAGCGATTCAGGCGTTGCGAATGCAAGAAGTTACATAGAGGATCCCTTCCGCGCTCGTTCCACGCCTTACGGCGTGGGCTGCATTCTATCGCCAATTCGCGGCTCGCGCTTGAATGTATCTTTGTATCTTGGTACATTGGTACACATGACAGACGATCCCAAGCTAATGGTGGAACGGGTGCAGACTGGGGTGCGCATGGAGAAGCGCATTCTCAAGGTACTGAAGGGGTTTGCAGAGTATCACGATATGACGCTGGGGGATGTGCTGGAGGGCATCGTGTTGCATGCGTTCGACGGGAAAACGCCTTTCAGCGCTGCGTCGCTGGAGCGTATTCGCCAGTTGAAGAAGTTCTACGAGTTGGATCTGGATTCCAGCGCAAGTCACCGGTTGAAGGAGATCAAGGCGCGATCTCCACGCAAACGCAGTGCTGAAAAATAATTGACGAGGAAATTCATGAGTTCTTCGAATGCGAGAATCGGGTTAACTGTGCTGCGGTGGGCGCTGGGAGTGGTGATTTCGATTGAGGCTGTGCTATTCGTAATGCCCAGCGCGGCGCATGACTTTGCGCGGACACACATGCCGGGATTCATCCGGATGGTGTTGGGGTTCGGGGAGATCGGCGGGTGCATCCTGCTGCTGATTCCGCAGACTGCGATTCGCGGGGCCTGGCTTTTGCTGGCGGTGTTCGTGATGGCGATCATGATTCATTTGCTGCATGGGGCGTACAACGTGGGAAATCTGGTGATTTATGGGGCGGCGGCGTTCGCCATTGCAATGGGCGGGGGAACTAAATACTGAAAGCCGGCCTGCGGCCGGCGGACAGCCGGGGGCGGCTGTCCCACGCATTCTTTCCATTTTCTTTCTGGGTATTGCTATGACTGATCACGAATTCATTCGGTGTTTTGAAGGCGATGCTCTTCCGGGGAACGCGTTTCATCACGCGGACCATGTGCGGCTGGCGTTTGCTTACCTTTCGCAGTATCCGGTGCTGCAAGCCCTGGAGAGGTTTTCGGGGGCACTGAAGCGGTTTGCGACGGCGCGGGGGAAGCCGCAGCTTTATCACGAAACCATCACGCACGCTTATTTCTTTTTGATCCGGGAGCGGATGGCGCGGGATGGGGCGATGGAATGGGAGGAGTTCGCGGAGCGGAATGCGGATTTGATGGTGTGGAAGGGTGGAGTTCTCGAGCATTATTATCGGGACGCGACGTTGTGGTCTGATTTGGCTCGGGCGGTGTTCGTGTTTCCGGATAAGTGTCTGTGAGTCTGGCGGCGCCGTCCCTCGGATCTGGGACCCTTTCGACGTTTTGGCCTCTGAATCCCGCGGTCCGGCGTTTGTCGATTTTTAATTTGGGCGTGAGGGCCGCGATGCGGACCTAGTGGTACCGTGTCTTTCGCCCCTACGGGGCTCAGCACTTATCACCTTCCTTGTCCCACGGCTTGCGCCGTGGGCTGCACTCTTGCGCCGCTTCGCGGCTTCTTCTGTCTTGGCGCCGCTTGCGACCTCTCGTGGTTGTGATGCCACTTCGCGGCTGAGAAGTATTGGCCCGGCACTCTTTTGCTCCCGGGACTGGAACCAATCGTTGTCTTTTATTGTTTGGTTGCGTCTAATGCGGCGTAGGGTCTCGTCCCTGATCCGATACGATCATCACAGAAAGGTCTCACACTTCATGACACGTTGGGTACTCTTCTCGGTATTACTGACTTTTGGTTGGGCTCAGGCGCAGGAGATTCGGACGGGCGATGGGCTGCTGCGGGCGATGCACGAGCGCTACAAGGATTCGTGGTACAAGACGCTTACGTTTACGCAGAAGAGCACTACTTACAAGCCTGACGGAACGAGCACGGCCGATATGTGGTATGAGGCGGCGATGCTGCCGGGAAAGTTGCGGATCGATATTGGTAAGCCAGTGGATGGGAACGGGTATGTGTTAGTCGACGGAAACGTATCGATTGTGCAGAAGGATAAGGTTGCGGGGACTCGTCCGCTGGTGAACATGCTTCTGGTGCTGGGATTCGATGTGTATACGCAGGATCCGGAGATCACGATCAAAGTGGTGAAAGGCCAGGGGTACGACTTGTCAAAGCTTCGTGAGGACACGTGGGAGGGGCGTCCTGCGTATGTAGTTGGGGCCGACAAGGGGGATTTGACGTCGAAACAGTTCTGGGTGGCCAAGGATACGCTTCTGTTTGCACGGGAGATTGAGCCTGCGCGGGATGATCCCAAGAAGGTGGACGACATACGGTTCACGGACTACCGGCCGCTGGCGGGAGCTTGGGTGGCGGCTCGGGTGGAGGTGCACTCGGACGACCGGCTCGTGTTTAGCGAGGACTATACAGATATTCAGGCGAATGTGAAGCTGGCGCCGGCGGTCTTTGATGCGCAGCAATTTAGTAGTACGCATTGGGAGAAGTAAGACTACTGACGTTGGTCCGCGCGAGATCCCTTCGGCGTTCTCAGGGCAGGCTCTTCGCTCCGCCTGAAAGGCGGCTAGCTCAGGATGCCGCGATTGACTCCGTTTCATACAATTCACCTCAAGCATTTGTAGGTGCGGGCTGCTCTCGCAGTAGAATAGCCGCATATTTCTGAAGGCCACTCCAATCTAAGAGGTGCACCGTGGTTCATTTCAAGGTGAACGGACACGCTCAGACGTTTGATGGCGATCCTGAAATGCCGTTGTTGTGGTATCTGCGCGACATTCTCGGACTGACGGGAACAAAATTTGGATGCGGCATGGCTTTGTGTGGAGCCTGCACGGTACTCCAGAACGGAAAAGCCATTCGCTCGTGCTCCAAACCGATGGGCACCGTCGACGGGCTGGAGATCACTACCATCGAAGCCATCTCAAGCAACGGTCCGCACGTTGTGCAGAAGGCATGGGCGGAAGTGAATGTTCCGCAGTGCGGGTATTGCCAACCGGGACAGATCATGCAGGCTGTATCTCTTCTCTCGTCGAAGCCCAAACCTACTGATGAAGACATTGACTCGGTGATGGCGGGCAACATTTGCCGCTGCGGGACCTACCAGCGCATTCGCGCCGCGATCATGACGGCAGCAAAGGAGACAGCATGATCGCTACAGAGAACATCACGGTTGAAAATGTCAGTCGGCGCGGCTTTCTGCAGGGCATGTTCTCGGCGGGAGCCTTTGTATTGTGCGCACGCATTCTTCCGGAGCCAGTTTGGGCTCTAACGAGCGGAGCGTCGGGTTCGGTTGCGTCATCCGCGTTCCATCCGAGTATCTTTGTCGGCATTCACACTGACGGCGCGGTCTACATCGTTTCACACCGGTCGGAGATGGGTAACGGAGTTCGCACCAGCCTGCCGCGTATTCTGGCCGATGAACTGGATGCCGACTGGAGTCGCGTGCACGTTGTGCAGGCGGATGGCGATGAGGTTTACGGATCGCAGGATACGGATGGGTCACACTCGGTCCGCGAATTTTTTGACACGCTGCGCGAAGCGGGAGCGACTGCGCGGCTGATGCTGGTGCGGGCGGCGGCGCAGCAATGGGGTGTTCCAGAGTCACAGTGCGTGGCGGATCCGGTGCATGTTGTTTCCGACAAGAGTTCCAGCCGCAAGCTGGGGTACGGAGAGCTGGCGGTTCTTGCGGCCAGGCAGCCCGTGCCGAAGAAAAAAGAGTTGCAGTTCAAATCTCCGCAGCAGTGGCGCTACATTGGCAAGCCTGCCCCGGGCTACGACGTGACCGATGTGTGCTCGGGCAAGCCCCTGTTTGGCATGGACGTTCGCGTGGACGGGATGCTCTATGCTGCGATCGCGCATCCCCCGGTACTCGGAGGGAAGGTTAAGTCGGTGGATGATTCGGCGACCCTCAAAGTCATCGGCGTGAGGAAGACTATTCCGATCGATCCGTTCAAACCGCCGCATGCATTTCAGCCGCTCGGCGGAGTTGCCGTCATCGCGGACAACACATTCGCCGCATTCAAAGGGCGCAAGCAGCTGAAGATCGAGTGGGACAACGGGGCGAACGCTTCATACAACTCGGCTGAATATAAAAAGGAGTTGCAGGAGACGGCGCGGCAGCCGGGAAAGGTCGTGCATGCGACGGGCGATCCAGACGCGGAGTTTGCCAAGGGCGGCAAAATCGTCGAGGCCGAGTACTTCGCTCCGCATTTGGCGCACGCTTCCATGGAACCGCCGGTGGCAGTGGCTGATGTGCAGTCCGAGAAGGTGATCGTGTGGTCGCCGACGCAGAATCCGCAGGGTGTGCAGGAAGAAGTTGCGAAGGCACTGGGACTGAAGAAAGAAGATGTTACATGCCACGTGACGTTTCTTGGCGGAGGGTTTGGGCGCAAGTCGAAGCCGGATTACGCGGTGGAAGCAGCTTTGCTTTCAAAGAAGACGGGGAGGCCGGTGAAAGTCATCTGGAGCCGCGAAGACGACATAAAGTTCGACTACTACCATTCGGTCGCGGCCATGTACATGAAGGCGGCGCTCGACGATGCGGGCAAGCCGAAGGCGTGGTTGCAGCGGTCGGTCTTCCCTCCGATCGGGTCGACGTTCGAAGCGGGCGCGAATTACGGCGGGGCCGGGGAGATGTCGATGGGATGGAACGTGGTTCCCTTCGACGTGCCAAACTTTCGGTCGGAGAACGGACAGGCGGTGGCGCATGTTCGCATTGGATGGCTACGCTCGGTCGCGAATATCTATCACGCGTTCGCTGTGCAGTCGTTTGCGAATGAATTGGCGTATGCGGCGAATCGCGATCCCTACGACTATCTGCTCACGCTGATTGGGCCGGGACATACGCTGGAGGCTGGACCGCAGGGGCCTCCGGGAGTTGGGGAGAAATATCCTTACGACACGGTTCGACTACGGCGCGTGGCGGAACTGGCGGCGGAGAAAGCGAACTGGGGAAAGAAGAAGAGCGGCAAAGGAAGCGGCATGGGGATTGCTGTACATCGCAGCTTTTACACCTATGTTGCCACTGTCGTGGAGGTCGAGGTAGACGACCAGGGCACGATTCACATTCCGCGCGTGACGACGGCGCTAGACGCGGGAATCGTGGCCAATCCGGAGATGGTGCGGCAACAGTTTGAAGGAGCGGCCGTGTTTGGAACCAGCATCGCTCGCACCGGAGAGATTACGGCAACTGGTGGCGCGGTCGATCAGTCCAACTTCTCCGACTACCAGGTCGCTCGGATGAACGATGCGCCAAGGCAGGTCGACATACATATTGTTGAGAGCGCGGCGCCGCCAGCGGGAGTGGGAGAGCCGGGAGTGCCTCCGTTTGTTCCGGCGCTATGCAATGCGGTGTTTGCGGCGACGGGAAAACGAGTACGGGAGTTGCCACTGACGCGGAACGGATTCTCTTAAACAGGACGATCGGGATAGATGGCGTTCGGAAAGCGAAGGTGGATGAGCCCGGCGCAGAGCAGCAGAATGACCAGGGCAAAGATGCTGCCTTCTGGTCCGGCGGAGCCACCGGTGAGCCAATTCGGGCCCTGCACCGAACTGTTGAGAAATCGGCCTATGCCGAGAAGGCCGCTGTCGGGTGTGCCATAGACAAAGGTCTCTGCCCAGTCCCAGGATGCGTGGAATCCGGCGGCAAACCAGAGATTTCCGGTGCGCCGAATCATCAGGCAGAACAGCAGGCCGGTGGCTACGACCTGCAAAATGCCGAGGATATTTTCTCCGCGGTTACCGAGATGCGCGACGCCGAAGATGCATGAGAGAAATAACGCCGCCGGCCAGAAGCGGATTCGTCTCGACATGGTAAAAAGCCAGTAGCCGCGAAAGGCGAACTCTTCATTCCAGGAAACGGCGAGAAATGTAATTCCCCACGCGATAGCCCAGTGGAGAGCCGCTGCACCTTTAAGCGCGACGGAGTCAATCTGAAAGTGGCCTGAGACGCGGAGAATCAGCAAGAGGGTGGAGAGCATCACAAATCCCCAGAGCGTGCCTTCCCAAAACCTACCGCCGAAAGCCTGACGCGGGGGCATTCCGTAGTCGGCGAGTGAGCGTTTCTCGATGCGCGAGAGGATGTAGGTTGCCAGCGCGACAAAAAACACCATCACCGCTTTGATCGGCAACTCGCTCTCCACCGACAGAACTCCACGGGAGGGCCTAACATGAAAGGCGAGTCCGAGAATGAGTGGAGGAAGGTACGCGATTGCGGCCCAGATGAACAAGCGAGCGCGATCGTTGCGGGTCCTGGACCGCGGTTGCGGTGAGGGTGAGGCGTTCATCCGATTCGAATCACGCGAGAGCTCTCAAGCCTGCGTGGCGTGCGAGCGCATGCGGCGGAGTTGAAGGATGACCTCGGTCAGCAGCAACGGGAGAGCCCAACAAGCCCAGCCGATGGTGATAGCGCGGTCGCCGGCCGGTTGGAGTCGCGAAGTGGGACCGTAGTCGTTCAGTACGCGGAAGGTTACGAACGCAAAGGTGACAACGTAGGCGCGCACCATCCATTCTTTGTGGACTGGGATGCGCCTGCGCAGGATCGCGTAGTAGGCCATGCCGGCTGTGGTGACCCAGGCTGTGTCCAAAGCCAGCAGCGAGAATCCGAAGGCCCATCCGAAGGTGGTTGCGATTGCCATGTGGAAGGCTCCGATGGAACCGATGGCGACGCCGCCGAGGAAGAGGCGTCCGGTCCAGCGATGCAGGCGCACATAGCGCGCCCGGAAGCCGCTCCAAAACTGCCATGGGCCGGTCAGCAGAGCGACCATGCCACCGGTCATGTGCATGAGAAGCCAGGCGCGATCGGTCCAATAGTTGGCGGCGCCAAGAGCCGGATCGGTATACGCCGTTTGGTTGTAGTTCAGGTAATACCGGAAGACGTACTTCAGAACGAAGGCTAGTGCAATGGCAAGGATCGCGCTCGACGCGGCGACCTTGAGAGCGAAGTTTGAGGTTCTCTTGCCTGACGGAAGAGCAACGCGGCCAGAAGTTGCCAGAGTAGACATGAGTCCCCTTGTTTTCCGCTGAGACAATTTACACCTAAATGCTCGCTCCGCAAGAAGAATCAATAGTGTGAGGTCTTGAACCGCAGGCCCATCAGCGATAGTATGACCTGCTGCATCGATTGCGAGGCAAGAAACAATATGCCCCAAAACTACGTTCCTATTTTTATTTTCATCGCCATTGTGGGATCGCTGTTGCCCATCACCCTGCTGCTGGCGAAATTGGTGCGGCCTTCGAACCCGAGCAAGACGAAGTTGATGCCGTATGAATGCGGGATCGATCCGATCGACAGCGCGCGGGGGCGGTATACGGTGCGCTATTACATAATCGCCATTCTGTTTGTCGTCTTTGATGTGGAAACGATTTTTCTGTTTCCATGGGCGGTGAGGTTTAAGGCGTTCGGCCTGTTTGGATTGCTCGAGATGCTGATTTTTCTGGCCATCCTGATCGTGGGGTACATTTGGGTTTGGGGAAAGGGCGCGCTGGAGTGGGTTTAAGGCACGCTGCGCGGGCGAAACGCCCCGCTACTGCCGCCGGGACGGCGGAGCTACCTGCTAGATGAACGCAGCGATTGATAATCCGATGGATTCGTCTCCGGCTGAAACCTTTACAGCTTCGCGGTGGACCCAGGGGAATTTTTTCTTTCCGACCAAACTTGTGGTTAGCCCGCAGCGGGTCATCCGAACTAAGTCGAAGTTATTTGGCAGCAACGAAGAGAGCATACCGATTTCGAAGGTCGCGTCGGTGCACATCTCTACCGGTGTGTTCTGGTCCGAGATTGTGATCGAGTCGACAGGCGGCAGCGACCCGATCACCAGCCATGGGCATCGCAAGGCCGAGGCCAAACGCATCCGCGACCTCATCGAGAGCTACCAGGCACAGTCGCGCGGTTGAGTTACCACGTTCAGTGTGCCGGCCGATAGATCAAGCCAATCACCATCCCGGTGATTATCCATTCCACGAAGTAGGCTAGCGATTGCTTGATCGTCAACGCCAGTCCGATGTTCAGGTTGACGTGATTGTGGATGACAAAGGAGCAGACGGCGAAGAGGCCGATCAGCGCGCCAAAGCGGATACCCTCGGTAAGGCCCGAACCTCCTTGATAGAGCATGGCATAGAGAACAGCCAAGACAAGCATCGCGATGAGCATGGCGAACATTCCGAACGGCATGACGCTCTTGATGGCATCCTGCGAGCGGTAGACCGCAGGATATTTCGCGAATTCATTGCGGAGCGGTGGGAATAGCCCGAACAAAAGGCCTCCCAGGGTGAAGTACGCAGCGAAGGCGCCGAGGGACGCGAGAAGAATGCGGGATGCGTTCATGGAAAATCCTTTCCAAGATTTTGGAGCTTGGACACGCTTTGGATTCACCAGGACAGAGCTGGCAGTTCACGCGGTACCTTATCAGATCGTACGGATGCAGGAAAGGCGAAATAACGGACCTGGTGCCGGATTTGAGGCGAACGGCAAACCGCATCACAAGTTCAGGATTGCGAAATCTTCTCGACGAAGTTCGCGCCGCGCGAATCGTTGACACTATCCGCTCAAGCTGATAAAAGTTAACGTTCTTTTCAATGCAGATTCCGCTGGAGCTTTGTGTCTTCGGATATGCCGGAAGAAACCAAATCCCCCGCTCCACCGCCGCCGGAAGGTGAACCGAAGCCGACGGCGGAACAGCCCGCAACCCCGGGCGGGGTGAAGGCTACCTCATCCGGGTCGGTTCAATCAGAAACAAAAGCTGCTCCTGCTGTCGCAACTCCCGCTACTCCGCCGAAACCTGTCGCCGCTGCGCCTGCAACCCCCGCTGCCAAGCCTGCTGCTGCACCTGCGAAACCTGCCGCTCCTGTGCCTGTGCCGTGGGATTCCCCGATGGTTGCGAAGCTCAAGGGCGAATATGGATCGGGGATTGAACCGCTGATGCATCTGGGGCAGAACTACATGGTGGTGGACCGGTCGCTGATTCCGGAGATTCTGCAAGTTTTGCGGAACGAAGAGCAGTTCGACTACTGCGTAGATATTACCGCGGTGCACTATCCCAAGCGCGAGAAGCAGTTTGATGTGGTGTGGGTGCTGTATTCGTTTGCGCGGAATGAGCGCATTCGCGTGAAGACGCAGATTGCGGACGGAGAGACGCTTCCGAGTTCGGTTCCGATCTGGGCGACGGCCAACTGGCTGGAGCGCGAAGTGTTCGACATGTTCGGAATCAAGTTCGATGGACATCCGGATATGAAGCGGATTTTGTTGCCCGATGGGTGGAAGGGGCATCCGTTGCGGAAAGATTACGGGATTTTGCAGCAGGATAATGAGTGGGTGCAGATCAATTTGGGGATTGAGAGCGGGCAATGAGGATTGGAACGCCGCACGCGAGATCCCTCGCCTCGCTGGAGAAAACGCGAGGCTTCGGCATGACGCCAGAAAGAAAACGAGCACAGACGGACTAACAAATAGTGACCGATCCGAATTCAATGTCGCCGCTGGATCTGGAGACGCCGGACAAGACGTTTCTGGACGCCAATGAACTCGTTATCAACATGGGGCCGCAGCATCCGGCAACCCATGGAGTGCTGCGTGTCATTCTGCGGCTGGATGGCGAGAAGGTGTTGGGGCTCGAGTGCGTGATCGGGTATCTGCACCGTGGCGTTGAGAAGATTGCGGAGAATCGGACTTACACGATGTTCAATCCATACGTCGATCGTATGGATTATGTTGCTGCGGTCTCGAACGGCCTAGGATACTGCGAGGCCGTTGAAAAACTTCTGAGCGTTGAGGCGCCGCCGCGGGCGCAGTACATTCGCGTGATTCTGACGGAGCTCAACCGGATCGCAAGCCACCAGCTTTGGCTAGGGACGCATGCGCTCGACATTGGCGCGATCACCCCGCTGTTCTATACCTTCCGCGACCGGGAAGAGATTCTCAAGATTTTCGAGAAGTATTGTGGAGCGCGGCTGACGACGCATGCGTTCCGCATTGGCGGGCTGCAGTACGAGGCCTATGAAGGTTTCGAAAGGGACGTCAAAAACTTCCTTACATTCTTCGCGCCGAAGATCGATGAGTACGAAGAACTGCTGACGACGAACCGCATCTGGCTGGAGCGCACCAAGGGAGTCGGAGTGATTTCGGGGCCGGATGCAATTGCGCTTGGGGTGACTGGACCGGTGCTGCGCGCTAGCGGCGTGAAGTGGGATCTTCGAAAAGCTCAGCCCTACGCCAACTACAAGAACTTTGATTTTGAGATTCCTACTGGACAGAGTGGCGACACCTACGACCGGTACCTGGTGCGGATGGTGGAGATGAGGCAGTCGTGCCGGATCATTGAGCAGGCGGTGGCGGGAATTCCGGAAGGGCCCATCATGGCGAAGGTTCCGAAGGTGATGAAGCCTCCGGTGGGCGAGGTCTACCACTCGATCGAGGCTCCCAAGGGCGAGCTGGGATATTTCATTGTGAGTGACGGGTCGACGCAGCCTTACCGGATTCGAGTGCGGCCGCCGTCTTTCGTGAACCTGCAGGCGCTCGATGTAATGTGCCGGGGACAGCTGGTTGCGGACGTGATTGCGGTGATCGGCACGCTAGACATTGTTCTGGGCGAGGTAGACCGCTGATGCACGATTTGATTCTGTACATTCAGTCCTACCTCGATAGTGATCGGACGCCCGGCGGAGCTGGAAACCTGTTCTGGGCAACCGTCTATATTTTGCTGGTGTTTGCCGGACTCTCTGTAGCCGTCATCGCCATGAACTGGCTGGAGCGGAAGATTCTGGCTCACATGCAGGTGCGGCTGGGACCGATGCGGGTTGGGCCGCACGGATTGTTGCAGCCGATTGCAGACGCCATTAAGCTGCTGCTGAAAGAAGACATCATTCCTGCCGAAGCGGACGCGATTGTGTTCTGGGTGGCACCGTTCATTGTCGTGCTCGCGGCCTTCACCGTATTTGTCGTTGTTCCCTTCGGGCCCACTCATGCCATTACCGATATGAACATCGGCATCCTCTTTATGCTGGGGGTTTCGTCGCTCAGCGTGTTGGGGATTGTGACTGCGGGATGGGCTTCGAACTCGCACTATCCGCTGATCGGCGCGCTGCGCTCGAGCGCGCAGATGGTTTCGTATGAAGTGGCGATGGGACTGGCGGTTGTCTCGGTCATTCTGATGACCAGCCTGAATGAGCAGAGTACAGGCACCTTGAGCATGATCGGGATCGTGCAGGCTCAGCTGTCGCAGGGCGAGTGGTTCGTCTTTAAGTTTTTTCCGCTCGGGCTGATTGGATTCTTCATTTTCGCCGTGGCCATGGTGGCTGAGACCAACCGTGCACCCTTCGACTTGCCGGAAGCGGAATCGGAATTGACGGCGGGATTCCACACGGAGTACAGCGGGTTCCGATGGTCTTTATTCTTTCTGGCGGAATACTCGGCGATGATCGCGGTGTCGTCGATCGCGGTGACGCTATGGCTGGGCGGGTGGTTGCGGCCATTTCCAAACTGGCTGAACGGGTCCACGTGGGAGCTTGTCTTCGCGCTGTTCCCCGGAGTTACGTTTCTGCTGCTAGGTGTCATGTGTTTCTACAACACAGCGCGCATGCCGAAGCATCCGCTGTTCAGGATCCAGACGATCGGACTCGCCGGGTTCGGCGCGGTACTGGCACTTATCGGACTGATTTTGTTTATTCCGGAAGTCCGCGTGCGAGTCGTGGACATTTATTGGTTCTCGGCGAAAGTTGCGGCCTTTATGTACATGTATATCTGGTATCGTGGCACGTTCCCGCGTTACCGGTTTGATCAGCTCATGAAAGTAGGGTGGAAGATTCTTCTACCCATGGGCCTAGTGTTGCTCATTGCTACAGCCGTATTGGCGATGCGAACCGAGGTTTGGGTCGGAATTGTAGTGCCGCTGTGGCAGTGGTTCGTGGGTATACTGCACTCGCTGGTGAGCTCGTTATGAATCCTCCGGTAGCGACTCCGTTCTTCTTCTATTTGCTGGCCGCCACGATGATCGTCGGAGGAATTCTGGTGATCACGCGCAAGAACGCGGTGCATTCGGCGATGGCGCTGATTACCACGTTGCTGGCCCAGGCTGGGATCTACCTGATGCTGTACGCTCCGTTCGTGGCTGGCGTGCAGATCATTCTTTATGCCGGCGGCATCATGGTGCTGTTCCTGTTTGTGATCATGCTGATCAATATGGAGCGGTCGGTAAAAGAGCGGCAGTTTAACAAGCAATGGCTGGTCGGAATCGTCGCTGCGGCGGCACTCGGTGGGCTGTTCATCGCAGTTTACACGACCACGACAAAAGGCAAGATGCTGTTTCCCGAAGGACGCATGAGCTTTGGCGAAGATCAGAATACGCAGGCGATCGCGTCACTGCTCTTCGACCGGCACGCGGGGCAATATATGTTCGCTTTCGAGATCGCGTCCCTGCTTTTGCTGGTGGCGATTATTGGGGCGGTAGTCATGGCCAAGAAGAGGATTTGAGAAGACAGCTGCTAGCTTCCGGCTTTTAGCTAGGTGCTAAATCAGAATTTCGACATGGATGCAATGCTTCACATCTCGACGCTGCACTATTTGGTTTTGGGCGCAGCACTTTTTCTGCTCGGGGTGATTGGCGTTTTGACACGGCGGAACGTGGTCATCGTGCTGATGTCGATTGAGCTGATTCTGAATGCTGTCAATTTGAACCTGGTTGCTTTCTCGCGGTACTGGCAGGGGATTCATGGTCCCGGTGCGTTGCATGGACAAGTGTTTGCGATTTTCGTCATCACCGACGCAGCTGCAGAAGCTGCGGTCGGCCTGGGCATTCTGATCGCCTTCTTCCGGAACAAGGAGACGGTGAACGTGGATGAAGTGAATTTGTTGAAGTGGTGAAAGTCAGCACCCGGATCTGTCATCTTGAGTGGAGCGAAGGACCTATGTACTGGTAGCAACATGAGAGTGCATAGGTTCTTCGCTTCGCTCAGAATGACAACACGAAGAATGAAATGATTTTTCTAGAGCACATCTGGCTGATTCCTCTGTTTCCTGCGCTGGGCGCGGCGATCATGTTCTTTTTTGGGCGCAAGCTGCAGAAGGCTACGGTCAGCGCGGTTTGCGTCGGGTCGGTGTTACTCGCCTTCCTGATGGCTTGCGGCGCAGTGTGGCAGTACACCAACTGGGCTCCGGCGAACGACCACAAACCTTACGAGAAGATCCTTTACACCTGGCTTGGGACTGACACCGGGCATACGACGTACTTGAAAGCAGAT
>Ga0070711_100000222_pt1 | contig 29997 bp, 23 predicted proteins | sample LARL53metaG_FD_65452 | JGI IMG/M metagenome (GOLD analysis project Ga0070711, IMG submission 65452) | Corn, switchgrass and miscanthus rhizosphere microbial communities from Kellogg Biological Station, Michigan, USA - LAR L5-3 metaG | ecosystem: Host-associated > Plants > Roots > Rhizosphere ... | reverse complement strand
TCGATTGCGGTGGAAGACGGCAGTCCTCCAGAGGGTGGCACGAGCCGGATAAGCTGAGAGGTTTAAGTCCGGTTCTGTGAGAGGCTCGGGGTGAAAGTCCCCGGGCCTACTCGGCCCGAGTTCCTGACCTGAAAGATTGCAAGCGAGCCTGAGTTGGAAAAGGCAAACCATCAACGAGAGCGAAATGGCGCTCTTCTCCGAGTGCTCGCTAAGTGTGCGCGAAAAGTGCTTGACACCTCCGACATTGTCAGAGACGCGATGATAGATCAATCGTAGATCGCAGGAGCGATAGAGCCGCAGCAACGGCACCACCCTTTGCCGGGGTGGTGCCGGTCTGCCGGCGGTTAGAAGTTGAACAAGTCGAAAAGGTCGCTGATGGCTGGGTTGTTGGTTGGGGCGTAGTTGCTGACCGCGGTGTTATAGGTTGGGTTTGACAAGTTGTCGCGACTGCGGCCCGAGATGGTCGGCAAGTCCCAGTTGCGCTCGATGAACTTCAGGATAGAGACGTGGTCCGCATAATCGTGGGAAATGTGCCCCGGCTTCGTGTACGGCGAAACCACAATCAGCGGAATGCGCGTGCCGTCGCCGAAGAAATCCAGCGGCTGCACATACCCGGAATCGTAATAGCCACCGCCTTCGTCTACGGTTACGAAGATCGCCGTGCTGTTCCACAAGTCGGGTTTTGACCGGACGAGGTCCACGATTTTCTTGGTGAATCCTTCAAACAAATCCCACTTCGATGACGCAGGATGGCCATCCACCCAGCCGCTGGGCTTGACGAACGACACGGCCGGGAGTTTGCCGTTCTTGATGTCCTTGTAGAGTTGATCGGTGTCGAAGATGTGTGAAGTGCGCACATCGGCGTTGGCCATGATCTGCGTCTGGTATTGAAAGCCGTTGCAAATGTTGCAGTACTGATCGCTCAGCGGGCCCACCTTCCCGTAATCCTGCTGATACTTGTCCGAGAGATAGCGGTCCCACTGATCGTTGTAGCTCTTCCATGAAATGTCGTTCTCCAGCAACACATCGCCGATGCTGCGCTGCGAGGTTGGAGGGATGGTGAACGGCGTATTGTGGGCATTCGTGTCCAGGTAGGCATTGCTCCCGTCACCGAAGTAGCCCGGGTTGTAATTATTCAATAGGTAGTAGTGACCCGGATCGCAATTCGGGTTTATGGGAGGATTCAGTGAACTCAAATAATTCAGGATCGGGGCGACGCCGGGCTGCGACGTATCCGAGCAGTTGCTGTAGCTTCCGCCACCGTAGACGCCCGTCGATGCTCCATTGTCGCCGAATCCGCCGTAGCCGTCCTGGATCCACCAATTATTGGTTCCGGGAACTGGGTTGGGATTTTCAATTTCGTCTACCGGGCCGCCAGCGAATGTCGACTGGTTGTGCGGAGGGACCAGATTGCCACTCTGATCCTTGAACCAGAGCGCGTCGCCGAAGAACAGAATGATGCTGTCCAGACCGGTCCCGCCCATGGCGGGCTGATGGTAGTTGTCGCTCATCGCGAAGTTGTCCGCCAAGTTCTTTGTGTACGGCGCATCGCCGTTTTGCATGTTATAGAAGCCCATTGCGGTCGCACCCTCGCCGGTCGTGACTTTATCCGGCGCGTAATCGGTGCTGAAGTTTGCGGGCTGAGGTTTTCCGTTATTGTTCGATCCAACTGTGACTTCGGTCCAGGTGAACAGGTCCGCAAGGCAACCGCTGGGATTTGTAGGCGTCGCATGAGCAACGTTGCAGTCCTCTTGTTGCCACATCTGATAGAAGCGGTGCACCGGGCTGTTCGCGTACGAGTTATACGGGAATAAACCGGGGTTGGTGAGCTGGAACGGCCCCGGCGCTAAAGTGGAATACGGTGATGAACTGTGCACGCCTGTGATTCGAGAGTCGGGGACTTTCCCGGTAAGCCCACTGCCCCCAACCAGGAGTGATTGATAGTAAGAAGCCGGAGGTTTGGGCAGTCCGTCTTCCGAGGATACAGCGTCACCCAGGTTGCACATCCCGTTGTCGGTACACACATTTGACGGTCCCCCGTTGAGCGGTGCAGGCAGTGTGGAGTAGGCAGTTTTCCCCGTCGTCGGACTCAGCTGAAACGCCGCGCTTCCAGTAATGTCTGCCGAGTATTGCGTAGCTTGCGCAAAGTCCGATCCGGGCGTTCCGTCGGCGTTCACAATTCCCTCGGAAAGTAAGTTGTTCACAGTCTCGCCGGACTTGGGAACGTAGGTGGCGAACAGGTGATCGAATGAACGATTTTCACCAACGATGACGATGACGTGTTTGATTGGAGTTGCAGTATTAGAATCGCCCTTTTTGCCCTTCTTTGCTCCAGCAAAAGCTGGCGAGGCGCTTGGTCCCAGGGCAATCGTGAGCGCCAGTAACAATGACAACATCTTCCTTAGCTGAGAAAGGACTTGATTCGGCATGCTATCTCCTAGTTTTTGGGTTGGTCTTGGGTTTTTAGCGTGAATCTGGGCTGGCTTCGTCGAGGTCAGCAAGATTTTCAGGTTGCGAGTTTTGGGGCACACTTTCATTTCGGTTGCGCCCCAGAAAAATCCTAGGTGAAGAGCAACACAGAGAAGATGAAATGTATGTGAATTTGCCGTGACCGCATCGATCCCCGGACCACCGGCCAACCAGAAAGAGCATCTCTTGCAATTAGCTCGTAGTTTGTCCAGAAGACATTTTGCCCCTGCTTCTCCGACACGCAGGAGCTAGAGCGGGTGCGGTTCGGCATACTTCGGAAAGGGTGGGCAGTCGACCACCTCATACCCGTTAACCGACCGGAGTCGGGACAATTTCCCGAATCCGAAAGTTTGCGGCGACAATCCCTATGTTCCGTTCAATAGCCCGGCGATTGACGATCTCTTCGACATGTTGCAGCTCCAGCATCATTGAGATCGTTCCTGCGATCTAGTGCGAACGAGCCCTCGGGCCTAGTCCATCCAACGGCGGGCCTGGGTTTCACCGCGGCAAGCGCGGGCAATTTCAGCCGAGAGGATGGCAACATCGAGGCTATGCGCGAGAGCCCAAGCTGCGGTTGCATGAGAAATCAACTTGTTCTTATCTCCGATATCGCCGAAGAGCAAATCGATCCAGGCTGGGAGCTGAATGGCATTCATTCGCCTGGTTCTCGATGAAACTGAGCTGCTTTGCCTCAACAACCCGTTTGAGGCGGGTTCAGCACGCTGCATTCATGCTGCATTCATTGACTTGCCGGTTTCCCCCACGTAAGATTCGCGGCGGTGATTGACCAGACAATTTCGCACTACCGCATTGTCGAAAAACTCGGTGGCGGCGGGATGGGGGTGGTTTACAAGGCCGAGGATACTCGCCTCCATCGTTTTGTGGGTTTGAAATTCCTGCCCGACGAAGTAGCCCGCGATCCGCAATCGCTCAGCCGTTTCCAACGTGAAGCCCAAGCTGCATCCGCGCTCAACCATCCCAACATCTGCACGATTTACGACATTGGCGAAGAGAACGGGCAGGCTTTTATTGCTATGGAGTTTTTGGATGGCAACACACTGAAGTATGTGATTCGTGATCGTCCGATGGATTTGGACACCCTATTGTCTCTCGCCATCGAGACCGCGGACGCACTTGATGCAGCGCACTCTGAGGGAATCGTCCACCGTGATATCAAGCCCGCCAACCTTTTCGTAACCAAACGTGGACACGCCAAGATTCTGGACTTCGGTTTGGCAAAAATAACTGCCGCGAAACCCGTAAACGAAGCTACGGCCACCCATACTGCCGATCCGAATCTCACAAGTCCGGGATCCGCGGTCGGAACAGTTGCTTATATGTCGCCGGAGCAGGCACGTGCGAAAGAACTGGATGCCCGAACAGACTTGTTCTCGTTCGGAGTAGTGCTTTACGAAATGGCGACCGGCCAGGTGCCTTTCCGCGGAGACAGTACCGCCGAAGTTTTCGACGCGATTCTCAATCGCGTTCCCGTGGCGCCGGTACGGTTGAATCCGGGTCTGCCAGCCAAACTGGAAGACATCATCAACAAGGCGTTAGAGAAAGACAAGAACCTGCGTTACCAGCACGCGGCTGATATGCGAGCCGACTTGCAGAGGCTGAAGCGGGACACCGAGACCGGACGTGCGAGCGCAGCCAGTTCCGGGGCAATTCTAGCGGTATCGGATAGTAGTTCTAAGGCGGCGGTGCCGACGATTCCGTCTTTGGGTTCGACTCCGGCAGTGATTGCGGCATCTTCATCGGCAGCCACTCAGGCGCCGGCGACTACGACGACTGCGGGGAACAAACTCTGGAAAGTGCTTGTCTCGGCGGTTATCCTCCTCATCGTCGCACTCGCTGCTGTCGGCTTCTATCTACGCTCGCGGGCGGACATCGGCTCGACGAAGACAGAGCGGCTCACTGACAAAGACACTGTGGTACTCGCGGATTTCGACAACAAGACTGCTGACGCGGTATTCGACGATGCACTGAAGCAGGCGTTAGCTGTACAGCTTAGACAGTCACCATTCCTCAATATTTTGTCCGACCGCAGAGTCGAAGAAACCTTGCGCTTGATGGGCCGTCCCCCAACAGAGCGGATCACCCGCGATGTGGCGCGGGAACTTTGTATTCGGACGGGCAGCAAGGCCATCGTCCTCGGTTCGATTTCCAACCTGGGGGGCCAGTACATAATAGGCCTGAACACCGTCGGATGCAGCAGCGGAGATACACTGGCCACCGAACAGGAGCAAGCAGGTTCGAAGCAGGATGTGTTGAAGGCCCTCAGTACGGCGGCCTCTGCGTTGCGAGGAAAACTTGGTGAATCCCTGGCCACTGTCCAGAAGTTCGATGTTCCGGTGGAGGCAACGACGCCTTCGTTGGAGGCCTTGAAGGCTTATAGCATGGGCATTACTACCGGACGCACGAAGGGCGATGCCGAGGCCATTCCGTTCATGAAACGCGCCATTGAACTCGACCCCAATTTTGCCATGGCATTTGTCGGGTTGGGCGTCGAGTACGCGAACCTCGGGCAAGCCAGTCTTGCGGCTGGGTATGCCAAGAAGGCCTACGATCTGCGAGATCGTGTGAGCGATCGCGAGAAGTACCGCATCTCCGCATTCTACTTTCAATTCGTCACCGGAGAAGTCGAGCAGGCCACGCAAGCGTACGAGCTATGGGCTAAAACCTACCCCCGTGATCTGGTGCCCCATGCCAATTTGGGGAGTATGTACAGCAATCTCGGACAGTACGAAAAATCTGCGGCTGAGACTGAGGAGGGGCAGCGTCTGGAGCCCACCTTGGTCGGATACGGCAATCTAGCCGGCACTTACATCAATCTGAACCGACTGGACGACGCGCGGGCACTTTTGCAGAAGGCTGAAGTCAGCAAGCTCGACGGCCTGGCCATCCGTTCGGACCGGTATTTATTGGCATTTCTACAAGACGATGCGGCTGACATGCAGCGGCAAGTAGATTGGGCCGCGGGCCGACCTGGGGAAGAAGATCAGATGCTTTCTACCCATTCCGACACCCAGGCTTATTACGGGCGATTGTCTGAGGCCCGGGACTTATCCCGCCGTGCCGTGGACGTCGCGGTACGGAGCGATTCCAAGGAGACGGCTGCGCTGTGGCAGGCCAACGCCGGTTTGCGGGAGGCTGAACTCGGCAATGCTGCCGTGGCGAAACAGCAGGTCAGTGCTGCCTTGGCCAAGGCTCCCGGACGAGACGTAAAAGTGCTGGCCGCCATGACTCTGGCGCGAGTCGGTGACAACGCACGGGCGAAGTCGATGGTCGAACAGTTGGAAAAAAGCGAGCCTACTAACACGATGCTGAAGATTTATTGGCTGCCGACAATCAAGGCGGCCATCGAAATCAACAGCGGTAATTCACCGCAGGCACTGATCGATCTGGAAGCACCGGCTCCCTACGAACTCGGCGGCCCCTCGCCTTTTGGCTACTTATATCCGGTTTACGTTCGCGGCCAGGCGTACCTTGGGAGCCATAATGGCGCTGCAGCCGCTCGTGAGTTCCAGAAAATTCTCGACCACCGCGGCATCGTGGTGAACTTCCCTCTAGGCGCACTGGCACATCTGCAACTCGGCCGCGCCTATGCATTAGCTGGCGACAAGATTAAGGCTCGAAGTGCCTATCAGGATTTCTTGAACGTCTGGAAAGAAGCCGACCCCGACATTCCGATTCTGAAGGAAGCCAACGCGGAGTATGCGAAGCTGCAGTAACCTGTCGCTGGCCAAAAAAAGGCCTGCCTCGTCGCCGGCTGACGCACCGATATTTGATGTAGACAGAGCAACGCCCTGCTCCTATTTAAGGAAACAAACGGGTGCGGGCAAACAGAGAGCGCCCCCCCGTTCGAGAAGAGGCGCTCCGGTTGAGGGTGTTTTTTTGGTCTAGTTCACCGAACTGGCGACCGAGGAGAAGACATTATTGGCATTTCCGCCCACCAGGCGAATGGTGCCAACAACGACTACCAGAATGACAGCCAACATCACTGCATATTCCGCGATGTCCTGTCCTTGCTGATCGTTCCAAAGAAATCGAAGAAAATCCTTCATTTGATATCTCCTAATTTTGGGACACAGAATCCAGGAGGTCGGCCAACCGACGGGAGAAAACAAAAAAGCAGAAGAGCGATTCCAAACTTCTAGGGTCTAAGGGGATTGTGCCTTCCCGTTTCGGGAAAGTCAATCACTGTTTTGGGAGTTTTGGCAGTTCTTCTAGCAGGTCCGTTTGCGGCGCCGATGACCTAGGTCAAGCGTGTGCTGCCAGTAAAAGAAGCGTCCTGGGCTTCTAGGTATGAACAGGAGGAGTCCGGATATTCAGGAACATCATGGATAGGATTCCATGTTTTCCGAGTTGGCCGGAAACTAATTGCTCCCAATTGAGGCATCGCACACAGACACAGCGACTTGGGGTGAAATCTTCACGGCCACGCACGGCTACCAGGAAACATCCGCATCCTCATCCTCGAGCGAGGTACCGAGCAATTCACTGGGCGGGCAAAAGTCGTGGGCTTCTAACTGCGACGGACACCGCAAACCGTCCGCGGGTCAGCTAAAAAAAATAGATCAGAACTCAAAATAACCTCCACCTGCAGCTCGGCGCGGGCCTCCCTCGGTCCCCGTAGCTGCGGGCAGCAGGCCGACGATTCCTCTCAAACTCTCCCAAGCGGCTTGGTTGAGCGCCGGGTCCGAACCTACCAGGTCGCGGATCATATTCCATGCCGCAAGGTTGAGCGCGCCTTCGGGCGGCGGCCCCATGGCCAAAGAGACCGAACACTGAGGACAAAAACAAATTCTCTGCGCCGCAGATTTGTGACGCGGTCTGATTCCCACCGTCTGCGCGAACATATAAACAGCCACCGATTTATGTCCGGCCTCAAGTTCCCGATTACAGCGAAGACAATATAACTTTTCCAAGGTTCACTTCCTGTCGTCAGTAAGCCTATGCGAAATAGTGTGTCCACGGCTCAAGTGCCGCAAGTACGCAGAGAGATTCCCGTCACAACAACTGACGGCTAGTAATAACTTCTTTGACTTTTGAGGAACGCCGGTAGCGCATTATTCCAAGCAATGGGACAATGGATTTATGCCGAAATCCTTCAACAACGCAGTGAAGATCTCCCTAAGTCTATTGTCGGCGGGAATATTGCTGTCTGGCGTTTGCCAGGCCCAGCAAACTCCGGCGGCCAAAACTCAGTCAACTCCCGCAACCGCCAGGACGCACAAGCCCCCAGTGGCCAGGACCCAGCCAGCTCCACCGCTGACCACGCAAAAAGATAAATTCAGCTACGCACTGGGGATGAATCTGGGCACAAGTCTCCACCGGCAGTCGGTTCCAGTTGATCCCAACATCCTGCTGCGAGGTTTAAAAGACGCGTTGGCCGGAGGCAAGACGGCGCTTACAGAAGATCAAGCCAAAGCTGCGCTCAGCGAGGTGCAAAACGAAATGCGCCAGAAACAGCAGGCCGAGATGCAACAGCAGGGCGAGACGAACAAGAAAGAAGGCGAGGCGTTCCTGGCCGCGAACAAGGGCAAGGAAGGAATCGTCACCCTGCCCAGCGGATTGCAATACAAAATCCTGACGGCCGGCACCGGTTCGAAGCCAACCTCGGCCGACACAGTGGTCTGCAACTACCGCGGCACACTTATCAACGGTACCGAGTTCGACAGTTCATACAAACGCGGCCAGCCTGCCACATTTCCGGTGAGCGGCGTCATCAAAGGCTGGACGGAAGCGCTGCCAATGATGCCCGTCGGATCGAAATGGCAGTTATTTATTCCTGCTGACCTTGCTTATGGCGATCGAGCCCCTGGCCCGGAGATCGGCCCCAATTCCACCCTGATCTTCGAAGTCGAATTGCTCTCGATTCAGCCGAAAGCCGACCAAGCCAAATAATCGGTCCCCCTCGAAAGCCTGAGGAGGGGAAGTATTGGGTCGGGCCGAGGGAGAAATCTGAGGTTGAACCAAGGTGAGTTCTAGCCAGCAGCAGAGGTCTTCGTGCACTCTGCTGCTATGAGCGTTGGCATGAGTTCGGGTTTACTATCGTCAGGCCAGAATCCCTCCGTCAAATTTCTAAAATTGGCGCAGCTTCGAAGGTTGCGCCGATGCGAACAGGTCGCCGCCGTCTGCTTTCGACGCCGAGGCAGCGACATCGAATTCCTTCTGGTGCAAACCGGTAAAGGACGCTGGATTTTTCCTAAGGGCCATGCTGAACCGGGACTGACTCACGCGCAGGCCGCTGCCCTTGAAGCCTTCGAGGAAGCTGGCGTTCATGGCCGCATGGAAGAGGCTTCGTTCGCAAGCTACGTCCAACGCAAACGGAGCAAAATGCGCCATATCACCGAGCTTGTTGTCTCCGCTCATCTTTGTGAAGTATTACGCCGGGTGACACCACCCGAGCTCAATCGAACTCCGACCTGGTTTTCGCCCGCCAAGGCCAAGCGTCGTCTGCGTGAGGGCCGCGCACCCGATCACGGTGCTGACCTGGCCCGGGTGATCGACCGGGCGGTGGTTCGCATCCAGCGGTTGCCCGGTGCACCTGTTTCATCCAGCCCGCCCCCTCAGCGGCAAAAAACACCACGCCTGAAAGGACGCCTGATTAACATCGACACGGGACGCGGAGCAGCGATCAAGAGCAAGGCCGCTTCGGCTGGTTACTAGCGCTTTTTGAACAACCACGCCAAAGAGACTACGGCATATTCCTTGACGACATTACATCCGTAACTTGTCATAGCGTGACTTACTTCTTAATCTCCCCAAAAGACCCAAAAACTTTGTGTTTAGGAATTCAGTTCGCGTGCCTGGATCAAAAGCCTCGGAGATGCTCGCTGCCGTGCGGCACGTCAGCGCCGGGCTGGGCTTAATCGCGCTCCTTTTGCTTCTAATGTCAGGTCCTTTGGCGAAGGCTCAAAATCCGCCCACTGCTCGTAAGCTGGTGTACCGGGTCGTGCCAAAATATCCGCCTGAGCTAAAGCAGAATGCGATTGGTGGTGTTGTTCGTCTTTCGATCTCGATCAACTCCAATGGCTCGGTCGGCAAGGTCAGGCCCATTGGCGGCAACCCCATTCTGGTGGACGCCGCCGCCATCGCAGTCAAGCAATGGAGATATGTGGCTTCGGATCATCCCACGACGACAGAAGTTCAACTGGATTTCATTCCACATCAGTAAGACTTGGATTCTTTTCCAATTAAGTTGTTTGGTGGATTCCCCCGGGGCAGATCGTGGCTCTAAAGTCATTTCAGCGGTGCTAGGCTGCTTGTTTGGGGCGGTAGGCGGCGACAAAATGAGAGACGTAACGTTCCGGGAGAAGGCGATCGCCGTGCAGTTTGGCAGGGAGCACAAGGAAGCTCATAGCCGAACATGGTCTCCAATGGCTTCGGTCCGTAATCAGAAGCTCGCATCTGGACTGCGCCGGTTCTGCATGCTTGTGATGGCTTTGGTGCTTGCCAGGTTGCCGTTTGCCGCTGCTGCTGCCCGCGTCAGTGCCAAGGGCCCGAGCACATGGATTGTCGTCTCTCAGCCACAAGTGCTGGTAAATGGTTCTCCGGTAATCTTTCAAATTTCGCCACAAGTTAGACTCTCCAAGCTATCTGGAAAATGGCTCGAGCATGACGTTTCCTTCGCCTACGATGCCACTGCCCAAGCCTGGTACGGCATTGCTGGCATTAGTCTGGAAACGCATCCCGGAACGTACGCTATGCAGTTGAACGGAACCACGGCTCGCGGAACACCAATCTCCTTTGTCAGGAAATTCAAAATCCAGTCGGCCAAATATCCAAGCATTGCTGTGACCGTGGCCAAGCGCTATACCGAACCGAGTCGCGAGCAACTGGAGCATATTCATCAGGACAAGGCAGTCAAGCAGGACGTGTTTAGTCACACTGATGCGGAAAGGGAATGGTCAGGCAAGTTTCGGGCGCCCGTCGACGCGCGAGTCTCCGATGTCTTCGGCACAAGGCGCACATTTAACGGTAAAGTTCAGAGCATGCATCAGGGCCTGGACTATGCCGTCCCGCAAGGGACACCGGTCTTAGCCGTAAACTCCGGCACAGTCCTGCTGGCAAGTCCGTTGTATTTTGAAGGAAACTGTGTGGTGCTCGATCACGGGCAAGGGCTTTTGACTCTTTATCTCCACCTGTCAGAAGTCAAAGTCAAAGCAGGCGACCGAGTCAAAGGCGGTCAGGAAATCGGCATCAGCGGAGGTACCGGTCGCGCGACGGGACCGCATTTACATCTCGCGGTCCGGTGGCAGGGAGTCTACCTGAATCCCGCTACGTTGCTGACTCTTAAGCTGCCTTAACCAGGTCCCTCTTGTTTTCGGAACGTCCCCGATTTTCTTCGCCTCTGCGCATCACCGCCCTGCATCGTTCATTCGCGATGTTCCGCTATGCTTGTGCTGAATCGGTAAAGATCGAATCGATGTTCGCAAGTTCAGATTCCTGACCAGACGGTGCAGGTAGTTGGCATGCACTCCAAGGATTCGAGCGGCTTCGGTGTAACTGCCTCTGGCTTCCTCCAGAGCGGCCAGGATTAACTGTTTCTTGAGTTGCTGCACCGCCAGGTGATATTTCGTAGTCGGTGCAGCCGGTCCGGTCCCTTTCTCCAGGAGCGATTCCGGAAGATCCTCGGGCCGTATGACCTCCGAAACTCCCAAAACCAGGGCGCGTTCGATCGCGTTTTCGAGTTCGCGGACGTTGCCCGGCCAATCGTAACTCATCAGGCACGACATGGCCTCCGGAGAAAGTTTCTTGGCCTTCACCTTACATTTCACGGCAAACTTGGAAATAAAGTATTCAGCCAAGATTTCTATATCGTCGGGACGTTCGCGTAGCGGAGGCACGATCACGGATACAACATTCAGCCTGTAATAAAGATCTTCGCGAAACGTTCCATCCTTGACTGCTTGAGCTAGATTCTTGTTTGTGGCTGCGATGAGGCGAATGTCGACCGAGATAGGGCGGGAACCTCCCAAACGCTCGAACTCACGTTCCTGCAAAACTCGAAGCAGCTTTACTTGCAGTAATGGGGCCAGCTCTCCGATCTCATCCAGAAAAACCACTCCTCCCTCAGCCATCTCCAGCTTGCCTTTCTTCTGTCCGACCGCTCCGGTGAATGCGCCCCGTTCATAACCAAAAAGTTCGCTCTCCAGGAGACCGTCCGGAATTGCGGCACAGTTGATTGTTACGAAGGGCCGGTTAGCGCGCGGACTATTCCGATGGATCGCTCGCGATACCAACTCCTTTCCGGTACCACTTTCCCCGCCGATCAGGACGGTCGCATCCGAAGGAGCTACCCGCGAGAGAAAGCGATACACCTCCTTCATTGGATTGCTCTCGCCAACCATGTTGTGCTGCAGATTTATTTCTGTGGCCAGCCGCAGATTCGCCTGTTCCAGCCAGAGTTGCCGCCGCGCATTTTCTAGCCCGCCGGCAGAAATGCTTGCCACACTCGCCACCCACTCCAGGTGATCACGGTTGAAGGGCGCGCCCGGATTCTTACTGTCGAGGTAAATGCAGCCGACCACCTTTTGAAACACGCTTAGCGGCACGCAGAGCAGTGAACTGATCCGCAGCGTTGCGAGACTCTCGATGTCCTTCAACCCTTCGCTATTGGGAACATCCGCAGCAAGAATCGCGACTCCCTGCTCTGTGACCCGACTCGTGATGGTGCGGCTTACGCGTGCCGGATCGGCTCGCTTTAGCGGAGCGGGATGGACAAACAGCGACGAGAACTTTTCGTTACCTGTGCCATTGAGCAGGATGGCACCACGCTCGGCCGGCACAACTTCAAAAACCAGTTTAAGTAATTTTTCCTGCAGCTGGTTGAGATTGGAGACCGAATGAACCAGACGGCTGACCTTGTGCAAGGCATTAACGTGATCGGGTATCCGGGAAGTTGCCAGGAGATCCTTGTGCACATTGTCGGGCGGAAGATGAAGTACACCCGGGGCGAGAATTTGTTGGATCGCTCCGGTAACGGGGTCGTCAGAAATGGTCGCCCGCACTTTTGTGACGTCGAACTCTTGCGATTTCTCCGTCTCATCTTTATCCAGGAATACAAACACAGATTCGCCCACTGAAATCTGATCACCGTGGCTTAGTCGGACTTCCGAAACCGCACTTCCGTTGACGAATGTTCCATTGCGGCTTTCGAGGTCGCAGAGTTTAAAGCTGTCCCGATCGCGGCTGAGCAGGCAATGGCGTCGCGAAACGGAAACATCCCTGATGGCAAGAGAGTTGGATGGATCACGCCCGATTCGAACATCAGAATCGGACAGGAAAAAAGTCGAATGTGCTAGTGGGCCGGCCGCTGCTTGGAGTCTGGGATTCACGGGTTCGATCCTCGGTGGAGAACCGTTTATCACAATTCTGGATTCTCGAAACACAGATAATAATCTTGTTCCACTATCCGAACAGCTAGTGGTCTATCCGACCGGATAGTAATAGCTTGTTCGATTACATCGTCGAGTTAATGGCAGAATGTGTTGTAAGTTATTTATAAACAATGGCTTAGGTTGCAACTTCGGTTATTAAGGTTTAAATGAAGCGCGATGGCTAACCACGTGCTTTTGTACCTCGAAGGTACGGCTGGCTACAAAAAAGCGATGGGGAAGCGCTTTCTGAGTTCTGCTTGGCTGTGCCGACCGGGAATCCGAGGGACCCCCTCATCGGGTTCCCGGTGTGTTTTTTGCGACCGGCGAGGCTGCCGCTCTCTTCCACTTTTTTGGTTATTGTGGTGGCCCAGCGACCGCTATGGGCGGTTCAGGATCCAGCGAGATCATGGACTGCAACACCGCCCCGTCACTAAAGCTTACGGTTCTCCCGGAGACGGCTGCAATACGCTCTCCTGGCACCAGAATTCCAATAAGATTTAGAGGATCGGCTGCGGACAGGACAACCGCCTCTCCAGTATTCGGATTCTTTCGTGTTGCTCGTAGCGACTCAACGGCTACCGGCAATGCGAACTGTTCTCCCAGAAAGCCGTCCACAAACCGCCCCCCTCGAATCTCCCCCCGATCTTCCAGGCGGCGGAATGCCATTTGTAACTCCCGCCACTTTGGAAGATTGGTTTCGCGCGCCAGCAGATCTCGAAACACAATGCCGTAGCGTCTAAGCAGCATCCAGCAGGTCGCTTCAACGGCACGATTGCGGTCAGCCGCCTGGTCCGTATACAACAGTGCCCACCTGCCGGTGCTGTGCCGCGGACGCGCGATCCGTGCGCTGCCTTGCCCGGCCCGACGCTTGGGATCGATCAGAGAGCGCAGATTATCAAAGCCATCCGCGGTGATGAGGCCTCCGGCGACTAATTCCCAAAGCGCGGTTTCTACCTCGGCCTTGAGCCGGCCGGTGCCGCGCACGATGTCTGCAAAAAACGAAGCTCCGCGCTGCCGTAGAAAGTCCAAAACCTGCCGCGCTACCTCGCTCAAACCTCTCGCTTGCGTTTGCTCGGGTGATATATCGCCGGAAGAAGCGCCGCCCACGGGCGCGCGATGCGGGGTCATCCAGTCGGCCTCGTCACGTACGAAGAATGTGATGGGGGCCACGCTGGTCGGAATCACCCGGCGTTTTCCAGACGCATTATCATCGAGAGTGGCAGGATGCGGGGACAACCTTCCCCAGCCTACTGCGCCTGTAAGACACAGTTGATCAAGCCATTTGGGATCGTAATTCAGAATCCGGCGCCCCAGGATATGCCTTTCCCATGCGCTGGCGGGGATCTCGAAACCTTGCAACTGGCGCAGCACATCGAGTGTGGCTCGCTCTCCCTGGACCTGGGTCCCCGGCGCGACGTGTTGCCAGCGCAGCAGCCATCGCATGAAGTGGGCGGCTGTCACTGGTTCGATCTGCTTGCGCAACGTTGCCACGGTCAGGCGGTGAATGCGGGCGAGCAACCTGCGTTCACACCATTCGAGTTCGTCAGGCTGGCGACCGGGCGGTGAGTCTTTTCCTGTAAACTGTCCCCGCAAAACCGCGCCGCTGGCCTCCAGGCGGAGCAGAGCCTTTTCGATTTCAGTAGCCGGCAGTCCGATCAAATCCGCAATCTGCGAAGCCTTCGCCGGACCAATATGCGACATCCATCCTGTAACCAGCGCCAGCAACGCATCCTCGGCGGAGGGTGGGGGGCCCTGAACCTCGACGATCGCATGACCGAACTTCACCTTTGGGAAAAGCAGGGAAAATGCTTTTGCCCGTTCCGCTGCAACCCAATAGATTCTGCCGGCATGTTCGGCGCGGGTGGCGCGTTTTTGTTCCAGCAGTCTTTCGAAATAGCGCGGCCAATGGTTCGTTCTCCACTCTAGTTGAACAGCGCCCGCGTCGCGCGAAGTCTGAGAGTTATTCAAACCATTTGACGGGGCAGGGAACTCAAGCTCCGTTCCCCGCGAAACGAACCGTTCCCAGTCACCAAACTGCCTAGCCGGAGAAAGCTCTTCGCGTGTGTATTCGGGCAGTGCAATCAAAGTGTGCAGCACATCGTGGAGTTCATCAGGATCTCGGACATCAGGCCACGCCTCTTCACGTACCTGAGCAATTGCTCCCGCCTCCAACTTACCTACTTCTTCCAGTACAGACTCTGGCAGAATCCGACGCATCGCCACAGCCCGCGCCCGCCGTTCTTCAAGAGGCGCATCGTCGAGATAAGCGTAGGGATTGGCGTTTAGAATCTCGTGCGAGAATTGCGAGGGAACCGGCGTGTCGACTGCGAGACAGCGAATTCTGCCTTCCTGGACACCCCGCAGCAACGATTGAAGACCCTCGATATCCATTGCTTCGGTGAGGACATCTTTCATTACTTCTTTCACCAACGGATGATCAGGAATCTTGATGTCACCAACGATATTTTCCTGGCACGCCGCCACGTCGGGGAAGACCGATGCCAGCAAATCATCCGAGCGCATGCGTTGAATTTGCGGGGGAACTTTCTTGCCGCCTTGAAAGCGCAACAGGGCCAGCGCGCGATTCGCGTCCCAGCGCCAGCGAGTGGCAAAGATCGGAGAATCCAGAGCCGCCTGTTCGAGGACGGGCTGGACCGTTTTTGCATTCAGGAAATGAAAAACATCACTCAACGGAAAGCTGTGTTGTTCGGCCAGCGCGATGTTCAGACCATTGTCCGTAGCCGCCGCCTGCAATTCAAAGTTGAAACTGCGGCAGAAACGCTTGCGTAAGGCTAGCCCCCAGGCTTTGTTAATGCGTCCGCCATAAGGAGCGTGGATGATCAACTGCATTCCACCGCCTTCATCAAAAAAGCGCTCGGCAATAATTGTGTCCTGCGTGGGTACGTCCCCCAAAACTGCACGTCCTTGCAGAACATATTCGATCGCCTGCTCGGCGCCTGAGTTATCGAGTCCGCATTCATCTTTCAACCAAGTGATGGTCTCGACGACCTCAGGCAGGTTTTGCCAGCACCCAACCGGCGAAGTGCTGCGCAGACGCTCGCTGATTTCTCGCCGCAAATCTGCGACCTGCGCGGACAGTTCCTGAGTTCGAGCCGGAGCTTCACCCCGCCAGAAGGGAACACTGGGGGGAGCCCCGTGAGCATCTTCGACTAGAACGCGTCCGGATTTGCCCTCCACCCGGCGGATACGCCAGGAGGTGTTGCCGAGCAGCATGATATCGCCGGCATTGCTTTCGACGGCGAAGTCTTCGTCAAGCGTGCCCACGACGATCCCATCCGGCTCAGCGACAACGGTAAACAAAGCGGTTTCAGGGATGGCCCCACCGCTAGTGATTGCGGCGAGACGGCTTCCGCGCCGCGGACGCAACTTGCGATTCACACGATCACGGTGGATGTAGGCCCCATATCGCCCACGTCGCGCGGCAATTCCTTCGGAAAGCATTTCGAGAATGGAGTCATAACTCTGACGCGAGAGATTGCGATAGGGGTAAGCTCGCTTCACCAGTGCGAACAAATCATCTTCGTCCCAGCCGCCAATACCATCATCGTTCAGCACAGCAGTTTGATCGTTGGGGATCGGTTGGGTAACAAATATCCCCACAGCGCCTGGATCATGCGCTCCGGCCTGGGCAGAATGGTTCTCCCAGAGGCCGTTGCTTGGCTGGAACTCTGGCGTGATCCCGGGCATTCTCGAGCGGGGCGCTCGTGTCACATGGGCGGTGCCGCTTTCCGCCGCACAGATAGCTACGATTTGCTGGGCCAGAATGTCTAGGGGTGATTCGGGAATGATCAGCCGATCCAAATCCCCCTGGCGAACGGCTTTGACCAAGGCTGCGCACTCCAGCAGATCATCACGCGTACCGCTGAAAAACCGTCCTTTAGGAATCGCACCGCGCCAGTGCCCTGACCGGCCAACTCGCTGCAACGCCACCGCGATCGCCCGCGGTGAACTGATCTGCACAACCAGGTCAACTGTGCCAATATCGATTCCAAGTTCCAGCGACGCCGTGGCCACAAGAACCTTGACTTCGCCTTCCTTCAATCTTCGTTCTGCGTTCAGCCTCAGCTTGCGTGACAGGCTGCCGTGGTGCGCCCCAACGTTGTCCTCGCCCAAACGCTCGCCCAAGCGGTGCGCGATGCGTTCGACCAGCCGGCGCGTATTAACAAACACCAAGGTGGAACGATGCTGGCCAATGAGTTCCACCAGCCGGTCGTAGATTTCCTCCCACATTTCATTGGTGGTGATTGGGCCCAGGGAACTGCCCGGAACCTCCACCGCGAGATCCAGCTTCCGCTTGTGGCCGACATTCACCACAACCGGTTCAGGACGGCCATTGCCGGTAAGAAAGTGAGCAACTTCTTCGATCGGCTTTTGGGTCGCGGATAGGCCAATGCGAACCGGTGGTCGATGGGCAAGCGCTTCCAGTCTTTCCAGAGAAAGCGTCAGGTGGGCGCCACGTTTGTCGTCGGCTACGGCGTGGATCTCATCTATGATCACAGTCTCGACATCGCGCAGAATGGCGCGACTCTTTCCCGCTGTAAGCAGAATGTAGAGTGACTCTGGTGTGGTGACCAGAATATGTGGCGGATTTTTCAACATCGCCCGCCGTTCATGCATGAGTGTGTCCCCCGTGCGAACGGCGCACCGGATCTGCGGCATCAAAAGGCCGCGTTCTTGCGCCATTCGCAGGATCTCACCCAGCGGACCCTGAAGATTCTTTTGGATGTCGTTGCTCAACGCTTTGAGCGGGGAGACGTACAAAACCTCCGTTCGGTCGAGCAAGTCCCCAGCCAGCGCCTTACAGACGAGGCGATTAATACAGGCAAGAAAGGCTGCCAGGGTTTTACCGGAACCCGTGGGGGCAGAAATGAGTGTCGTGTGTCCCGCGAGAATATGAGGCCATCCCTGTTCCTGGGGCTCAGTGGGTGTCCCGAACTTTTGGACGAACCACTCTCTGACAAGCGGATGAGCCCAAGCGAGACAAGAAGAGGGAGAAGGCATCACAAGCAATTCTATCATGCGACTTTCGTAATACATTCGCCCATGATCAAACCTGGCTACCTTGAGACTATGGAGGAATTCTTCGAGTAGTTCAGCTGATGCGACGATGCTTGCCCTATCTTAGAAAAACAAAAGGGTTGGACAGCCAAGCGTTACTCGGCGATTTTAGCTCGGACGCCAGTCTAAAATATCGTCCTGGTGCGCCGTCAATTCTGTCGTCAACGGAATGCTAGAATCGCGGGCGATGCCCAAACTATCGACTGTTGCCCGCGCTCGCCAAATCAAACTCCTACTCTTCGACGTTGATGGCGTCCTTACCGACGGCAAGATTTTCATTTTTCCGGTTCCACCGGGAGCTCAGTCCCCCATGGTGGTGGAGGCCAAAGGATTCAGCGCCCATGACGGCGCCGGGATTTCTATCGCGAGGATTGGAGGGTTGAAGACCGGGCTGATCACTCGCCGCAATTCGGAAACGGTGGCTCTCCGGGCACATGATTTGAACCTCGAGTACGTTTACCAGGGAATTACTGACAAGCTGGCCGCATTTCGAGAGATTGTCGGCAAGGAAGGAATTGATGCCCGCCAGGCCGCATTCGTCGGGGACGATGTGATCGACTTGCCCCCGATGGAAAATTGCGGATTTTCTGTCGCGGTGGCCAATGCGCGCCGCGAGGTGAAAAACAGCGCCCATTACGTAACTCCTCACGCAGGTGGAGACGGAGCTGTACGAGACGTGATCGAATTTATTTTGAAGGCGCAGGGAAAATGGAAACGTGCGGTTGAAGACTACGTCAGCGGAAAATCAAAAGCCGGAAATTAGGAGTTGTAACCGGAGGTTTCGTGTCCCCAAAGAGAAACCCACCGGCCGTCTGCTTGGGGCGTGCTCGGGTTGACGACCGATGGGCTACCGTTTCTCCTTACTCACCCTGTTGTTTTCAGGAGTTGTTAGTAAGTCTAAACCCAACAACGATAGAAAGTTGCGAGTTTTTTTGTAAATATTTGTAATTCCTTTATTCGGGAATTGCCAACGGCCGAGCCGCCATTAAATCAGTGAATCGTGGGTCTTTTCGCATCCCGGCGAATTCCGAATCCTTGTAGACGTCATCGATTCCTTTATAACCTTCCTCCATGGCGCGCCGTAAATATTGCAGCGAGCGATCGGTAATGCCCGCCTTCGCATAAAGTCGGGCGAGCACGTAATAGAAATGGGCGCGGTCTGCCGGTGACGACATTTGCGCCTGTACTCCGTTGTGAGAAGTGCGCTCAAAAATATCTGGATCAATGCTCAGCGCTTCGTTATAAGCCAGGCTAGCCTTTGCGAACTCCTTTTTCGAGAAGTATGCCGCTCCGAGATTGCTGTAGTACGAACCCGAATCTTGCCGCAGCTTAATGGCCTGTTCGTAATTCTTTATGGCCTTTCCGTATTTCTTTTGCAGGTAGTAGATCACCCCCAAATTATTAAAGGCGTCGGCGAATTGGCGATCATTTTTGATCGCCACCTCGAAATTCTTGCGCGCCTCGACGAAGCGTCCCATCTGAAGCTCGTTAATACCAATTTTGTTGTTGAGCTTGGCGTTGCCGGGGTCTTTTGCGAGGGCAGACCGGTAATAGTCAAGTGCGTCGAGATAGGCTTTTTCAGCGCGCAAGGTGTCACCGCGTTTTTCAAGTTCAGCGACCGTAGCATCTGGAGCCGGCGCTTCCGCGCGCCTGACGGATGGAGAGTTCACTTGAACCTGATCCGAGGAGCGAGCCTGCGGGGGAACCGAAGCAGTGGAATAAACGGTTGAGGCCAGAAGGAGCAAGAAGACCAGAGTTTGGCGACCCATAAGTCAACTCCTGAAGACAGCGGCTAACCGGCTAAGCACGCTCGTCTACTGAGGACTATTACCACCGTTGTCTGCCGGTTTAGGCGGCGGTGGATTAGACGGTTTGTCCTCCTTAAAGATACCCGTAATTTTGCCAAAGAAACCTTTTTTCTTCTTGGGGTTTTCATCGACATTCGGATTGCTCCCGTTCGCCTGCGGCCCGGGCGGTTGAGTTCCAGGCGGTGGTGGGGGAAGGGCTTTGTCGCCCCCAATGCCAAAAACCCGCGAAAAGAAGCCTCGCATGCCGGTGGTTTGGTCACAAGTTTCGCTGGGCTCCGTGCCAGCGATAAACGCCACACTATAAGTTTGCGGACAGGAAGGAGTTGCAAGCAAATTGGTTGTCTTGTCAAGCTGGACATCGACTACGCCAGAAGGTTGAGTAAACGGTTTCGCTGAGGAATACTGAGGAAGCGTTACGGCCTTCTTCATGAATTCCGCCCAGACCGGCGCAGCGGTTTGAGCTCCGCTCAGACGAAGATCGCTGTAGTCGTCGTATCCGACCCAAACGATGCACAACAGGTTGCTGGTATACCCGGCGAACCATCCATCGTGCGAACTGCCCGTCTTGCCGGCTGCCGGAGTAGTGAACCCACGCTGCCGTACCACGTAAGCGGTGCCGTTGTTCATGACGCCTTCCATCATCGTCGTCATAAGATAAGCGACGCGCGGATCAAGCACTTGCCGACGGTCCGGTTTGAAATCCATTACGACGTCGCCGTTGGCATTACGAACCGAATTCACCACAGTGGCAGAAATCCTCTCCCCTGAATTAGCGAACACCGTGTAGGCCGCAGCCATGTCGACGGGAGTGGCATCGTAGGCGCCCAATGCCATGGCGGGCGTTGCTTTGACGGAGACAATTCCGGCTGCCTTCGCCAAGTCCGCAACTTTTTCATAGCCCACTTCTTCGGCCAGCTTTACCGTTGCGTTATTCAGAGACATGGCCAGTGCATAACGGGCGGTCACATCCCCGTGATATTCCTCTTTGTAATTGCGAGGCTCGTAAATCTGGTCACCGTAAGCGAATGTGCTCGGAGCGTCTGGAACCATTGATGCAGGCGTAATGACAGGATTCGCACCGTCGAGAGCCGTATTCATCGCCGCTGCGTAAACAAAAGGTTTGAAAATGGATCCCGTCGGACGCTTGGCGACGGCATGGTTGAGTTGGCTCATCCCATAGTTCCGCCCTCCTACCAGCGCCAGAATTTGGCCGGTGTGAGGGTCCATCGCGACCAGCGCGACTTGAGCCTGGGGACCTGGAAGAACCTTGGTTTCGTATTTATTTTTACCGATTCTGATTCGTTTGGTTCGCAGCTTCGTTACCTGCTCGTCAACCAACTTGATGCCGGTTTGGACGGCAGCGGCCGCCGCTCGCTGCAGATCGGGATCAAGCGTGGTGTAAATTCGATAGCCCTGATCATTCATCTGGCGCTCGTCCAATTTGCTGATCAGTGTCTCGCGCAACATATCCACGAAATAGGGTGCGTCACTCGCCTCCACATTGGGGGGGGCCAGTTTAAGTGGCGTCGCCTTGGATTTGTCGGCTTCCTCCCTCGAGAGGGCGTGAGTATCGACCATGCTATCTAGCACCAGATTGCGGCGTTCCAGCGCTCGCTCGGGATGACGATAGGGTGACAGATAGCTTGGCGCCTGGATGATTCCTGCGATCAGCGCCACTTCTGCGGGCGTCAGATCTTTCAAGTCCTTGTTGAAATAGGCTTGGGATGCCTGGGCAAATCCGCTGATCGTGAATGAACCCCGCTGCCCTAGATCCACCCGGTTGGCATAAAACTCGAAAATCTGCTGTTTGCTGAACTTCTGCTCCATTTCCAGAGCAATCATCATCTCGGTCAGCTTGCGCTTGACGGTTTTCTCCGGAGTCAGGAAGAAGGCGCGCGAAAGCTGCATTGTGATGGTCGAGCCACCTTGTTCATGGCGTTGATGGGTCACGTCCACCCAAGTCGCTTCCGCCAGACGGATGAAATTAACTCCGCCGTGCTGAAAAAAGCGGCGATCCTCGATAGCCAATACCGCGTCCACCATCAACTTCGGAATTTGCTCGTAAGTGACCAGTTGCCGTTTCGAGCGCTGCTCTGCGTCGAACAGAGAAGTAATCATCTGCGGCTCGAGTTCGTAGGCGGCAAGATCCCCCGACTGGCTGCTGATGCTTTCGACCTTGCCGCCGCGAATACGGATCACAGCCGACTCCTGACTGTGATAGGAATCGGGGCCCGGCCTGATTTCAATTCCCCCGTCAATCAGGCGGTAAGTACCCATTTGTGACTGGCCGTTGCTCTGGTCGGAATAACCTGCGCGTCGCAGTTCCGCCACAATTTCTTTAGGTTCGATCTTCTCGCCGACCTGCACGGCCTGAGGAGTAGCGTAAATTCTCGCGGAATTGCCGAACACCGGACCTTTGAAGCGCTGGTCAATCATCCGCCCGAACTTCACGTAATAGTAGGTAAAGATGGCGCCGCTCGTGGTAGCCAGGACGATAAAGAGGATCAGGGCTGCTTTTAGAAGAGGGTCGTGGGGGAACGGCCAATTTCCGGTTTTGCCAGTTTTCTTGCCGGTCGGGATCTTGAGTTTAATGGCCACGATAGGGTGGTGGGATTCGTCTCTGCTCCATTAGAGTGCGAAATTCATGTCCGGCGTTATCCGGCCGACAAATCTGCTTCCTCGCAGATAGAGTAGTCCCCGCACTCTGATCCACTTCAATCTGCTGTTTCGTTGAAGAGGTAACCCATTTTAACCCGCCAGTGGCTGTTTTGCCGTGATTGACTCGTTGGCAGACAGGTACCTTCGAGGCTCGAAATGCCGTCCTATAGCGCCAGGGATATCGCCCATTTGGCTCGAAAGGAATGGCACTATTGGATGGTAAGAACAAAGCGGAACTCCGCCGAAACTGCCAGCAAATTTCTGATGGTCGAAGCGACTTCGGGACTTAAAAAACGCTCCGGTTGGTACTTGAAGGATCGAAATTCAAATCCAGAGGATAGCCGGGAAGGTCCAAATGTACGGTGTATGGAGCCTCGATGCTGACCGAACCGGCATACGCTGATCCCACTCGGGTGATCTTGATCTGCTCTTTTACAATAGGAACATTTAACTCCTGCGCCTTCTTGTAAACCGCGTCGCGGATGGTATCGTCGCCCTTGCTGCTGTAGGTACCCATCTGTGCTTCGGTCTTGATGGCATCTTCAAACTGGTAGTTCGAGAAGAAGGGCGGTGCCAATACGGTAATCAGATATATCGAGGCGACTACCACGAAAATGCCAAACACCAGTTTTAGCGAACCCATAACCCGCTCCGCTTGCGGTCGCGCGCCGATAAAGCTCTAGCCCGCAGACCGTAGATTTTTGTCGAAATATTCGGTTATTGCGGCGATGCTAGCATCCTCAATTTGCCGTGTCGAGCGCCGAACCACTTCCACAGTGCCTTCGGTAACCTTCTTTCCCACCGTGATACGGAAGGGAATGCCCACCAGATCGGCATCCTTGAACTTAACTCCCGGCCTTTCATCGCGGTCGTCGAGTAACACCTGGTAACCAGCAGACTCCAGCCGGGTTGCTATATCCTCGGCTGCGGCCTTTATTTTCTCGTCACTTACATTGGTAGGAGTCACCACGACCTCAAACGGTGCAATCTGCGGCGGCAGCCAAAAGCCATTTTCGTCATTTCCCTGTTCGATCGACGCCGTCAAAATGCGCTCGATACCGATGCCGTAGCTACCCATGATCGGCGTGACCTCCTTGCCATTTTTGTCCAACACACGTGCGCCCATGGAATCCGTGTATCTGCGACCCAGCTTGAAGATGTGACCGATTTCAACCGCGGTATCAATGCGCAGCGGTGCGCCGCAGCTCGGACAAGACTCGCCCGCCATTACACTTCGCAGATCAGCGTAGCCGGTCGGCTGGAAGTCAGCGCCGGGCGTGATGTTTTTCAGGTGATAGTCCTCTTTGTTTGCGCCGCCGATCAGGTTATTACGCCCTTCGAGCGCCGAGTCTACCAGAAGTACCGGGCGGTCGTTATCGCTGGAATCCTTTGCCCACGCAATGCCGATCGGACCTAAAAAGCCCGCAGGGGAATTGAAGGTTTGCTTAATTTCTTCCTCCGTCATAGGACGCGTCGCTTTGCCACCCACCGCAGACGACAGCTTCGCCTCGTTCATCTGATGATCGCCTCGCATCAGCAACACCAGTGCCCGAGCTTTTACTTTGCCGGTCTTTGCGTCGCTGTCCTCGATCATCATCGCCAGAGTTTTCATCTTGTTCTTCGGCGAGACGCCCAGGAAGTTCGCCACGTCTTCGATCGTCTTCATTCCCGGCGTGTGAACCTCGAGTGGCTTGCCGTTTCCCGCCGCCGCCAGGTCCTCGACCACTGCCAGTTTCGAGGTGGCCTTCTCCAGATTGGCCGCGTAGTCGCATTTCTCACAACTGACAATCTGGTCTTCGCCGGCGGGTGTCCGCACCATGAACTCGTGCGATTGCGATCCGCCCATCGCTCCTGAATCTGCTTCCACCACCATGTACTTCAATCCGCAACGATCGAAAATGCGGCGGTAAGCTTCGTAATGCTTCCGGTAGGACACGTCCAGGCCAGCGGCATCAATGTCGAAGGAGTAGGAATCCTTCATGATGAACTGGCGAACCCGGAGCAAGCCGGACTTGGGCCGAGTTTCGTCTCGAAACTTGGTTTGGATCTGGTACCAGATTTGCGGAAGCTGCTTGTAGCTGCGGAGTTCCTTTCGCGCGATGTCGGTCATGACTTCTTCATGCGTCATACTCAGGCAAAGATCCGCTCCCTTGCGGTCCTTAAGCCGGAACATGTTGTCCCCCATGACCGCCCAGCGGCCGCTAGCCTCCCACAATTCGCGGGGATGAATCGCCGGCAAATAGAATTCCTGGCCGATTTTGTCCATCTCTTCGCGCACGATGCCCATGATCTTGTTGAACGACCGGTTACCGAGAAACAGGTAAGAGTAAATTCCAGCACCCAGTTGGCGGATGTAGCCCGCCCGCACCAGAAATTTATGGCTGGCGACCTCGGCATCCGCCGGCGCCTCGCGAAGGGTGGGAATAAAGAGTTGGGACCAACGATGCATGGTTAAGTGTCCTGAATTCAAGGAATGCGACAATTGTAAATGATTTTGGAGGCTGTCCTCGTTGTAGTGTATGTAAGGTAATATTGGTATTGATATTCATACTAAACACGTATAAAACGCTTTCGAGAGGCACAATGGCGCAGGTCCAAATGGAAACCGAGGTTAAGGTTGCGGATGAGGTGTGGATCGCGACGGCGCTACTACATAGGCGTCACCCTGAGCGCCTGGACTTCAGCATCGCCGAAATCATGGAGAGCGTAAGGCAGATGTGGCGGCCATCCGGCGGGTCCGTTCGCCCGGGAGTGCGCGTCCATATTGTTCAGCATTGTGTTGCCAATCGTGTTCCAAATCCCGGTCGATACAGGATGCTGGTCGAACCCGGACACGGACGTCGTCGCCTTTTCCGTCCCGGTGACCAATACCATACCGAGCGTGAAGGGGCGAAAACTACTCCCGATGTGGCAGAACTCCCTTACGGGTACACTGCTTTACTTGAGTGGTATCGTGACTGGTGTTTGGTCCCAGTCGGCGGATCCAAACAAGAAGATCCTTTGTTGGCGCTTCGGGGATCGGGACGGGATCTATGGGCTAATGAACATGCGGACGACTACGTACGACGTTTGCGCGAGGGCTGGGAGTGAGCCGCATTTTTTGGGATACAAACCTCTTCATCTACCTGCTCGAAGACAATCAAGGGTTGTCCAAGGCGGTCACAGATCTTAGGAAGAAAATGCTGCAGAGAGGAGATCAATTGTTGACCTCTGCCCTGACCCTGAGCGAGGTCTTGGTGAAACCCGTAGAAGCAGGAAATGACGACCTTCACCGAAAGTATGAAGAAGCCATCACGATGACGGCATCCGTGATCCCGTTTGATCTAAAAGCAGCTCGACTCTACGCGGCAATACGTCGCGATCGCTCGTTGCGTGCGCCCGACGCCGTACAACTCGCTTGTGCCGCTGCAGCAGGAGTGGATCTGTTCATCACCAATGACCGCAGATTGCAAGGTAAACAGGTCGATAGCATTCAGTTCATCGTTGCGCTAGAGGAAGCTCCACTTTAATTTACTAGCTCGCCAACTGCTTCAAAATTTCTTTGCCCAACCTCTGCGCCTCGCTGAAAAACTTCTGATATTCCAGAAACAGGCGATTCAGTTCCAATGACTTGTCCGGGCCGAGTCGCTTCCGCAGAATCATGTCTCGGACGTGTACCGGGTTCGGCAAGCTAGCGTCCTCAGTGAGTTCTTCCAGAGCAGTTTTCGGATCGTAATGATACATGGCTCTATTGTAGCGCCGGCGTTCTTCAACTACGCCAAGGGCCGCCATCGGGCCGGCGGAGCGGCGACGCTATATCATTTCCGTTCCCCACAGATCGTGCAGGTGGACGATTCCCAATAGCGTTCGGTCGCCATCGATGACCACCAGGGACGTAATCTTCTTTTCTTCCATAAGGGCCAACGCAGTCGCGGCGAATTCATGCGCGCCAATGGTTCGGGGCTTCGCCGTCATACATTCGCCGGCCGTCAGATCCAGCACGTCCTTGCCTCGCAATTCGAGCAAACGCCGCAAGTCGCCATCGCTGATCACGCCTACAAGCCTCTCGCCGTCCACTACGGCAGTCACACCTAGTTTCTTACGCGACATCTCATAAATGACATCAGGCATATGGGTTTTCGGTGTGACGCGCGGGACGGCCTCCCCGGAATGCATCAGCGACTCAACTCGAGCCAGACGTTTGCCCAGCTTTCCCCCGGGATGCAAGTTGGCAAAATCTTCTTCCTGAAAGCCTCGTTTTTCCGCAAGACTCATTGCTAACGCATCGCCTAGGGCGAGCATGGTCGTGGTTGAGGCGGTGGGTGCGAGGCCCAGTCCGCAGGCTTCCTGCGCCACCGAACAATCCAGCGCGACATCCGCCGCGGCCGCCAGAGTCGAGATACTTGCGGCCGAGCGTGGGTTATGGCTATCACCCTTTACTTCGCCAAATACCGCATCACCCGTCATGCTGATGAAAGATATTTGCAAACGCTTGATGGTCGCCAGCAATCGTAGGATTTCTTCCGTCTCGCCGCTGGCAGAAAGCGCCAGCACAATATCTCCACGTACTACCATGCCGAGGTCGCCGTGCACTGCGTCCACGGGATGCATGAATAACGCAGGGGTTCCAGTCGAACTCAGAGTCGCCGCAATCTTGCGCGCAATGATTCCACTCTTGCCCATGCCCGTAACGACCACGCGGCCGCTGCAGGCAAAAAGCAATTCCACCGCACGATTGAAGGCCTCCGCCATGGGCCCGGCAATACGATCAGCGAGAGCGCGAAGCGCCTCGGCTTCGATCCGGACTACGTTTTCACCGATATTGTTCATTGAAGAAAAAGATGTTAGCACGCGGGCGAAAGGACTCAGCAATCAGCATTCGCAAATGGCATTCGCTCTCGAGGCATTCGCGGTCGGAGAAAGCATCTAACGTTTTTGCTGCTAGCTGACAGCCTGCTCAAAAATGATCGTCCATATGTTGCACCCGTCCGCCAAGGCTTCGCGCTTGCACAGCTCGATCCCACGGACCCGCCTGCCAGTTATCTTTATGTTTCTCTGGGTGGATCCAGGGCGGCAATGTAATCGATAGATTTACTGCAATAGCCATGGCATAAGGCTCATACAGAGATCTCAGATAACGTAGTTTTTCAACAAACGGATCGCCCTCCCGCAGCCTTACCCCATGTTCGGCAAGGTTCTTTCGCAGGCGATCAAGTTCTTCATCCTGCAATCGTTCCGGGAATTGCGGATTGTAGCGGGCATTCACCACCTGGGCCAAATCCACCACTGCATGTCGAGCCATCGCGAACGTGATTTTGGCTTGTTCGTTGCGTAGTCCGTCTACGCCAGCTATCACGAGCGCGCTACCGTCCAGAATTGTTATCAGCGCTCCCAGCCAGGATTGGTTGTTGTGTTGCGATCTGAAAAAACTCAAGGCCGGATAAGAAAGATGACTCTCCAACACTTCCGCTGCCCAGCGCTCCCAATCACGAAAAATCTGGTCGAGCACCGCCTGCTGGGGACAGTTACCGAATCGTGCCAGCAATTCCGCCGCGCTCGGAGGCGAACCTGCTCGAGCATCAAGAAGCGAAATTTCGATCTCACGACGGGAGAAAGAAGAATAGATTGTCGGCAGATAGCCAATGACGACGCCCAAAAAACCAAAGCCCAGGCCGGCTTCGATCACAGCCAGCGCCCGGGCCACTCCAGAGGCAGGAATGATGTCGCCGTAGCCGAGCGTGAAGAAGGTCTCTCCGCTGTTGTAGACCAACAGACCAAATGAAAGTGATTCACCACTCAATCGGAAGTGTTCTCCCGCGCCGTACTGCAACAAGGCGAAACCCACGATCAGACCAGCGGCCCAAAGAGCCAGCAAAAAAATCAGAGATAAAGGTCCAAAGTATCCGAGGAAGTTTTCCCGGCGAGCCTGGCTTGGAATCCGGCTCGCCATCGAACGCCAGGGAATCCAGGTGCGCCGGTAGAACCAGTTTGTGATGCGGAAGCTACGCCGAACTCGCCGGGGCAGCACGACAGTTTCAAACGCATCCAGCAGGATAGCCAGGATGGAAAGAATTCCGGCGATGGCAGAGAAGATGTGCATCAGGCGATAAGATTCGCGAAAATGTTAGCAGATTTAGCGCGAGCTTCCATCGCCTCCGAACCGGATGGCTTTTCCGGAGGACGCAGAACGGCGGGCAGCATCGAGAATCTCGGACACGATGACATTTGTTTCGAGAGAAGAAGCTGCATCAGGTTTGGCTCCATCCAAAACAACCGCTCTAAGCAGCGCTACCGAATCGTCCGACGGAGCGGCTACTGGTTTAGCCGGTATCTGTTTTTCTTCCTCCCCCTTCAGCCGCACCCGCACGTCATCGTGCCGGACCGTAAACACGTAGCCAGTCTGTCCGTAGACTTCCATGTCCTTGCGATCGAATGGCCAGTTCCAAGAGGCCTGCAAGATCGCCTGCGCCTTTGGGTAGGTAAGGATGATGGTCGCCTCATCATCGACTCGCGGGTAAATTTCAGGCTTGATTCGTTGAGCTACCGCCGTCACCGATGTTGGCCGCTGCCCGTCCATCAGCCAAGTCATCAAATCGGCGCCATAGCACCCGAAGTCATGAAGGGCGCCGTCGCCACCCAGCTTGGGATCGATGAGCCATGCCAGGAACTCGGGTTGTACGTTGATTTCCTGGGGACCCGGATGGCCGTCATGGACAACGACCTTGCGAATATCACCAATCGATTTATCGTGAACCAGTTCGTAGGCCGCGTGGTTGCTGCGGTACCAGGAGGTCTCGTAGTTCACCATCACCTGAATATTCCCTTTGCGCGCTGCCTCGGCAATTGCGTGGGCATCGTCGGCGGTAACCGCCATCGGTTTTTCCATCATCACTGGAATACCGTGCCGCGCACTGAGTTCCACCACTCGCCGGTGATCGTAGGTATTGGTGTAGGCCAACACCGCCTGCGGATGCGTCTTCTGTAGCATGTCTTTCAGGTCGGTAAAGAACAAACTTTTATCAAGGCTGAATTCAGTGGCATAACGAGCCGCGAGTTGCTGGTCTGGCTCGGCGATCGCAATGACCTGAATGTCAGGCTGATGCAGGTACTTCTTGAAAAAACCTTCGACATGCCCATGAGTTAATCCGGCGATGGCCACCTTAATCGGTTGCGATCCCGCGGACGTTTGTGCGTCAGAAGCAGTAAGGCTCATCAAAAGAAAACCAGCCAGAAGCGTGCTGAAAAGCTGTTTCATTAGGCACCTTGGGAATACGCCGGAGATGGTAGCAGATTCGGCGCACGAACCCCGCCTAGGGTTTTGCGTGCGCAACCGCGAGCGAATTCTGTATCGCTTGCAGCTCCTTCAACACACCGCGAAGCTTGGTTGATTCCAAGGCGTTGGCTCCGTCGGACTTGGCGTGTAGCGGATTCTCATGCACCTCCATGAACACCCCGTCCACCCCGGCAGCCACAGCCGCGCGCGCCAATAGGGGAATAAATTCGGGCTGTCCTCCACTGACGACATGATCTCCGTCAGCGGCAGAGGAGGGAAATTGGACCGAATGGGTGGCGTCAAAAACCACGGGAACAAACTTTCGCATGATAGCCAGCGAGCG
>Ga0070711_100000217_pt1 | contig 30467 bp, 26 predicted proteins | sample LARL53metaG_FD_65452 | JGI IMG/M metagenome (GOLD analysis project Ga0070711, IMG submission 65452) | Corn, switchgrass and miscanthus rhizosphere microbial communities from Kellogg Biological Station, Michigan, USA - LAR L5-3 metaG | ecosystem: Host-associated > Plants > Roots > Rhizosphere ... | reverse complement strand
GTTCACCGAGGTGCTGAGCACCACGAGCGGCAAGCTGGTACGCGCTGACTTCAAGCTGGCCGAGTCAGACGAAGGGGCCAGGCGGCTGCGCTGGGAGCAGCGACTGGAGGGCAGCCCGTTCGCACGGCTACTGAAGTCGGCGGAGACGGAGGTGTGGCTCGAGCCTACGACGGGAGACGAGGCGGAGAGCGCTACGGAGGTCACGATCGAGCTGAGACAGACGCTGAGCGGGTTCCTGCCCCGCTTCGGCGGATATATGGTCCGCCGCGCGGCGACGGCGACGCTCGAAGAGGCGCTCGATGGGCTGGAGCGGATCGGTGGTTGAGCGCGCTACCGCCAGAGCGGTCCCGCCGGCACAGCGCCAGGCTCCCGCCGGCGGCCTGGGGGAGCCGCCACGGATGCGCTGGTGGGGATGGGGTGATCCGCAGCGCAGGCCCGCGCTGCCCGCGCACGCGCTGGAGTTCCTGCGCGAGACGATGGGGGTCGAGGGCGCACTGCGGTCGCGTCCGCCCGTCTCGCTGGACGCCGTGCAGTTGCCGCCCGCACGGCTGGGAGCGGACGCGAGGGCCGCGCTGGAGACGATCGTCGGCAGAGACGCAGTGCGCGGCGACCATGCCGAACGGGTGGCGCACGCCGCCGGCAAGGGATACGTCGATCTCGTGCGACTGCGCGCGGGGACGCCCGCGGGGGCACCGGATGCGGTCGTGCTGCCGGCCGGCCACGAGCAGGTGCGAGCGGTGCTCGAGCTGTGCGCGAGCAGCGGGTTGGCGGTCGTGCCGTTCGGCGGGGGGACGAGCGTCGTGGGAGGCGTCGAGCCGTTGCGCGGCGAGCACGACGGGGTGCTCGCGTTGGACATGCGCCGGATCGCTCAGGTCGCCGAGCTCGACCGCGAGTCGCGGATCGTTACGGTCGGGGCAGGCGTACGCGGACCGGCGCTCGAGCGGCTGCTGGCGGCGGAGGGGCTGACGCTGGGACACTGGCCGCAGTCGTTCGAGTACGTCTCGCTGGGCGGGTGCGTGGCGAGCCGCTCCGCCGGGCAGGCGTCGAGTGGTTACGGGAGCATCGCCAAGATGCTGCTCGGCGCGCGCCTGGCGGCGCCCGCGGGGGACGTCACGCTTCAGGCGATGCCCGCCAGCGCGGCCGGGCCGGGACTGCGCGAGCTGATGGTCGGCTCGGAGGGAACGCTGGGAGTGATCGACGAGGTCTCGCTGCGAGTGCGCGCCGCACCAGCAGAGCGTGTGTACGAGGGCGTGATGTTCGAGAGCTTCGCGGCGGGCGTGCAGGCGCTGAAGGCGATGGCACAGGAGCACGCGATGCCCGAGGTCGCACGGCTGTCAGACGCGCCGGAGACGCGCATGTCGCTGGCGCTGGCGGGTGCCGGCGGGCTGAAGGGGCAGCTGGGACGCGCCTACCTCGGCGCGCGCGGCTACGGTGAGCGGCAGACGGGGCGCTGCGTGGCGATCTTCGGGTTCGAGGGAGACGCGCACGAGGTCAAGGCCAGGCGTGGCCGAGCGATCGCGCTGGCGCGCCGCAACGGAGGACTCGCACTCGGGGGCTCGCCGGGCAGGGCCTGGCAAAGGAGTCGCTACGAGGGCCCGTACCTGCGCGACGAGCTGCTGACACACGGCGTGATGGTCGAGACGCTGGAGACCGCCACGCGCTGGTCGAACCTCCAGTGGCTGCACGGCGTGGTGGCACGCGCGATCGAAGACGCGCTGCGGGAGCAGGGAACCCCCGGCCTGGTTATGTGCCACGTCTCGCACCTGTACGAGACGGGCGCATCGCTGTATTACACGTTCATCGCCCGCCAGCGCGAGGGGAGCGAGATCGAGCAGTGGCGCGCGGTCAAGCGGACGGCGAGCGAGGCGATCCTCACGGGCGGCGGCACGCTCACGCACCACCATGCGATCGGGCGGGATCACGTGCCGTGGCTGGAGCGCGAGGTCGGACACGAGGGTGTGGCCACGATCAGGGCGTTGAAAGCGGAGCTGGACCCCGCCGGGATCATGAACCCCGGCAAGCTAGTGCAGGGCGAACGCTCCGCTTAGCACCGTGGGGCCGGGACGGCTGGGTCGCTGGCTGGTCTCGCGGGTGAGCAGGATCTGATGGTAGTCGCCGGCGTTGGCGGGCAGCAGCGCGCCACCCTGCAGACGTCCGTTGGAGCTGACTTTCGGGCTCTTGCTGATCGCCTCGGCACTCGAGGGCGAGTTGTACAGCCAGACGGCATAGAAGAAGCCCGTGGACGGCGGTAGGTGTTCGGCGGCGATGTAGAAGGCACGCTGGGCGCCTTCGGCGAGGATCTCGACGAGGCCGATCGATTTGCTGGATGGGTCCGGCGAGGTGAGCGTCAGCTGCTTGGTGACGGTGGGTTTCGATGCGCCCGATTTCGATTTCGTGCTCGCGGACGTACTCGTTGGAGTGCCGGCGCCGGTGTTTTTATGTGAGCCGCCGCCGTCGTCGTTCGCGAGCAGGACGACGACGATCACGACGATGACGATCGCGCTGAGCAGCAGCGCGCCGCCGCGCCGGGAGACGGGCAGCACCGGCGCCGCGGCGGAGGCGCCCGAGCGTCCTGGTAAGGAGGTCGCGCGCGCGGTAGTCCGGTCATGGCGCGGGTAGGAGGAGCGGGCAGCTCCGGATGGGGGAGCGGGCGCGCCGGCGAGTGGGCTCTCCGCTTCACCAGGCGCGCCGGCGAGCGCGTCGAGGGCTGCGTGCGCGCGATCGCGGACGGCGCTCTCAGGGATACCGAGCAGGTCGGCTACCTGGGCGTAGCTCTTGCCCCGGTCCACGAGCAGGGACAGCGTCGCGCGTAGGTCGGGAGGGAGATCGTCGAGTCGAGGCATTGCCGCGTCGTAGGCTATCGTGGCGCCGCGATGACCAGCCCCAGTGTCGATCAGTTGAATCAGGCCGTCAGGGGGTTCGACCGCCACTATGGCTTGGAGTTCGTGGAGCTCTCAGAGACCGAGGTCCGCACGCAGGTGGCCGTGCGCGACGAGGTCAAGCAGCCGATGGGGCTCGTGCACGGGGGGCTGTACGCATCTATCGCGGAGTCGATGACCTCGCTGGCGACCGCGGTGGCGGTGATGGGTGAGGGTCAGATGGCGACGGGCATGTCGAACAGCACGAGCTTCCTGCGGCCGATCACGGCAGGGACCGTGCACGCGCGCGCCAAACGGCTGCACAGGGGCCGGACGACATGGGTGTGGGATGTGACGTTCAGCGATGACGACGGCCGCACGTGCGCGGTGACGCGGATGACGATCGCCGTGCGGCCGATGCCCGACGGCGGTTAGCGCACAGCGCGCAGGGGAGAGGGCGCCTGGGAGGGCAGTGGGCGCTCGCCGAAACCCGTGTTCGGCAGGGCGCCGGCGAGCGGCGCTCCAGGCGTGCCGGGATAGTTGATGGGGACGGCCGTTTCGGCCGCGGCGCGCGCGAGGCCGGGGGTGTGGGCATAGACGTTGAGGACCACCGCGCCCGTCGGAATCGAGATCGCGTTGCCCCGCTCCGCGATGTAACCGGTGATGCCGCGCAGGGATGCCGTCGTGCGCGGCGTCGTCGAGTGTTCACCCGGAATGAAGCTGTTGTCCGGGGAGGTGACGACCTTCAGCGAGGGCACGCACGTGCTCTGGCCGCCTTCGATGCAGTCGCCGTACTGGACGGCGAACGCGCCGCTCGGGTCGCGTGTGGCTTCAGTGATGGCGAGCCCGTGGAATGCGCCGCCGAGCCAGTAGACGGGATACGGCGCGAGCAGCAGCCGCTCGAGCGAGTTGTGCGGGATCGGCTGGTCCTGGATGGTGTCGCCGCACGCGCCCAGCGCGAGCGCGCAGAGCGCCGAGGCGAGCACGGCGAGCGATCGGGCGGCGCGCGGTGCGCACGCGAGTGGGCGCCGCATCGCTAGCCCTGATACCTGTTGGTGATGGGCATACGCCGGTCCCGGCCGAACGCGCGCGTGGTGACCTTGATGCCGGGAGGCGCTTGGCGGCGCTTGTACTCGGCGAGATCGACGAGGCGGATCGCATGGTCGACCTCGCGCTCGGGCAAACCGCCGGCGATCAGCTGCTCGCGGCTGCGGTCGAGCTCGATATAGCCGTGCAGGATCCGGTCGAGCAGCTCATACGGCGGAAGCGAGTCCTCGTCGCGCTGACCGTGACGCAGCTCGGCGGAGGGGGCACGCGCGATGATCGAGGCCGGGATCGGCGCGCTCACGCGCGCGGACGGGACGCCAGCGGCACCCGCGGGTTGCGCGTCGGCGGATGGGGGGGAAGCTGCAGCGGCGCCCGCGGGCGAGTTGCGCCACTCGCAGAGGCGGTAGACAAGCGTCTTGGGGACGTCCTTGATGACCGCAAAGCCGCCGGCCAGGTCGCCGTAAAGAGTGGTGTAGCCGACGGACATCTCGGACTTGTTGCCGGTTGTCAGCACGAGCCAGCCGAACTTGTTGGAGAGCGCCATCAGCAGGTTGCCACGAATCCGAGCTTGCAGGTTCTCCTCGGTCAGGTCGGGCGGCAGGCCGTCGAAGTCCGCCTGGAGGGTCCGCGTGTAGGCGTCCATCGCCGGCTCGATCGGCAGCTCGTGCGTGCGCACGCCGAGCGCAGCGGCCAGGGCGCGAGCATCGGCCTGCGTGTCGGCAGAGGAGTAGGGGGAGGGCATGATCGCCACGTTGACGCGCTCGGCGCCGAGGGCGTCCGTTGCGAGACATGCGACGAGAGCGGAGTCGATCCCTCCAGAGAGGCCGAGCACGACGCTGGAGAAGCCGTTCTTGTCGACGTAATCGTGGAGGCCAAGCGCAAGCGCGGCATAGACCTCGGCCTCGATGGGCGTCAGCGGGGTGTGCAGAGGAGGCGGGGCAGGGGATGTGTGTGAGCCTGCTGGAAGGTCGAGATCGCAGACGAGCAGATCCTCCTCGAACTGGCGCGCGCGCGCGATTGTCGCGCCGGTGGGGTCAAGGACGAAGGAGTGGCCGTCGAACACGAGCTCGTCTTGCCCACCGACGAGCGCGCAGAAGGCAACGTAGGCGCCCGACTCGACCGCGCGGTAGGCGAACAGCTGCTCACGCTCGACGCCCTTGCCGGCGTGGTAGGGGGAGGCGGAGATATTGACCAGCAGGCTCGCGCCGGCCGCGGCCTCCTCGGTAGCGGGCGGGCCGGGCTGCCACAGATCCTCGCACACGGTCAGGCCGACACGGCGCTCGCCGAGGTCGATCGTCGCTCCGGCAGATCCGGCCGTGAAGTAGCGCTGCTCGTCGAAGACGCCGTAGTTGGGGAGGTGGACCTTGCGGTAGATGGACTGGACGGCGCCGTCGGCAAGGACCGCGGCGGCGTTGTAGACGCGGCCGTCGGCCAACTCGGGAAAGCCCACGATCGCGGGCGTGTCGGTGACCGTACGGGCGAGATCCTCCAGCGCGGCGCGGGCGTCGGTGAGGAAGTGCTCGCGCAGGAGCAGGTCCTCGGGCGGGTAGCCGGTGAGCGCGAGCTCGGGCAGCAGCACGAGTTCCGCTCCGGCCTCGCGGGCCGAGCGCAGGCCCGCGAGGATGCGCTCGGCGTTGCCGGCGATGTCGCCGACCGTGGCGTTGATCTGGCAGAGCGCCAGCCTCATCGCGGAACGGGCTCTCCGTCAGCTCCGCGCGGCGGGCTTGCCCGACGTGCGCTTGGCGGCGGCACGTTTGCGCGGGGCGCTTTTGCTCGCGTGGCTTTTGCCGTTCGCGTCGGGCGCGGAGGCCGAGACGGCCTTGCGCCGGCCCGCGGCGGCTTTGCCGGTGGACCGCTTGCGGACGGGCCCTACGTCCGCGGCGCGTGCCAGCGAGGCGATCGCCCAATCCAGGTCGCGCGCGATAGCTTCCAGCTCGGGGACGGCGTCGTAGTCGGCGAGCAGGCCGAAGCCCAGGTGGCCGTCGTAGCTCATCACGGCGATCCCCAGCGCCTGGCGGCGGGCGAGCGGCACGACCGGATACAGGCCGCACAGGCGGCGTCCGAGCAGGTACAGCGGGAACTGCGGGCCGGGGACGTTGGTGACGACGAGGTTGAAGAAGCGCTGGCGGGCCTGCAGGCGCGCGGCCTGGCTGAGGATCGTGGGCGGGGCGAAGCCGGCCAGGTTCGTCAGGACCTGCGCGCCGACGGCCTGGCCGGACTCCTTGAGGTCTTCCATCGCTACGCGGATCCGCGCGAGGCAGTCGGCTGGGCTCTCGACGCCGACGGGCAGGGGCGCCCACATCGCGGCGACCTGATTGCCGAGCGCGCCGCGCTGGGAGTCGGCGCGGACGGAGACGGGCACCATCGCCTTCAGCACGAGCCCGTCGGTGTCGTGTCCCTGCGCGCGCAGGTAGCGCCCGAGGGCGAGGCTGACCGAGGCGAGCACGACATCGTTGAGGGTGCCCCCGAGCGAGTCCTTGATCGCCTTGAAGCGCGCGAGGTCGGCATCGACCCAGGTGTAGCGGCGGTGGGGCCCGATGTCGACGTTGAACGGGCTGGGCGGCGCGGGTGCGCTGAGACCCGCGAGCGTGGTCGCGCCGACGCTCGCCAGACCCTCGCGCAGCTGCCCGACGGCCCGGCGGGGCGCGCGCAGCAGCGCGCGTGTGCCGCGGCCCATCTCGGCGGGAACGGTCGCGCGCTCGAGCAGCGCCTCGCCGAGCAGCTTAGCGGAGCCGGGCAGCGGCTTGGCGGTCCAGGGCGCGGGCGGCCGAGATGTGCCGACCGGTTCGGGGGAAGTGTCGAACAGGACGGTGGTGATGTCCACGCCGGAGATCCCATCGACGAGCGCGTGGTGGGTCTTGGCGATCAGCGCAAATCGCTTGCCCGCCATGCGTTGAACGAGCCAGATCTCCCACAGTGGCTTGGAGCGATCCAGGCGCTGCGAGAACAGCCGTCCGGCGAGCCGCTTCAGCGCGGCCTCGTCCGCGGGACGCGGCAGCGCGGTGTGGCGGATGTGGTAGCGCGGGTTGAAGTGCGGGTCGTCCGTCCACAGCGGCCGCCCCTGGTCGAGCGGCACGTAAGCCAGCCGCTGGCGGTAGCGCGGCACCAAGTGCAGGCGGCTGAGCACATGGTCGGTCAGCTCCTTGGGCGTCGGCGCGACGCCCTCGAACACCATCACCGACGCGACGTGCATGTGCGCGGTCGAGTCGTCCTCCAGGTGCAGGAACGCGGTGTCGAGCGCGGACAGGCGGTCGGGGTTGGCCACGACGCTGATTGTCGCTGGTGGGGTCGCCCGCGTCAAACGGCGGCCACTGAAGGGCCTGCGCGAGGCACAAATGCCCGCTGGTGTCTGTGATGTATCACACACATGACTCGGCTTCCGACCATTTAGCCTCAGAATCGTTCGACCCTGCCGAGTCGCTTTCGTGGATGGAGGCGAGCGGGGGACCCACTGCCGGACCGCCTCGGACGAGGACGGCCCGGATGGGGCGAATCGGCCGCTGATGCGGCTGTAACGCCTGGCTGACGCGCGTTCCGTTCGCGTTGGTCGGCCGCGCGTGAGCCCGACAGCTAACCCCGTAGGCGGCAACAAGGAGGTTCTTCCTCGATGTATGTCCCTGCGACGCCTGCGCAGCCTGTTGCGCCCGCCACCAGCCCGCTGGCGCCGATCATGGAAATCGCAGCGGGCGGATCGTCGCCCGGCGCGGCAGGGCTGACCGGGCTGGAGGCGGCGGCGACGACCCACGCATCGCTCATCGTCCGCCACCCGCGCCTGAACGTGCTGGCACACCATGCGAGCACGATCGCGGGCACTCTGCGGGCCGATCTCCGATCGGCGGGCCTGTCCGGACGAGTGGTGGCGCTGCAGGCGCTCGGCGCCCGCGGCTGGCGCACAATCGCGAGCACGCACACGGGACGTGGGGGTCGTTTTCGCGTGCGCTACGTGCCGAGCCGCGTCGGCAGCGAGCGGGTGCGGCTGCGCTTCGCCGGGGACGCTTCGGATCTCAGCGCCCGCCGGTCGCTCGGACGTCTGAACGTGTATCGCCTAGCGGAGGCGTCGTGGTATGGCGGCGGAGGCGGGCTGGCGTGCGGGGGCGAGCTGACGAGCACGACGATGGGCGTCGCCAACAAGACGCTCCCGTGTGGCACGCCGGTCACGCTCCGTTATGGCGAGCGTACGGTCCGGGTGCGGGTGATCGACCGCGGACCGTACGTGGCCGGCCGCGAGTACGACCTCACCGAGGCAACCAGGAGGGCGCTCGGGTTCGGGGACACGGGCGAGGTGTGGAGCACGCGCTGAGAGCGTTCGTGCAGGGGTTGGCATCGGCGGTCGCGGCTCCTTCAATGCACGGGTGCAGTCTTCGCGTCCACACACGTGGCTCGAGGGCACAGGCGACTGGGCCTGGCCCGGCCAGAGCGGCGCGGCGGTCGAGCTGCTGCCGCCGTCGTGGGTGCCCGCCCTTCCGCGCCACCTGGAGCCGGCGATCACGGTCCCAGCTGGGGTGGGCACGCGACATCGACAGCGCGGGCCTGCGCGGCGGTTCGGCGCGAGTCTGCTCCTTGTCGGGCTGGCGGCCACGTGCGTCGGACTGGCGCTGGACGGCCGCGCCAACCTGGAACGGCTGGTAGGTATCCAGGCCACGCAGCGCCCGGCCGCCGCGGAGGCCTCGCCCGCCCGCTCGCTCGCGGCATCTCCGCAGCCATTGCCGACCGTCGTCCCGGTGAGCCGCGACGCGGCGGGCAGCTCGATCGACTCGAGCTCCTATCCCTCGCCGGCGCTGCACGGCGAAGGCTCGTTCCTGCTCTACCTGCCGCCTGGCTATGCCGCCACGATTGAGCACTATCCGGTCATCTACCTGCTGCATGGCAACGGTCAGACCGACGGCTCGTTCCTGCGAATCGGGTTGCAGGCCACGCTCGACCGCCTGATCGCCCGACACACGATCCCACCGGTGATTGCGGTGATGGTCCAGGGCGGACCGGGAACGAACAACTGGCTGAACCACGACAGCGGACGCTACGAAGCGTACGTCCTCGAAGTGCAGCGGCTCGTCGACCGGATGTTGCCGACGATCCCCGACCGCAAGGCACGCGCGATCGCGGGCTACTCGATGGGCGGATATGGCGCGATGCACCTGGCGCTGACCCACCCGCAGAGCTTCGCGGTGGCGGAGAGCTGGCTCGGCTTCTTCGACGGCCTGGAAGGTCGGCTGCACGCCGACCGCCGGCTGATCTCACGCCTGGGCCTGCGCGCGTTCATGTACGGAGGGGCGTCCGACGAAATCGCCGATCCGTCCGAGAACGCCGCGTTCGCCGCCGCGCTGCGCGCCGCCGGCGCCGAAGCGCACAGCGCCGTCTATCCGGGCGAACACGACTTCGCGACGCTGGAAGCGCATCTCGAAAGCACGCTCGCGTTCGCCGGCCGGGGACTATCGGGAGGACATTGAGTCGACGGTTGCGGGGAGCGAGGAATCGGCTGGTGCGGATGACCGCGGGCGCCTTACCGTCAGTCAGTCTTCGCCGACCTCGAGCACGAGCTTGCCGGTGTTCGCGCCTTCGAACAGGCGCAGCAGCGTCTCGGGGAAGCGCTCCAGGCCACCCTCGGCGATGTCCTCGCGCGCGACGAGCTTGCCGGCGGCTAGCCACCCGGCCATCTCGCGGGCGCCGTCGGCGTAGCGCGCGCCGTAGTCGGAGACGACGAACCCGGTCATGCTCGCGTGGTTGACGAGCAGCGACATGTAGTTGGACGGACCGGTCATCGCACCAGTGGCGTTGTACTGGGAGATCGCGCCGCAGATGACCACGCGGGCGTGACGCGCCAGCCGCGTGAGCGCGGCGTCCAGGATCTCGCCGCCGACGTTGTCGAAGTAGATGTCAATGCCCTGCGGGCAGTGCTCGCCGAGCGCCGCCACGACGTCCTCGGACTTGTAGTCGATGGCCGCGTCGAAGCCGAGCTCGTCGATCACGTAGCGGCACTTGTCGGCCCCGCCCGCGATCCCGACCGCGCGGGCGCCCTTGAGCTTGGCGATCTGGCCGACCACGCCACCGACGGCGCCGGCGGCGCCGGACACCACCACGGTCTCGCCTTCGGCCGGATGGCCTATGTCCAACAGACCGAAGTACGCGGTCATGCCGGGCATGCCGAGCGTGCCTAGATACGTCGGCAGCGGGGCGAGCGCCGTGTCCACCTTCCCAACCCCGGCGCCCTGCACAAGCGCATACTCCTGTACGCCGAGCAGGCCGACGACATGGTCGCCGACCGCGAGGTCGGGATAGTTGGAGGCGACCACCTGGCCGGCGGCGAGAGCGCGCATCACATCGCCGATGCCCACGGGCGCGATGTATGAGCGGCCGTCGTTCATCCAGCCGCGCATCGCCGGGTCCAGGGAGATGTAGAGGATCTTGACGAGCACCTCGCCCTCGCCCGGCTCGGGTACGGGCGCCTCGGCGTAGGACCAATCGCTGGGCTTGGGGAGGCCGACCGGACGGGCGGCTAGCTTGAGCTGATGGTTGACGGCGTCCATGTGATTACCCTTCGTCGGTGGTTGCTCGCCCGAACGATACGCCGCCGACGCAATCCGGCCGGATTGCGCGTCGGGTCGGGCCGGTGGACACGGCACGGGCGCGCATGACCAAGCCAATCGGCGGGTATGGGACAATGAGTCCAATGAAGGTCGGCAGCGTCGCCACGTTCAAGACTCGGCACATGCGCGCGGCGGTGCGGCTGGCTGCCGCGGCATGCGTGGCGTGTCTGTCCGCCATCGTGGCCTTTGCGCCCAAGCCGGCGGGGGCCTCGGGGACGCGGGGAGCTGCCGCCCGCTTCGCGTGCAGCGGCCCGAACAGCTCGAAAGTGCCTTGCCATTTCTCTACGCCCAGCGGCAACATACGGTGCTTGTGGACGCCCCACCCGAATAACGTCGCGTGCGAGCTGCGCGCCTCCGGGCGCGCGTACCGCCTCCGTCCGACCGGCAGGGCGAAAGCGATCAAGCTCACACTCGCGCGCCGCGGTCAGACGCTGCCGAGAAATCAGCAGATCGTGTTCCCGCACAGCCTGTCATGCCATGACACGAGGACGACGATGACCTGCAACCAGGACTTCGGCACCGGTGAGTTCAAGCTGGCGCCAAAAGGCTCGCACAGCTCTTGACAGCGCCGCTCGATGCCTCGGCGCGCAGCTCGTCCGGCCATGGAGAAGATGACAGTGGTTGACAGTGGTAAGGCAGTATGCGCTACGCGTACATGTCCGCGGAAATGCGGTTGACCTCGACCACGGCGTCGGCGGGAATGCCGGCGCGCTTGGCGGCAGCGACGATCATGTCGGGCGAGGGCGCCTCGTAGAGACAGTAGGAGCGGCGGCGGTCGGCGCTCAGGAACGAGAACAGCCAGCGCACGCCCTCATCTGCGTTGACCTCCTCGATCAGCCGTACGTCGTCGCTTGTGAGCTCGAGCTGCTCGGCGAATGCGCGCTCGATCACGTACATCGGCATGTGCCAGATGCTACGCCATTTAGAACCTGCTTCAAAAGAGCGCCCGCCCGCACCGCCTGTTTGAGGCAGGCCCCAGTCAGCCCTGGACGAGACCACGCCGGTAGGCGTACGCCGCCGCCTCGGTGCGGTTCGCACACGTGGTCTTGCGAAGGATGCTGCGCACGTGGTTGGCGGCGGTGTGCTCGCTGATGAACAGCTCGCCTCCGATCTCGCGGTTGGAGAGCCCGCGCGCCACCAGCCGCAGCACGTCGAGCTCGCGGATGGAGAGGCCGTCTGGCAGCGGGGGACTCGACCCCGGCGTGAGGGCTCGAGTACGGGCGAGCAGCGTCGGCATTCCCACGGTCTCGGCCAACCGCGCGGCCTCGGCGAGCAGCTGCTCGCCGAGAACCTGCTCACCCTGGTCGAGCTGCGTGCGTCCATACTCGTAGGCGGTGTGCGCGAGCCAGGTGCTCGCGCCCATCTGCCGGTTGAGGTCGAGGGCCGCCTCGAAGTGGCGAGCCGCGCCATCGAGGTCGCCGAGCGTCGCGGCCAGCATTCCCAGGTAGCGGTCGGCGGCGCCGTAGCAGGCGACGCCGTGGCCGATCATGACGTTCGTGCCCGCCAGTGGCGCGAGCTCCGGGTACACGAGTGCGGCGACCCCCTGGTGCGCGACCGCGCGGGCGGCATCGGCGAGGTAGGTGAGCGACGCGAGCCACAGCCCCTCGCGCAGCGGCTCGAGTCCCTCGGCCTGGATGCGGTCGAGCTCGCCGCGAACCCGATCCTCCATCGCCAGCTCGGCGAGCATCGCCGTCAGGCCGGGCCGCCATGCTCCGCCTCGTCGATCGCCCATCGCGAGCACGCGTATCACCGGGGCGAGCTCGGCCAGACGGCCCTGCTCGCGCCGCACTCCAAACATCTGGATCCCGTAGACGCTCGACGCGTCGCGGCCGACGAGCAGCTGGCCCCACTCGCGGGAGCGCTCCGCGGCCGTCTCGGCCTCCGCGAGCCGACCCTCCAGCAGCGCCAGCGCCGAGCGGTAGTGCTCGGCGACGTGGAGCATGAAGGGCTGGCGCGTGTGTTGCGCCATGTCCAGGGCGAGCGCGAGCTCCTCGTCCGCGGACACGATCTCACCGAGGGCCATCAACGCGGAGACCCGCCACTGGGTCGCCTCCGTCTGACCCTCGACATCACCCATCTCCGTGGCCAGATCGCGGGCCTCGCCGAGCATCTCCAGGGCTTCCACGAGACTTGTGGTCGCCCGTGCCCAGTAGACCCCCATGAGCGTCGTCGCCAGCCCGGGGCGATCGTCGATCCGGCGTGCCATCGCGATCGCGTCCGCGCGCGCGATCGCGGCGCGGTCAGAGTCGCCCTCGAACTCGAGCGCGCGGGCGAGGCTCGAGAGCAAGCCAACACGGAGCGTGGAGTCTTTGTGCGCGAGCGCCGCGGATGCCTCCTCGAGGAGCTCACGGGCGCCCTCGTCGGCGAACCCCGGTCGCCAGCAGGTCGTCTCGAACCCGATCGCCGCTCGCGCGAGCAGCTCTCCCTCCCCAAGGTCCCGCGCGATCCCCGCCGCTTGGCGGAAGGACTGCAGCGAGTCGAGCGAACGTCCCGCGCGGAACAGCACCGTGCCCAGATCGAGCAGGATCTCGGCGCGTCGGCGCTCGTCCGCCACCCCCATCTGCAGAGCGGTGCGCAGGCGGGCCGTGGCCTCGTCATAGGCCAGCGCGGCCGACGCCGAGCGTGCGGCGAGGAGGTTGTACTCGATCGCTCGCTCCGGCCCGCCGATCGGCGCGGCCGCCGCGAAATGATGGGCGAGGCCGGCGAGCAGGCGTCCGCTGCGCGGCCGCTGCACCGCCTCCAGCGCCTCGGCGATGCGCAGGTGCAGCTCGGCGCGGCGCAGGACGCTCAGCTGGTCATACAGCGCGCGCCGCACGAGCTCGTGCGTGAAGCGGTACGCCAGCGCGGGGAAGGGCAGCTCCTCGATCACCCCGCCGCGCATCGCCGGTTCGAGCGCGTCGATCCGCTCGAGCTCGCGGGGTGCGGCTCGGCGCAGGACGTCGAGCTCGAACTCGGGCCCGGCGGCCGCCGCCAGCTCGAGCAGGTCTCGTGTCGTGGGGTCGAGCCGGCTCAGGCGCTGACTGACGACCTCGCGGATGCTCTGCGGCGTGGCGATCTCGCGCAGGGGTCGAGTCAGCCGCAGGGTGCCATCGGCGACCACGAACGCGTCCGTCTCGACGAGCGCCCGCCAGAGCTCGCAGAGCAGGAAGGCGTTGCCCTCGGTGAGGTCGTGGATCGCGCGGGACAGCTCGGGCTCGGCGGGGTCGATCTCGCCGCCGCCGGCACGGCGCACGAACTCCTCGATCTCGTCCTCGCTCAGGCCACCCAGATGCACGCGCACGACCTCGTCGGAGCGACGCAGATCCGCGAGCGCGTCGGCGAGCTCGGAAGAGACGTCGGCTGCGGTGTCTCGAAACGTCGCGAGCACGAGGACGCGGGCCTCGGCGCCTGCGCGAGCGAGGTGGCGCAGGAGCACGAGCGTGGGCGTGTCCGCCCAGTGCACGTCCTCGAGCACGAGCAGCAGCGACTGCCGGCGGCCGGCGCCGGCGAGGATGTCGGCGACCGCCGTGTGCAGGCGATGGCGCTCGGTGTCCGGGTCCGCGGCGATCGGCGCGGGCAGCCCGCCGACACGGGCCGGCAGGTCGGGGACGAGCCGGCTGAGCTCGCCGCCCGCGCTGCCGAGATCCACGCGCAGCGCCTCGGGATCGGAGCCCTGAACGAGCTGCTCGAGCGCCTCGGCAAAGGGGCGGTAGGGGGTCTGAACCACCGCGTCACAGGCGCCATAGAGCACGAGCACTCCCTCGGCGGCGACCTCGTGGGCGAGCTCCCGGACCAGGCGGCTCTTACCCGAGCCGGCCTCGCCGCCCACCAGCGCGAGCCGACCGGGCTCTCCCGCCTCGCGCGGGACGAGCGCCCGCAGCGTCGCGAGCTCCGCAGATCGCCCGACGAAGGGCGAGTACGGGGGGAGTCGTAGCGGACCGGGAAGCGGGTTCACGAGCGAGATGTCAGCGAGTAGTCAGATCTGATTATCGCTCGCCAAGCGCGGGGCTGCGGAGGGTTGCGAACTGTGTCAATCCAAGTCATGACAGCGGGGGTGGACGCGGTTACCGTCACGTTGCGGTCGGGATCTCCCGGGCGTCCGGCGAACCAAACGAAGGAAGGCAGGCAGTCATGAGTACCAGTACGGCAGCGGCGCAGGCAGCGCAAGCAGAGCTCGGGACGAAGTTCGCGGGTGAGCTGATCGGTCCCGAGGAGCCAAGCTACGAGTCCGCGCGCAAGGTGTTCAACGCGATGATCGACCGCCGCCCGGCGCTGATCGCCCGCTGCGCCAACACCGCCGACGTGGCAGAGACGATCGCGTTCGCGCGCCGTCACGACCTCCTGCTCGCCGTTCGCGGAGGCGGCCACAACGGCGGCGGCCTGGGAGTCTGCGACGACGGAGTGGTGCTGGACCTCTCTCTCATGCAGGCCATCGAGGTCGACCCAGATGCGCGCACCGTGCGCGCGGATGGCGGCTGCACGTGGGGCCAGGTCGACGCCGCGACCCACGAGGCCGGCCTGGCGACCCCATCGGGGATCATCTCTACCACGGGCGTCGGCGGTCTCACCCTGGGAGGCGGCATCGGCTACCTGTCGCGCAAGCACGGGCTGACGATCGACAACCTGTTCGAGGCCGACGTCATCCTCGCCGACGGGACGCAGGCGCGCGCCAGCGCCGAGGAGAACCCCGAGCTGTTCTGGGCGCTGCGCGGCGGGGGCGGCAACTTCGGTGTCGTCACCTCGTTCCGCTTCCGCGCGCATCCCGTCTCCACGGTGCTCGCGGGGCCCACGTTCTGGCCGCTGGAGCAGACGCCGGAAGTGATGCGCTTCTTCCGCGAGTTCCTCCCGGCGGCGCCCCGCGAGCTGAACGGGTTCTTCGCGACGATGACGGTGCCGCCTGCGGACTTCCTTCCCGCCGAGCTGCACATGCGCAAAGTGTGCGCGATCATGTGGTGCTATGTAGGGCCGCAGGACGCGGCCGCGGACCTGTTCGCGCCCGTGCAGGAGGTCGGGACGCCACTCCTGCACGGAGTCGGACCGATGCCGTTTCCGGCGCTGCAGAACCTGTTCGACGGCTTCTACGCCCCGGGACTCCAGTGGTACTGGCGCGCGGACTTCGTCCGCGAGCTCCCGGACGCGGCGATCGAGGAGCACACCCAGTTCGCGGAGAAGCTCCCGACGCTGCACTCGGCCATGCACCTCTACCCGATCGACGGCGCCGTGCACGACGTCGGCGCCGGCGAGACTCCGTTCAGCTTCCGCGACGCGAACTGGGCCGAGGTGATCGTCGGCGTGGACCCCGACCCCGCGAACGCCGCCCTCATCCGCGATTGGACCGTCGACTACTGGGACGCTACGCACCCCTACTCCGCCGGCGGGGCGTACGTGAACTTCATGATGGACGAGGGACACGCACGCGTGCGCGCGACCTATGGTGCCAACTACGACCGACTCGCCGCCGCCAAGGCGAGCTACGACCCGGCGAACGCGCTGCGCGTCAACCAGAACATCGAGCCCGCGATGAGCACGTGAGCCGCCGCGGGCGCCGCTAAATTCGAAGATGTGTCGTCTGCCGAGCCGAGCGAGCTAAGGGTCGCGCACCTGGACGCCGACGCGTTCTACGTCTCGATCGAGCTGCGCCGCCATCCGGAGTTGCGCGGCCAGCCGGTGATCGTGGCGGGGAGCGGCCCGCGCGCGGTGGTGACGACTGCCAGTTACGAGGCCAGGCGCTACGGCGTCGGCTCGGCGATCCCTGCCGCGCGAGCGCGGCGACTGTGCCCGCAGGCGGTCGTCCTGCCGCCCGACTTCACGACCTACCGCGAGGCCTCGCGCGAGGTGATGGGCATCGTGCGCGCACATGTCGAGCGGGTCGAGGTCGTCGGGCTGGATGAGGCCTACCTCGACCTCAGCGGCCTGTTCTCCCCGCGCGCGGCGATGCGCCGTCTCGTCGCGGAGATCGGGGCCAAGACCGCCCTCGAGTGCTCGGTCGGGATCGGGCCCAACAAGCTCGTGGCGAAGGTCGCCTCCGACGCGGAGAAGCCCGCGGGGTTCGTCGTGCTCACGCGCGAGCAGGCATGCGCTCGGTTCGCGCAGGCCCCGCCGGGGCTCGTGCCGGGGATCGGACCGAAGACCGCGGCGCGTCTGGCTGCGCTGGGGCTGACCACGCTGCAGGCCGTTGGCGCGGCGCCCGAGCGCGTGCTCGTCGAGCGGTTTGGCGCGAACCTCGGGGTCGAGCTGGGGCGACGCGCGCGGTTCGAACACGACGGCGTCGTCGGCGCCGCGCGCAAGGTCGTATCCGAGTCGCGCGAGCGGACGTTCGACTACGACGTCGACGATCCCATGCAGCTGCGCGAGGCGCTCACGCGCATGGCGGACGAGCTGTGCGCGAGCCTCGCCGCCCACGGACGGCGAGGACGCACGATCGGCATCAAGATCAGGCTCGACGACTTCACCACCGCCACGCGCACACACACGGTCGAGGAGCCCACCAACGACGTCGAGCGGGTGACCAAGGTCGCGCTGCGCCTGCTCGCCGAGTATGCGCCGGGGCGGCCCGTCAGACTGCTGGGCGTGCGCCTCGCCGGACTTACCTCCGACGCTGCCGCGACTCCCGGATCAGGCGGGCCTGAGTCGGCTGTCCGGGCCGACCGTCCCGACCGCGAACGAGACGGGCACGCGGGCTCGGGGGGCGTCGGGGACGCAGGCGGCAGGCCCGGCGCGCTGGACCAGCTCGCGCTACGGGTATAGGGTCAGTGACGATGGGACTGGCACGCGTGGGTGAGATCGAGCTCAGCTACGAGCGCGCGGGCTCCGGGCCGCCGCTGCTGCTGATCATGGGGATGAGCGGCACCTTCGACCACTGGGACGTCGGGTTCCTGGACGACCTGCGCCGCGACTTCGACACGATCGTCTACGACCATCGCGGCGTCGGCTCGAGCAGCCGGCTGGAAGGTCCGCTCACGACCGCTCAGCTGGCCGCGGACGCGACCGGCCTGCTCGATGCGCTCGCGGTCGACTCCGTCCACGTGCTGGGCATCTCGCTGGGCGGGATGGTCGCCCAGGAGCTCGCGCTCGCCCACCCCGAGCGTGTGCGCACGCTCACGCTGGGCTGCACCTACTGCGGGGGCGAGGGTAGCGCGCTCACCGGCGAAAACGCCCTGCGCAAGCTCGCCGAGGCAAGGCTCTCCGGCGATCGCGCACTAGCGATCAGAGCCTCCTGGGAGGTCAACGTCTCGCCGGGGTTCGCGGCGAACGACGAGGAATATGCGCGCTTTCTGGAGATCGGGCTGCGCCGGCGCGTGTCGCTCGAGGTGATCATGGCGCAGGCGCGCGCGATCGTCGAGCACGACACCCATGCGCGTCTGCCCGAGATCGCGCTGCCGACGCTCGTCGTGCACGGCACGCTCGACGAGATGATCCCGGTCCAGAACGGCCCGCTGATCGCCGGGCTGATCGCAGGCTCGCGCCTGGAGATTCTCGACGGGATCGGCCACATGTTCTTCTGGGAGCAGCCCGCGCCTTCCGCCGAGCTCGTGCGGGCGCACGCCGCCGTACATGCCTGAGCGCTCCACGCCCAAGCGTCCCGCGGCTGAGCGCCCCGCGTGAGCCCCCGACTCCCCGGCGCCGCCGAGCCCAGCGCGGACGGCCTGCGCATCGAGACGGACGACGGGGTCGTCCTGGCCGGCGAGCAGGCTGGCGCCGGCGCCCCGATCGTGCTGCTGCACGGGCTGACCGCGACACGCCGCTATGTCGTGATGGGCTCGCGCCTGTTGGAGCGCTCGGGCCTGCGCGTGATCGCCTACGACGCGCGCGGGCACGGCCGCTCCGACCCCGCGCCCGACCCGGGCGCGTACGGGTACGAGCGCCTGGCGCGCGACCTGCTGGCGGTCCTCGACGCGCTCGAGATCGAGCGGGCCGTGCTCGCCGGCGCTTCGATGGGCGCGCACACGATCGCACGGGTCGCGCTGCATCACCCCGAGCGCGTCGCGGCGATGGGGCTGATCACGCCCTCCTATGACCCGGCGGCGGATACGACCGCACCAGCTGCGTTCGCCGGCTGGGAAGCGCTCGCGCGGGGGCTGCGCGAAGGTGGGGTGGAGGGGTTCCTCGCGGCGTATGACTTCTCGTCGGTGCCAGACACGTGGCGAGCGACGGTCGAGACGGTCATGCGTCAGCGGCTGTCAGCCCACGACCATCCCGAGGCGGTCGCCGACGCGCTGGAGGTCGTGCCGCGCTCACGCCCGTTCGAGCGCATTGAGGATCTGGCTGGCATCAAGGCCCCGACGATCGTGATCGCAAGCCGCGATGAGGCCGACCCCGGACACCCGCTCGCGGTGAGCGAGCGTTACGCACAGACGATCCCCGGAGCGAGACTGCTCGTAGAGGACCGGGGTCGATCGCCGCTGGCCTGGCAGGGAGGACAGCTGTCGAAAGCGCTGCTCGAGCTCGCCCGCGCCGCGTAGAGGAGCTTCGCTCGGAGCGCGTCCGTGAGGTCCTCAGCGCTCGTGCGCCCAGCGGGCGAGCACTACCGTAGGACTGTCTGCGATAACATACATTCGTATGTCAGAGATACGCAAGTGGGACGGCCAGGCTTACGACCGGATATCCGGCCCGATGCAGGTGCTTGGCCAGGCTGCCCTCGACCGGCTGCCTCTCGACGGGGACGAGACGGTGCTCGACGCTGGCTGCGGCTCGGGTCGGATCACCGAGACGCTGATCGGGCGGCTGCCGCGCGGCAGGGCCATCGGGGTGGACATGTCCGAGTCGATGGTCGCCGCGGCCCGCGCGCGGCTCGGCCCGGACGTGGACATCCGCCGGGCCGACCTGCTGGAGCTGGAGCTGGACGAGCCCGTCGACGCGATCCTGTCGACCGCGACGTTTCATTGGATAGCCGACCATGACCGGCTGTTCCGCCGCCTGCACGCCGCGCTGCGCCCCGGCGGGAGGCTGAGCGCGCAGTGTGGGGGGGAGGGCAACATCACCACGCTGCGCGGCCGGGCCGGCGTCGTGGTCGAGCGCGAACCGTACGCCGAGCTGTTCCGCGACTGGCGTCCGCCGTGGAACTACGCGAACGCCGCCGACACCGAGGCACGCCTGCTGGCCGCCGGGTTCGCCGTGGCCGAGTGCTGGCTTGCACCGGCGCCCACCGAGCCCGATCACCCGCGCGAGTTCCTGTCCACGATCGTGCTCGGCCCGCACGTCCAGCACCTGCCCGAGACGCTGCGCGAGCCGTTCATGGACGAAGTCATGGCCGAGCTGGGCGAGCCCGTGGTCGTGGACTACGTGCGCCTGAACATCGACGCGACGGCGTAGGGCTCAGGCCAGGGCGGCGGGGGAGTCGGCGGGCTGGCGCTCATCGCCGCGGGAGCGTCGGGGTCCGCGCGGCCCAGGATGCTCGCCCGGTCCGCGACGGCCGAGCGGCCGTCCACGGTTGCGGGGCTGGCATCGCCCAGGCGATCCTCCGCCACCGCTGCGCCGCTGAGCAGGGCCGCGTAGCGGCCGCCGCGCGCCACCAGCTCGTCGTGCGTGCCGCGCTCCACGATCCGGCCCGAGTCGAGCACGAGGATCTGGTCGGCATCGCGGATCGTGGACAGGCGGTGGGCGATGGCGATCGTCGTGCGTCCCCGCGCGAGCTCGTCGAGCGCCTGCTGCACGGCGCGCTCGGTCTCGGTGTCCAGGGCGGAGGTGGCCTCGTCGAGGATCAGCACGGGCGGGTTGCGCAGGACGGTGCGCGCGATCGCCATGCGCTGCTTCTCACCGCCGGAGAAGCGGTAGCCGCGCTCGCCCACGGGCGTGTCATAACCGTCCGGCAAGCCGGAGATCAGCTCGTGGATCTGGGCGGCCCGCGCGGCGTCTTCGATCTGCTCGTCGCTGGCCTCCGGGCAGGCGAAGCGGAGATTGTCGCGGATCGAGGCGTGGAACAGGTAGGTCTCCTGGGAGACGAGCCCGACGGTGGCCGCTAGCGAGGACAGCGTCACGTCGCGGATGTCCACGCCGTCGATGCTCACGCACCCGCGCTCGGCCTCGTACAGCCGCGCGACGAGGTACGCGAGCGTCGTCTTGCCCGAGCCCGTCTCGCCCACGAGCGCGGTGCGCGTCCCCGCCGGGACCTCCGCCGCGATCGACTCGAGCGTCCAGGGCGAGCCGGGGGCGTAGCGAAACCACACGTCTTGCAGCCGCACGTCGCCGCGCACCCCGGTCAGCGGCCGCGCGCCGGGCCGCTCGACGATGTCGACGGGCAGGTCGAGGTACTCGAAGATGCGCCCGAACAGCGCGAGCGAGGTCTGCACTTCGAGACCGACCGACAGCAACGACTGGATCGGGAACAGCAGCCGCGTCTGCAGCGTCGTGAACGCGACGAGCGTGCCGATCGTGATCGCCTGGCTCCCGGAGGCGATCGACTCGCCCGCGAACCAGTAGACGCAGGCGGGCATGATCGCAAAGCTCATCTGCACCGAGGCCATGCGCCAGCGCCCGGCCATCCGCGCGCGCACCTCGAGGTCCGCGAGCTCGCCGGACTCCTCGCCGAAGCGCCGCACCAGCTCCGGCGAGCGACCCATCGTCTTGCCGAGCAGGATGCCCGACACCGACAGCGACTCCTCGACGAGCGTGGACATGTCCGCGAGGCGGCCCTGACGCACCGACTGAATGCGCCGGCGCTCGTTGCCCACGCGCCGCGTGAGCCACACGAAGAACGGCAGCAGCACCAGCGAGAACGCCGCCAGGCGCCAGTCGAGCAGGATCATCGCCACGACCACCGCGACGACTGTGGTGACGTTCTGCACGATCGAGGTCGCGGTCGAGGTGACGACGCTGTCGACCCCGCCGATGTCGTTGGCGATGCGCGACTGCACCTCGCCCGTGCGCGTGCGCGTGAAGAACGCCAATGACATGCGCTGCAGGTGCGCGTACACGGCGGCGCGCAGGTCGTGCATCACGCGTTGCCCAACCTGGTTTGAGATCCACGTCTGCGCGACGCCGATCACCCCGCCGATGATCGGCAGTGCGATCATTCCCCCGACGAGCAGGGTCAGCAGCTGGGTGTCGTGCTGGGGGATCGCCGTGTCCAGCACGCCGCGCAGCAGGAACGGGCTGATCACCCCCAGACCCGCGGATAGGAAGATCAGCGCGAGCAGCCCGCTCAGGCGCAGCCGGTAGGGCATGAACAGGGCGCCCACCCGCCGCAGCGACACAAGGGTCGCGGGAACGTCCTCCGGGCGAAGCTCGGGCGACGGCGAGCGACGGCCAGCTACGCCGCCGCCGTGTCCCTGGGCGAAGGGCTGGCTGCTCACGCGACTGACTTTAGAGCTGCTGCGGTGCGGAAGCCGCCGCGCGGTGGGACGAGGAGGCGGCGATGCGTCGTAGGCTTATACGCGATGGACCTATCTGCCTCGGAGACGCGCGTGCTCGGGTGCATGCTGGAAAAGCAGCTGACGACGCCCGATATCTACCCGCTCACGCTCAACAGCCTGCGACTGGCGTGCAACCAGTCGACCAACCGCGAGCCGGTGGTGGAATACGACGACGCGATCCTGCGCGACGCCCTGCACCGCCTCGAGCGCCGTGGCTATGCGCGTCTGGCCAGCGGCCGTGGCAGCCGCGCGCCGAAGTACCGCCACCTGCTGGCCGACGCGCTGCCGCTGACGGGCGATGAGCATGCGGTCCTGTGCGTGCTGCTGCTGCGCGGGCCGCAGACGCCCGGCGAGCTCAAGCAGCGAGCGGAGAGGATGCACGCGTTCGCCGATCTGGACGCCGTGCACGACACGCTCGAGCGTCTGATCGTGCGCGAGCTGGTCATGCGCCTGGAGCGCCGGCCGGGGCAGAAGGAGGAGCGCTACGGCCACCGGCTCAGCGAGGATTCAGATGAGACCGCCGCGGTTGCCGCGCCCGATGCGACTCCCGCCGCCGGGCTGGTGTCCATCCCCGACGGTGGGCATAGCCCCGTCGCAGAGCCCGTAGCTGCGCCGCCGTCCGGCCTGGAGGAGCGTGTCGCCCGACTGGAGCGCGAAGTGGCGGCGCTGCGCACTGCCCTGGGGGAGCCCCCCGTCGAGGGCAAATCAGCCATCGGCACGCCCGTCTCCACGAGCTCGACCATGCCTTTCACCCCCAGCACCGGGCCAGACCCCGAGACCGCCCAGACGCTGCAGCCGTGATCGTCCCCGTCCACTCGCTCATCGCCGCCGCGACGGACGCCGCCACGGGAGTCGGCATCCCGATCGCGCTCGCGGCCGGGCTCGTGTCGTTCATGTCGCCGTGCGTGCTGCCGCTGGTGCCGGGCTACCTGTCGACCGTCGTGGGAGTCGCGCCTGCCGACATGCAGCACGCGGGGGCGCGGCGGGTGCTAGTGCCGAGCCTGCTGTTCATCGCCAGCTTCTCCTCGATATTCATTCTGCTCGGGCTCGGCGCGACGGCGATCGGCTCGACGCTGCATGACCACAAACAGACGCTTGAACAGGTCGGCGGCATCGTGATTGTGCTGATGGGGATCGTGTTCCTCGCCACGCCGTTCGTGGACCGGCTGAACTTCCAGTGGCACTCGGAGTCGCTGCAACGGCTGGCCGGTCGCGGCGGTCCGCTGATCGCGGGGGCGGCGTTCGCGATCGCATGGACGCCGTGCACGAGCATCACCCTTGGCGCGATCCTGACGCAGGCCGCGGTCTCGAGCTCTGCTGCCCACGCCGCGCTGTTGCTGGCGTTCTACTCCGCCGGACTGGCGATCCCGTTCCTGCTGATCGCGCTCGCGTTCGAGCGGGCCACGAACACGCTCGCAGTCGTCAAGCGCCATTTTCCGCTCGTGATCGGCGTCGGCGGAGCGGTCATGATCGCGCTCGGCCTGCTGATTCTCACAGGCGAGTTCACGACGCTCAACTCCCAGGCCAACACGCTGCTGCAGGGAACAGGCCTGGACGTGTCCGGCATCTGAGCTGCCTGGGGACGAGACCGCGCGCGCGACAGGCCGACGCACGGTGATCGCGGCCGCGCGCGTGCGCGATAAGGAAGCGCTCGCATAAGCGGGCAGGGTACGTCGAGGGATGCCTCTCACTGGCGCCACGCGCGCGTGGCTTTCGGCCGACATAGCCGATGACTAATCTCGCACGATGACTACGCACACGCCGCAATCGATCTCCTCGGCGCAGCGCACCGCGCTCCTGTCGGTAGTGGCCGCCGGTGGGCTGGTGGCGCTCAAGCTGGTCGTCGGCCTGCTCGCGCACAGCCTGGGGCTGGTCGCCGAGGCGATTCACTCCGCCACCGATCTGGTCGCGGCGCTGCTGACGTTCTTCGCCGTGCGCGTCGCGGGACGGCCGGCAGACCGCGAGCACCCGTATGGCCACGGCAAGGCCGAGCACCTGTCCGCGCTGGGGGAGAGCGCGATCCTGATCGCCGCGAGCGTGGCGATCGCGTATGAGGCGATTCGCCGCCTCGCTGGGCATGGCCCCACGGCCGACGCGCGCTGGTACGTGCTGGCGGTCGTCGTCGCGGTGATCGTCATCGACGCGGGGCGCTCGCGCACGCTGCACCGCGCCGCGCATCAACACGCGAGCGCCGCGCTCGGCGCGAACGCGCTGCACTTCACGCTCGACCTCGTCGGCTCGGTCGCCGTGCTGATCGGGCTCGTGCTCGTGCGCGCCGGCTACCCTCAGGCCGACTCGATCACAGCGCTGTTGGTCGCCGCGCTCGTGCTGTTCTCCGCGGGCAGGCTGATGCGCGGCAGCGTGCGCGTGCTGATGGACAGCCCCTCTCCTCCGGCCGAGCAGACCGCGCGCGCCGCGATCGCGGGCATCGAGGAGACCGTCACCCTCAGCCGCCTGCGCATGCGCGAGTCGGGCGGGCGTCACTTCGTCGACGTGGTCGTGGGCGTGGAGCCCGACGCGGACCTCGCCCACAGCCACGCCGTCGCCAGCGCGATCGAGGACGCGATCGCGCGCGACCTGCCCGGCAGCGACGTGATCGTCCACGTCGAGCCCGACGCCGCGCTGGGCTCGCGCCACGTCAGCCACGGTCCCCGCGCGGTGCTGACCGTGTGCCTCGGCCCCGACCATACGCTCGCCGACGCGCGCGCGCTCGCCGACGAGCTCGAGCGTGAGATCAGAGCCGAGCACCCGGACATCCTCGACGTGTCCGTGCACACCGACCACGACTGACGGCCGCAGCGGGCCCGTCGCCGATCCGCTCAGCAGGATCGCTGTCGAAATCGCTCTGTCTCGCCGCACGCGCCCCGCGACGGACACGGCAGGCTGAGTCGCCGCCCGCGGGGTCTCGCTCACCCGATAGCCCGCGTCAGGCCGCCGCGGCCTCCCGGGCCTGCCGGCGCTCCCGGTAGCGCCGTTCCCAGGCCTCCTGGTTGCGCTTGGCGTCGAGCACGAACGGCGAGTACCCGATCGCCTTGACGATCGCGCGGTTGATCTGCGACCAGGGGGAGGGGAGAGGCCGCAGCACGTCCACGAACAGCACGACGCGCGTCTCGTCGGTGTCGTTCCAGACCTCGTGGTTGTACGTGTCGTCGAACACCATGCTCTGGCCCTCCTCCCAGTGGCGGATGTCCTCGCCGACCCTGATCCGGCACGCCTGCGCGTCGCGCGGCACGATCAGGCCGAGGTGGTAGCGCAGCACGCCCTTGTACGGGCCGCGGTGGTCGAGGATGTGCTTGCGCGGGGACAGGATCGAGAACATCGCCGTCGTCATCCCCGGGATCTGCCGCATCAGCGCCGCAGTGCGCGGGCACAGCTCCACGCCGAGCTTCGCCTCGAACCCGTACCCGTACAGGAACAGCGTCTTCCAGCGGTCGTCGTCGGTGATCTCGATCTGGTCCTTGGAGATGTCCTGGAAGTTCGGCAACCCCTCACGGTCCTCCAGCACCCGCTCGAGCTCCTCGCGGATCGTCGTCCAATTGGCCTCGACCTCTGCGATCCAGGGAAACCGCTCGTTTCCGAAGAACGTCGCCTCGCCCACCAGCGACCTGCTCCCGATGAACCGCTCGATCGGCGCCAGCACGCGTTCGCCGGCGGCGATCGTCAGCTCGACCGTGCGCTCCCATGCAGACTTCTCCGCCACGCGACTCCTCCATCCAGTCGGAACTCAGCGTGACAGTCTAGGACTCCCGCCAGACATACCCCGTCGGCGGGAGTCCCAGTCCTGAATGGGTCAGGCGGCCTCTCTGAGGGCGACCATCTCCGGCGACTCGGCGAGCTTCTTCAGCGCGCGCTGCTCCAGCTGCGAGGCCCGCTCGGCGGAGAACCCAAGGCGCTTGCCGATCGCGGTCAGCGTCTGCGGCTCCTCGCGTCCGGTGCCGAACCGCAGCGTCAGCACCGTGCGCTCGGTGTCGGGCAGTTGGGCGATCGCCTCGTGCACGATCCGCTCGCGCTCGTTGTCCCAGGCGGTCTCCTCCGGCACCTCCGCGTCGGCGGGCAGCAGGTCTCCAAGGGCGGTGTCGCCGTCTTCGCCGACCTGCTGGTCGAGGCTGACGAGGGCGGCACGCTGGTGGCGCACCTCCTCGACCTGCTCGATCTCGAGGCCGGTCTCGGCCGCGAGCTCCTCGACGGTCGGCTCGCGCCCGAGCCTGACCGACAGCTCGCGCTCGACCCGTCCGACCTTGCGCGAGCGCTGTGCCACGTGCACGGGCAGCCTGATCGTGCGCCCGGAGTTCTCCAGGCCGCGCTGGATCGCCTGCCTGATCCACAGGGTCGCGTACGTCGAGAAGCGGAACCCCTTGCGCCAGTCGAACTTCTCGGCGGCCCTGATCAGCCCCAGCATCCCCTCCTGCACGAGGTCGGCCAGGGGCAGCCCCTGGTTCTGGTAGCGCCGCGCGTTCGAGGCGACGAGCCGCAGGTTCGAGTTGACGAGCAGTTCCTTGGCCTCGAGGTCGCCGCGCTCGATCTTCTGCGCCAGTTCGATCTCCTGCGCGGGGGTCAGCAGGGGGTAGCGCCGCGAGTGCGCCAGCAGCTGGTCCACGGACTCGGGTATGAAGCTGTCCGGCGCGCCAGTAGCTGCGGCGTCAGCCGGTCTGATGGGGGGATTGCGGGTTATGTCTGCCATGCCTGGTCCTTCTAATCCGATGCTTTCAGTCGGAATTATACGCCGTGATAGTTGCGTTGTCAATTATTCTTTATGAACGGTCGATCGGGGTCTCGTTCGACACTATGTACGCCGCTCCCTGCCGGTCGGAGCACTTAACAGCACTCTTTTTGTCGGCTTTTCTTCCTGGCGGATGACGTTCGTCGTCGTTTTTGGACGTACTCGCGCACGCTGCGTACGCGCAGTCAGGGACACCGGGGTACTACATAACCCCTGAGACCCGCATAAGTCTCTATGTCTCTACCTCTACCCGGCCACGTACAGCCGTACACGGCACCGCCTCGCGGGTTTCATCGCCTAGCGCCGGCCGCCGGCTTGCGGGCAGCGAGACGGCATGCCGAGGACGTCACCCGCGCACGCCAGGCCGTAAGCTGCTCCGCATGAACATGGATCTCTCGGGGCAAGTAGTCGCCGTCACCGGCGCCTCGTCAGGCATCGGCGAAGCAACCGCCCTGCAGTGTGCCCGATCAGGCGCGGCTGTGGCGCTGGCCGCCCGCCGCGCCGAGCGCATCGAGACGCTGGCCGAGCGCATCGCCGCCGACGGCGGCCGGGCGATCGCCGTGACCGCCGACGTGGGGGAGGAGGATCAGGCGCGTGCGTTCGTCCAGCGCGCGCACGCCGAGCTCGGGCGGGTCGACGTGCTCGTCAACAACGCCGGTGTCATGCTGCTCGGCCAAATCGAGAACGCCCCCACGGAGGAGTGGCGGCGCATGATCCACGCGAACGTGTTCGGCGTCCTGTACTGCACCCACGCGGCCCTGCCGCTGATGCGCGAGCAGGGCTCCGGGCACATCGTCAACGTCAGCTCCGTCGCCGGCCGCGTCGCCCGCCTGGGCTCGGGCGTCTACAACCTGACGAAGTTCGGCGTCGGCGCGTTCTCCGAGTCCCTGCGCCAGGAGGCCGTCCCGCTGGGCGTCCGCGTCACCCTGATCGAGCCGGGTGCCGTCGCCACCGAGCTGGCCGGCCACAATCGCCCCGAGATTCTCGAGCAGATGGCCAAGCGCTTCCAGGGCGTCACGCCGCTGACGGCGGATGACATCGCCACTGCGATCGTGTACGCGATCGGCCAACCGCCGAACGTCAGCGTCAACGAGCTGCTCATCCGCCCCAGCGGGCAGGCGGGGTAGGGCGGAGTCCCCATCCACGGCCGCCGGGCCGACAGCCGATCCTTGCGATAGGCCGAGACATATGCGAACATACGTTCGTGCGCTGGTCTAACCTGACGCTGAGCGAGGAGGAGCAGCGGCGCCTGCCTGGCTACCGTGACGAGGCGGTCGTGCGCCGCTTCGACGCGCCCGAGGCGCTCGAGACCCGCTTCTACGAGGTCCGCGCCCGCTCCGTGCTCAACCGCGTGCCCGGCCGCTCGCCGATGCCGTTCCGCTGGACGATCAACCCGTACCGGGGTTGCACTCATGCCTGCCAATATTGCTTTGCCAGGCCATCACACACATATCTCGGCTTCGACGCGGGCCGGGACTTCGAGCGCGAGATCGTCGTCAAGGTCAACGCGCCGGAGGTGCTGCGCGCCGAGCTTCAGCGGCCGTCGTGGGGAGGGGAGCACGTCGCGCTCGGGACGAACACCGACCCCTACCAGTGGGTGGAGGGTCGCTACCGGCTGATGGAGGGCATTTGGGAGGCTATGCGCGACGCCGCCAACCCGTGCTCGGTGCTGACCAAGTCGCCGCTGTTGCTGCGCGACCTGCCGCTGATGCTGCAGATCGCCGAGCGCGCGCAGTTCAGCGCGTGCCTGTCGATCCCGACGCTGGACGAGCGGGCCTGGCGCGCGACCGAGCCACACACCCCCAACCCCCGCGCGCGCCTCGAGGCCGTGGCCGAGCTGAACCGCGCGGGGATTCCCACGGGCGTGCTGATCGCGCCGCTGATGCCCGGGATCAACGACGCGCCGCACCAGATCGAGCCGCTGCTGGAGCACGCCGCGCAGGCTGGCGCGACGAGCGTCGGTGGGGTAGCGCTGCACCTGCGCGGGGAGGTGCGCGACGTGTTCATGAGCTGGCTCACCGACCAGCGCCCAGAGCTCGTGGCGCGCTATGAGCAGTTGTACGGTCGCGGCGCCTACATGCCGCGGGAGGAGCGCGAGCGCCTGGCAGGGCTCGTGCATGGGGGAGCGCGTCGGTCCGCGCCTCGCGGGTTCAGACGCCCCCCTCCGTCGGTGGATCGGCCAGCATCGCATGCGCCGAGCGCTCCGCCGGCATCTGCGCAGGAAGCTCTGTTCTGATCAGGGTGCTCGTCGTCGGAACGCCAGTCTTCGCCTGATACAGCGCCACATCGGCGCCCCGCACCAGATCGTCGGGGTTGGCGTGGATCGCGGTCGTCACCCCAATGCTGAGCGGCACCCCGCTAGACAGGCCGATGTCACTCAGCACGACCGCGCGCGCCTCCGTGCGCAGGCGCTCGGCGACGGCGCGGGCCCCATCACCGGCGGTCGCGGGCAGAGCGATCAGGAACTCATCGCCGCCCCAGCGTCCGTACACGTCGTCAGCGCGCAGCACCTCGCGCATGCAACCAGCCACCGCGCACAACACCCGGTCGCCGGCATCGTGACCAAAGGTGTCGTTGGTCTGCTTGAAGCGGTCCAGATCGATCATCAGCACCGACAGTGGCTCTTCGTGACGACGAGCGTGTGCCGCCATGCGGATGAGATGCTCTGTGAGAGCGCGCCGGTTGAACAGTCCGGTCAGGGAGTCCGTCCGGGCCGTCCTCTCCATCTTCGCCGACAGCGCCGTCAACCTCGCTCGGTCCGCAAGCGAGCGAGTGAGCAGCGCGACGAGCAGCACGCCGAAGACACTCACCAGCGCGAACACCAGCCACGGCACCAGCCGCGTCCAGCCTCCGACCGACGCGTACAGGCGGCTGTCGGGCACCGCGATCAGCATTCGCCATCCGGTCCCAGGCACGGCCGCGAGCGTGAACGTGGCGGGCGCTCCGGCGCCCTGCACCTGACCATGCGCGGCGTGGGCGGCCGCGTGGGCGAGCTGAGGGTCCGCTTCGGCGAGGGTGTGGGCCGTCGTCCTCGGGCTGGCCGCCACCAGTCGGCCGGCGGCGTCGATCAGGAAGACCTCGTGCTCGGGATAGGGGATCGCGTGATCCACGAACGCCCCCAGCGCCGAGCCCGAAGTGGGATAGGCGGCGCTGAACACACGGCGGCCGCTCGCGCTGGAGAAAGGCACGGCTACAGCCACCACCGGGATTCTCCTCGCCGTCGAGGTCACGACGCCGGACACTGCGATGCGGCCCCGCTCGGCGGCTATGAGATGCGTGTAGCGCTCGGCGATCGGCCGGCCGAGCAGCGACCTGTCTTCCGGCACGACGTCGAGCAGGCGTCCACCCGAGCCCAGCAGCACGGCAGCGTCGCTGCCGAACGCCGCGACGACCACCCGAAAGCGCTCGGGGGAGACTTGCCGAGCGGAGAGGAATCGCCGTGCGGACTGCTGCTCTCGCTTCGCTTGCTGGGCGAAGAAGGTCGAGATGAACGTAGCCGAGCTCGTTCCCCGCAACCCGAACGTGGCCAGGATGTGCGACCGCGCCTGTCGTTGAGACAACACTATCGCGCTCGCCATGGTGCCTAGCAGCAGGATCAGCGACAGCGAGGCCAGCGCTCCCGTCCGCAGCCGGCGCGCGTGTCCGAAGGCACCGGGCCGTGACACGGCGAAGCTGCTCGTCGTCGTCGACTCGCGTCGACCGTCCGTGCCCGCGTCTTGTGCTTTGTCCGAGGTTGATGAGCGCATACCTGCTCAGTTGCGCGCCTGCCGCGCGCGTAGTGCTGGATCGGCCGATACGCCTCGCGGCTTTAGAACCCCTTTCAAAATAGGCGGTGCGGTCGGGGCGTTCATGGGCCAAGCTGGGCGACATGGGACGGCGAAGCGCATGCTGGTGGCACGTGCGAGCCGTCACGTGGCGATCCAGCGCA
>Ga0070711_100000216_pt1 | contig 30489 bp, 24 predicted proteins | sample LARL53metaG_FD_65452 | JGI IMG/M metagenome (GOLD analysis project Ga0070711, IMG submission 65452) | Corn, switchgrass and miscanthus rhizosphere microbial communities from Kellogg Biological Station, Michigan, USA - LAR L5-3 metaG | ecosystem: Host-associated > Plants > Roots > Rhizosphere ... | reverse complement strand
GGCATGTGTATCTTTTCGTCTATCTTTAACACGTGTCTGTCCATCATGTCCCTCATCGTCGATATAGACAAGTAATTTGTCATCAATGAACAGGTCAGGAATAATGAAGGTGGTATTGAATGTCGATAGCTCCGGTGTTTCAATGACCCACTCATATTCGACCTTATGGCCGTGACCTTCGAACCACGACCCGATTCTTTCACATGCCTTGACATGGTTCGGGCCGCCCGCCTGTTTACCATACCTAAGACTTCCGACTAATTTGATTAAATTCACAGTCAACTTGTCTTAGGTGTGTCCATGACTTAGAAACTAACGAGTCACTAACTTCTAATCTATGATTGTCTTTCATCCAGTTTAGATATTCTCTGTATACTGAATGATTATGTCTTTTTGCGTCATAGAATAATCTAGACCTTTCTTGTTGTTCCTGTAATGATCGCGCCGACTCAAACAATCTATCACAATATCTTTTGAATCGTGGCGTGATCCTGTTTGTTTTGACCGCACATCCTAAACTTTCATACTCAAAGAGGTCGTCGAACATTATTCAACAACAACCTCCTCTTCCATTGCTATTTGTTCCTCCTCTGGATCTGTTGCGATAGTATCCCCGGTTGCCGCATTCTTAAACTCTACCTTATCAGTCTCGTTTCTGTGTATGAATGCCTCACTTTGTCTATCTATTGCTTCAGCAATATGGTGAAGACCTGCAGCTATGCCATTGAGTGCCTCAACCTTTGCCAATGCCATTTCCTCTATCTTTTCGTCTTTGGTAGTGAATTGTTTCTGTCCCTCTTTTACAGCTGGTTTATTTTCTATTTCTCTATTTATTGCGCCGTCACTGCTGCCGCATTTATGATAAGTCTTAGTACCGCTGTCGTATATGTTGTATTTTGGTTTGCCACTGTCAGGCCATGTTTGGTTTGTCTTTTCGAATTGTATACTCTCACCGCATCGATTGCAATTTGGCATTACTTGTTTACCTCCCACATAGGAATGAACACTTGATCGCACCCATCACAACCATAACATCCGTCAGGCATTGCATACATTTTCGATGTGTATTTTTTGCATATAGGACAAAACATCATTCGTCACTACCTCTTGACTCTAGACGCGCCACCTTTTCTTCTAACATCTTCATGTACCTATTCAGGATTGCATCCCTTCGATGTACCTCTGATTTACTCATGTCTAGAGGTAGTTGATAGCGCACGAACTAATAAAGTTGTTGTAAACAGAAAGTAAGCTGATGAGTAAATTTATGTAACATTTTACAGCATACACTTAAGTATACCTAATGGGTATAGAATAGGTAGAGATGATAGAAGGTAGGCGTAGAAATGAGTTAATATATTGTGTCCTAGTAGGGCTATTTTTAGGTGTGCCTGTCGATGTTATGGGGATAACATACAAAAACCCTGATGTTTCACTGACGCAGGTAACATCATCTCTAACACAAACAGGACAAAATCAGGGAATAGGGATATTTGGCGACCACAAGGGAGTAAAAATGTCCCAAAACAAATATGAAGGAGGTGTTCAAATGAAAGGACGTGTAGAGGCTTTGCAAAAGAAAGCACAGAAAAAAATAGATATAGAAGAGGAACCGATTGACAAGAAGGCAGGCTATGTTAATATAAATCGCGCTCAATACGATGCCGCAAGCCGATTTTTGAAGGACTTAGACGGGCCAAAGTATGCGATCGACAACGTACCAGCTTTGGTACGACGATTTCTCAGTGATTTTGTGTCTGAGTGTGAGCGCACACAAGACTTAATGAAATCATATGATACAGCACGGGAAAAATTGCCTCTTACAAACACAAAGCGAATCGAAAAAGAAGTTATGAGCTAAAGTAGGTAGCGGCTCAACCATCTACCTTAGCCTGTAACTCATCCAACCTTTTTTCTAGTTTTTCTATAATATCCAGCTTGTTATTAAGACTATCTATCTCATATTGTAGTCTTTTTTCACCATTTATTGTTAAATTATCTATTGCTTTTACATACTCCTGTAACAAATCTTCATCCGAATATTTTTGATATGCGGCGCGCACTCCAATTGAATGCCCTAGTAAAATTTCTCTAGCTTCTACCTTCATATCTGATCTGCCCATTTGAGTAGCCGCGAACTTTCTAAGTCCATGAGCAGCAGGTATCGCGTCTCTAAACTGTCCATGTCTATTTGTCTCAGTATCTGGGTGAAGTTGTCCTAGTCCCGCCTTGATAGCTAGGTTTCTCAAATGAATAGACACGGCTTTTGGTCTAACGTCATGGAAGTATCGTCTTTGACGCGTATCTATATGCAGTTTTATAGCTTTGGCAGCTTCCGGAGTGGTGAAGCAAATCTGTTCGTATTTGGTCTTTCGGTAAATTTTTATCTTGTATAATTTATAATCTTCTAAAAATGTCATATCGGTAGCTGGATTAATTTGAACTAGAGCCTCACGGCGCATACCTGTTGAAGCAAGACAAAGTATAACTGCGTTATATTTTATATCTGCAAACGTAAGAAGTTTTTGGACCTCCTCATGACTATATCCCCTTATATCATTAGTAACGATATTTTCTCCTAAAAACTTGGCAATCTTTACCCAATTTAATAAAACATCATTCATTGAATAATAGTGTTTTATGGCATATAACGCACTATTTCTATACGAGTATGATAGACCTTCTTCCTTCATAGAAATTAGATATGTGATTATTCTCTCAGGTAATAGTGATGGAGCATGATTATATCCCATTTGTGTACCATATCTTTTCAATTGATATGCATACTGGTATTTTGTATGCTTTGATCTAAGTGAATCTAAAAAGTTATCAACTGTCTGTATTTTCGCCCATCTCTCTTAGCATATTACATATCTGTGCGTATCGCGCTGCATCTTCGATGGTGGGATGATTTCCGTTAATATCTACTCCCTTTCCTATCCACGTACGGTAATTCCTAATGTAATTTCGCATTACCATTTTTCTAAACTCATCAGGTGATTCTTTCCCAGTGGCTGACTCCATTTCATCATTCATTTCTTATTCTCCTTCTCTCTAATCCAAGCAAGTAATCCTAATTTATATTCCTTTAGAATGACGACTAAATTAGTGTTTGGATAACCAGGCAGAGGTCTTAATTAAAAATGTCATGGGGTATGGGTTTTTCGACCGATCATATCCCCAATCATATATGCCGTGTATTAACAATAAACCAACTTGACTATATAAAGAGTTTAGGCATTATTCCCCATTTTTTATATATTTTTTTTCTGTATTTATCTGTCTGAATTCCTCTATAAACTACAAATAGAAGAGGGGTTGAGAAGGCAACCAAAATTATAATATATAGGTCTAAATTAAATTGGGTCATTTCTTATTCTCTCTCATTCAGGATATAAAGAGTTTAGGCATAAGGGGCTAGGCCATCGGCATTTGCTAGATATTTATCCGCGGTTCACTAACGGCTTACGTGCTATCCCCAGTTAACTACAAAACGACCTGAGTATATAAAGGCTGTTAACTTTAAAGTTAACAAATCACTATATATAATATTCCCACCAAATGGGAAAACTATATAAAGACTTCTATATCCAGAAATTACCACAAACATCAACCTTACTATCAGTTTGATAGCTATTGCTTGATGACCCATCCTTACTTATTTTGATTGAATTAGAACCGTCGAATGGTCCGCTATCGTCATTAGCCGTCCTAATATAATTATTGCTATTACTGCTACTATCATCATATTCCATTGTTATTCTATCCCCTGCCTGTATTGTATATGTGGAATTAAGGTTAGTGAAGCTATAGAGAGTAAAGTCACTGCTACTTAATGCAATTGTTGAAACGTCTATCGAGCCAAAGTCTGACATTACAGTTCCTGAGGCATTGCGTATCAACACTTTTAGGTCGCCCGTTGGTTTACCCACCCTGCTAAAGTAAAAGTCAATTTGTTTTATGTTTGCACCTATTAGCGCTGAGCTATTATTAACAGCCTTCTCTCCGTTGATAATTCTGCCACCACGATACATCTGTATAACATCTGTCTTTGTTAGTGGAACTGAATAGACAGTATCGACTGGTGCTCCCACGATTCCCCCGCCGCCACCTCCGGGTGTGGTGACTGTAGTAGTTGCAAACAACTTACCGCAACTCTCATTACCTGAAAAGTCATGCCATGATCCATCATATCGGGTTGCTATTGCATCACTAATTGTATCATCATTTGACTCATCTTGTGCTATATAATTACTTGACGAGCCACTATTATATTCAATTAATATACGATCGTCAGCTTGTAAGGCATATGTATTTGAGTTATTCACGAATGGTATTAGTTTCATAGAGCTGGTTAATGTCGAGACATCTAACGTACCAAACGGTGATACGGTTTCTTTTATGTTATCGGAAGAATCTCGTATATGTACCGTTGCTGTTCCAGTCGCGCCGCTCGATTTACGAAGATAAAAGTCTATTTCGGTTATTACTTGTCCTATTAATGACGAACCAGCAAGTATCTTTTCACCAACACGCTGATAATCACTAGAACTAGAGTCCAGGTGATTTGGAGTGTTAGTACTGTCTACGTTATAGACTTCTGTCGTTGTTGTCATTGTCCCGCTTGGTGAACTTCCCTGACTAGTCCATAATTTAGCCGACCAATCACTACCACTAGCATCAGTATAACTCGATAGATATCCTGTATATTCTACATTTGGTACAAAGTCTGTATTCCCACGGCCTATTTTTATTCTGTTGCTAGAATCACCACCTGAATATTCTACTAGAATCTTAGAATCTGCCTCTAATGCATACGCATTTGCAGTATTGAGGAATTTCTTTAATGTGGTAGTAGAGGTAAGAGTACGTACGTCTATAGTTCCCATGACTATTTTGACAACGTCACTAGGATCTCTAATTGTAATACTTGCAGTACCCGTAGGACTACCCGCTAGATTTAGATATACATCAACTTCTGTTATTATCTGTCCTATCAGTGGTGAACCTGTTAGAATATGCATACCTCCCCGTATAAGATGGCCGTCATACAGCTCACGTCTTTCGTCGTTAACTTCTTGATCATAAACTAGTACTGGTGTTGGGGCCGGTGGCGGCGGTGTCGGACTTGGCGGGGGTGAAGGAGATGGAGAAATACCACCTATACAACCACCAGTATCATCTATCCCGACAGAATACACATGTTTACTCAGATTGAATACAGCCCCTCCTAATCCAGGCAGTACATTAGGAGCATTGGCTATTGTAGTCACTTCATCTGGTGTAGCAGGACCGGGACCGGGTGAGTTTGAACCGCCCTGATTTGCACCTAATGAGCCACTAGGGTCAATCTCCCGAACACTTAACCACTTATAGTTAAGCTGTTTTGTACTGTTCCATTCGAAAATAATATCAGGACCACCCCATGTTATTAATTGGTCTTTTGCGCCCTTACATGTACTACCATGACTACCCCAGCCACCATTATCTGTAGTTTCAAATAATTTTGTCCAGGTAACACCATCCGCGTTATCATTCCAATAATATTCCAGTTTAACCGCTACACCTGATCCTGAAGGATCTTGAATATTATAAATGATAAACTTCACGCCTACTAGTCTACCAGTAGGATCACCAATACCAAAATCAGTAAGATCCCCTCCTACTCTGCCGGCATCTGCAAACTCATTAACATATTGTTGTTTGAGAAAAGCAGTTAGGTTATCAGAGCCGATATCAAACAATGCCCAATACCCAGCGCCACCACAATTCGGTTTCGCCGTCGGCTCTCCCGATGTCCCAGGCAATGACTTTACTATTGTTCTAGCTTTTATGAAAAATGCGGCTCTGGATTGACTACTAGCAACACCGGTTATCTGTACGAATGCAGTAATCTCTAGATTCTTCATATCGTTTGTATTTAGAATATATCCTCTAGTTGCCACTTCTGACTGATTCATAGTTGCAAATTGTGATGAACCAGCAGTTTGTTTACCCCAACCTGATACAGCTATTGACCCATCGTTAAGACCAGATAGGTGAAAAGTACCATCGCTATTTTTGACCTCACTAATACTTGACTCACTGGAAACTATAGTAGCAGGATCGCCACCACCGCTTTTATGTGTGACACCATTGTTCATGTCCATGAACCAAGACTGCGAACCATCAGCTTTATCTGGATAAATTTTTTGTATTCCGAACTTATCTCCTGTTTCAGGTGTTGGTGAGGGCGGGGGAGCCGGTCCCGGAGAGGGTGAGGGACCAGGCCCGGGTGAAGGTGGCGGCGGGCATGTATCTAGTCCTACTACTGCATCTACTGACGCGGGTATCGTGTTACCGGTTGTACTAAATGGGTTGATCTCTCTAATAGATGCCCACTTAAAATCACAGTCACCGATGTTATCCGTACGGATACCGATTATAGGCCCTGCCCATGTAATGACTGTATGATCTGTTCCACCACAGTGAGGTGAACCACCACCCCAATGTCCCGTATCGTCAAAAGACATAACTTTCTTCCAACCGGTAGGAGAACCATCACTTGAAAACCAACTTTCTAAATGAACACTCTGGCCGTCACTATTGACATACTTAACTGCCTTTAGACCTACCCATGTTTTATCTGCCCACTTTCTGGTATTACTATTAATTTGTGGATCTTGTGAGTTTGCAGTATATCCATTCGTGTGTTGTAGGTCTTTCTCATATTTGGTACGACCTGTAAGAGGATAGAAATTAAAATGATACGATGAGGCTTCACAACTTTTGGCAAAACCATTTAGAGTACTGGTCTCGCTTGTTTGTCTTGCACCACCTGTTACTAGTTCAGGATGAGCTTCTCCATTATGAGTTGAACTGCTAGCTGAATTGACCTTCATAAAACATGTTATCTCAACATTCTTCCAATCTTTTGGATCCTGCATGTACCCACGTGAAGGAAGTTTTGACTGGTCTAGAACGAGTGAGCTCTCTGAGAATCCGTTATCTTGGGTCAGATCCCACCTCATCTCACTCATCTTAACTTTCCAGCTGCCGTCACCATTATCCGTAAAGTGGGGTTTGAAGCCGCCACTTAGACTCCGGGGATCTGAATTAGGATCAGGGGAACTAGCACCAGTCACACCATTATCGAAACCAGTTCCAGGGGTTACGTCGTCGTTGAGATTTGTAATGTTAGGAACAGGTTGCATTATCCATGATGAGCCTGAAGGGTTGGAAGGAAATAGCTTGGTCACACCAAAGGCGTCAGTCGTACCAGTCCCACCCGGAACCGGAGAGGGCGGGGGAGGTGGTGACGGACCAGGGCCAGGAGATGGCGTTGGTGGTCCGCTAGGCACACCACACTGATCAGAAGGAGGAGATGGTGTTGGAGCCGGTGCTGGTGCTGGTGACGGCGGTGCACCTGATAGGTGAAAAGTGTCAAGAGGATATACGTCAGTCCATCTTCCATCTGTCGATACTGATAAACTACCAGTGGGCACAGTAGTATACGTGCTACCTCCATTCGTTGAATATTGCCAACTACTTATAGTTACATCATATCTTAGTGCGAATGGAGTCGCGCCTATCCATCCTATGAACTCGTTAATATCTTTACTTGTAGTACTAGAAGGTAAGGGATGATGATGCGTTTCACTCGTAGAGGCTGTATTGTCAGTAACCTTGAAAGTTACATCTGAACCTAATATTATTTCACGTGTATATGAGTGACCCGTCGTGATTGGTAGGGAGAATTGATCGAGTTGAGACCCTCCCATCGCGGATGCGAATAATCCATCTGCGGCCGCTGATACTGTAACTAGATCAAGTTCTAAGAAACCACTATAATCACCATAGGTTATCCCTAGTCCTGTAGTAGTCACATCCTGATCTGTTGGTAGTTGTGAGCCTGTATCAGAATTGATAGTTATAGTATCTTTTATTGCATTAATATTGGCTGGTACGCCTGAAGAGAATGAATTATTGTAATCAAACTCTGTTCCATCTGGGAATGTCTTTGTACTTCCAGAGTCAATAGGATAGGTGTTTGCAGTAGTAGCATTTGGATCGATCTCTCTATCCGAGAAATAACACCAATCTATATTGTTCATTCCATCACATCTCAGTTTATCGACCTGTGATTTCCACGTACACGGTATATTGTTATATCCTGAGGTGCCATGATCGTCCCAATGGCCTTTTAGTCTCCAATTATTTTTTGGTGCGCCTGTGGATGCATCGAATGGGTCGGTATCAACCCATAGTTCAAAAACTGCGTGACTTCTATCAGCCGCTACCTTACGTACTGATTTTAGTCCAACCCATTTTCCATCTCTGAACCAATCACCAGTAAAGTATTCAGTTACATTTTTGACGGCGACGTACGGAAAGTGTTCGTAGTTCCAGTTAGCTCTGACGTGATCGCTTGAAGAAATAGGATAAACAGTCTCGACAAGTGATCTGCCTGCGTCATTACGGCCGCCACAAACCTTAAGTGCACAACTATGATGAGTGCCAGAACTTAATGAGTTTACCCCACGGACATATACTGTGATTTCGTGATTTCTAATTCCTGCTTCATCATATATAAAGTCAGGTTTACTCTTCCAAGTATTAATTTGTGAGTGTCCCTTCCCTGCGCCCGGATAGATACCAATTCTTAAAGTTCTACCACTACCGCCTGAGTTGTAATTTACCGGACTAGTACCACAATGATAGAATACTAATGGATCTCCCGCTATAGAGCGTGTTTGCCTAGAAATAGATACTCCTGAGTTTATCCCGTCTACGTCGAAATGACTCGACGATCTAGGATCTGATAATGACATATCACAGTAAAATTGTGTGCCCGTAGCGTCAGGGTATAATTTCCTTACACCATTAGCATCAGTAGTTCCTGTGCCTGGACTCGGCCCCGGTGTTGGTGTTGGAGCCGGTGCTGGTCCCGGAGAGGGTGAGGGAGTAGTAAGAGCTGTTATAGTGCCAACTAAATCTTTGGTTGTGTCGAATGTATAAGTACCTGCATAATACACACTGCATGTAGCGGAACCATCTATAGCATCTGTTGGACTTTCTTCAACCGATATATAGTTTGAGCTGTTTGAACTAGGATCGTTATATTCGATAAGAACCGATACACCTTCATCTGGAAAATTAAATAGTGGGGAATTGAAATTAAATGTATATGATGCAATAGTACTAGTTATACTACTAACTGCTATTGACGCACTACAGTTTTGCACTATAGTATCATCGTCGTATCTAACTGTGGCTGTTACATTACCAGCTGGACTTCCTACGGTCTTCATCCATACCTTAACGCTGTTTATGGTTTGATTAAGGAGTACGCTGCCTGGACTACTATGATTAAGAGCGCCGAATCTAGTTGTACCACCATTAAATAGATGTACTGATCCCGTTCCAGGATCAGGCACATCATATATTGTTTCGATACCTCCTCCTGGTGATGGTGGACCCGGGCACGGTGGGGGTGCTCCCCCTTGTGGGGGTGGGGTGTACATATAAGTTCCATGACCACTTTTTGCGCCACTTATGTGAGTAGCGGTCGAGTCAACAATTACAACAAAGAGATAAGTTGCTGTCGTTGCCTGTGAAACAGGATAATCACTTGGATCTAGTGTTGTGGCTAATGTAGGATCAAACTGGGCAGCTATACCATTTGTAGTCCCATTAAATACATCTGTTAGGCATTGTTGTATGTCACTATCGTTAAATATGGCAGGCAATGTTGTGACATTATTAAACATGGTCTCGTCACTCTGGATCATGTTTACGTTGTATTGCTTAAGTCCTGAATAGTACGGTGTGTATGACTCTAGGTTTAGTAGTCCCTCCAATATATCATCTGATGAACCTGGGGGATAAGGAGGATCTAGGTTGGGGAATGGCGGCCAATTTGGGCCAAAGAAAACATACTCTAAAAGTACGTTTGTTAGTACTTTACCCGTTGCACCTTTGGTAAATAGTGTTGTAGGAGCTGAGGTAGCAGTACCTAAACCAAAGTTCATACATGCCCCGTCTTTGTTAGAATAGTATGGTGATCCCCATGTATTCGAGGGTAAGTCTGTTGAATAGTTACCAGGACCATTAGATTCAAAACATTTTTCGGCAATCTGACAACCGGAGCTTTTAGTACCAGTACACCACGTCGTACTAGTGTAACCATCATGCTCAGGATTGGTAACAGTATCAACAATCTCCCTAGTGATATATCCCTGTGGATCTGTAGTTGTGCCCGGGTTTGTGTTGTTTGTAGCCATCCAAGCATAGTAAATCTTTATTGGTGTGCCGCCGCATGGTGTAGGAGAGGGACTTGGACCCGGTGGGGGGCTTGGGCCAGGGGAAGGTGAAGGACCAGTGCCTTGATCGTTATAGAAAATACCACATATATCATGAGTAGGAATAGTTGTGTAATGTGTAGTATCTGCGGCCGAAGTTGTAGCAGTACTGCTAATACTACATACATTTGGACCATCAAAGTTTTGATCCACTCCATCGTTATCCTGTATCTCTACATAGTTTGATGAGTTACCACCATAGTACTCTACAACAAGTTTTTCTAGACCATCTCCTATTGCGGTTGTATTGGCCGTAAAACTAAAGTCATATGTATCAAATGTTGTAGTTAGTGTTGATGGGTCGATAGTATTTGACGCAGTAGCAAAAACGGTATCGTCGTCATGTCTAAGTGTACATGATATACTACCTGTTGGACTTCCATGTTTCCTTAGATAAACTGTAGCCTTTTTTATAACATTACCGACAAATAAATTAGTACTTCCAATCGCGCTGGCTTCACCAAACCTTGTAGTACTACCACTATGAAGCGCAACTGCAATGGGTGGGGATGTTTGATCAATACTATAAAAGTCAGCACCTGCCCCTTTCCCACCTGGTGAGGGTGGCGGTACAAGAGTGCCGGGGGATGTAACCATAGTATCAACCATTCCATGATTCGCAAAGGTCCCATTTGGTCCCTGTGTTACTGCGGCGGGTGCTAAAACAAGATAGACGTAGTTAGTTGAGGTTCCAGCTGGGGGAGGAACTAGGCCATTATTAATTGAATCAACAACTACCTGAATCATTTGTGAATTTGTATAAGCATTACCAGAAGGTACTGCCGTAATTTGATTAACCGCATAACCACCCCATTGAGGAACCCCTACATTATATTGATTTAATTCCCCATAGTATGTATTTGCGTTTTGTCCGAAATGTAAGTCTCGTATTCTATGTAAGACGCCGCTCATAGTAGGATCGGCAGTCCTAGTCAGCCAATCCGAACCCCAAAAAATTAGATAGACTTTACCATTAGCAATTACTCCCCCACCACCATCACCATATTTATTATGTGTACCAGTTCCAAATCCCATACCTACTCCCCCAGAACTCAATAGGCCAGGGATTACACAGGCCGCGGCCCTATTCGAATAATATGCCGCAACGTCTAACTGACCTCCTGTATCTGTTACGTCAGTGTCCTGATAGGAAAAATTTGAATACTGTTCGCATTCATCACAAAGTTCTTGTCCAGGACTAACAGTATTATCGATCCAAGCTTGCGCCGCACCAGTGTTAAAATCAATGTTAGGATCTGTTAATTGTTCGACTAATTCATGTGTAAAATTAATACCAATATTATTGTAGGTTGCACTACCGGGGCTAGGCTCTGCGTTACATGTAAGATGACAAATGTATAACCTAACCTTTTTACTACTAGCCAATCGAACTAATGTTTAAAAATTAGGGAGAAAGAGAGTAAAGAACTAAACTAATCTGTTCTCTCTATATCTTCACTAACGAATCCGTCATGTGTTGCCTGTTGTGCGTGTGCTGTATGTAATGGCTTACTCGAATCTATACTGCGTATTGACGCATCTTTAAACTCGAAACTACTCCAATTATCACCTCTATAACCTAGGGCTACTCTTCCCATTGATAGGATTGGATATTCACCACAATTACACGGTCCGTTGCCGCCTCTGGTCGGGCCCCATTGACCCACGTCCTCAAACTCTATTACTTTATTGAACTGTTTGCCGGTTCCACTCTCATCAACATATGATTCTAGTTTTACGCCTTTGGCTGTTCGATAAAGAACCGCCTTTTGAATAATCTCTTGCATGTTGTCAAATTTACCTATTGCGTTTTTCTTCTCTGGATCTGATTTGGTGTACCCTGGAGTATGCATCGAGTCTTTTTCAAACTTTGCACGACCAGTCAATGGATAGAGATTGAAGTGATATGACATTGCTTCACACGCTGCCGGCACTGCCTTATCCTTACCGGCTTTTGTCATATCCGATGTCTGTCTATAACCTCCTGGCACCAATTCGACATGGCATTCTCCATTCTTTGTACCACTTGCAGATTTACCTCTAACTCTCCAAGTCATTTCAAAGTCTCCCCAATCTCCTTTGCCGTCGCTGCTATCAATTGGTTTGTAGAGATATCCTTTAGCTATGACCTTACCTACATCAAATGTTGGAATCGTGTTCTCATTTGCGCTAGTGTCAGATAATACCTCAATTCGTATCTCAGTACTACCACCTGACGCTTTTAGCCAGCCATTGCCCGCGTCTGCTACCCTTCCCTCAAAGAAACGTGGATCACTTGCTGTAGTCTGAACCCAATTATTATAAGTGCCTTGTCTATCTGCATATATCTTGGAATATCCGAACTGGTCTACGTCTGTACCCGGTGTTGGGGTAGGTACTGGTGTAGGTACGGGGGTGGGTGTAGGTACTGGAGTTGGTGTGGGCGTTGGTACTGGAGTAGGGGTTGGTGTAGGAGTACCATCTCCTATTACCTTGATACCTGTTATACTTGCCCAACCATTCTTTTCACTATTATCATTAACCGTTATTTTTACAAATCTGCCCTGTGCTGGTGTCTTTAACTGATATGCTTCCGATAGAGCTGTAGTACCAGTACTCTTTAAACCAAGTGAGACGCCTGGGGTTGTGTTATCTTTTCCTATATCTATTATAAAGTCGTCTGTCCTTTTATCGCCTTTATACCATGTAATGTCTACCTCACTAATGGTGTAAATAGAGCCTAAATCTAGAGTTATGTTACTACCCTTACCCTTTTGTGACCATCTCGTATTAGGATCTGTATCTAGTACGTTATCTGGAATATTAGGTGCTTCAAAACCTGATGCGGTTACAGCAACTGGTTTAATCTCGTTGTCTACAGGTCCAGGAGTTGGTACTGGTGTTGGTGATGGGGGTACCGGCGTGGGGGTCGGTACGGGTGCTGGGGTACCACTAGGATCTATTTCTCTGTCAGAAAATAATGTAAAGTCAAAAGTTTGATAACCGTCTAGTCTTACCTTATTAACCATTGCACCCCATGTCGCGGGGATATTTTTGTATTCTGGACAACCATGATCTTCCCATTCTGCCATTTTCTTGAAATTATTATTTGGTTTACCGCTACTATCGAATGGATCAACGTCTGCCCAAAGTTCATTATGTGCACTCTTTTTATCATCAGCTGGAATATGTATATGTTTTAATCCTACCCATTTACCTTCTTGAAAATATGCATCAAAATATTGCTTTATATTCTTTACAGCTACATATGGGAAATGGGCATAATTGTAATTTGCCCTCACTTTATCGCTACTACTTATAGGATAGACTGTTTCAAATAAACTTCTTGTTGCATCTGGGGGTGCACCATGTATTTTAAATGCACAACTCTTATGTACGCCTAGATCGCCATGTGCTCGTACGTATACTGTAATCTCAGAATTCTTAATGTCTTTGTCATTGTATAGGAAATCAGGATGTTCGTCCCAATTATGGGTTTGTTTCTTACCTTTTCCACCACTAGCGTATAGACCTATTCTTATGGTCCGACCGCTAGGGGAACCAGATTTATAATTAACCTTATTGCCTGGAGTACTGAAAAATGTTACTCCTGCCTCTGTCTTTTTAGTCACAGGGGCACTAGAATTCATACCGTCAAAATCGAAATTATTAGCTTTTCTCGGGTCGTCGAGTGTGAGATCCAAATATGAGCTTGACCCACCGCTCTTTGATGGAAATAATTCAACTACATTGTCTTTACCTATTGACATACAAAAATAACTTAGTCTAAAAACTAGAGAGAACTAAGATACTTTTTATATTATTAATAAGCTTTACTATTATTGGTTCATCAGACCATTTCCAAGGTGATAGTCCCAGGGGATTCCCGGGCAATATAATACCATTGGAGTTATTATATTGTTTTAGTTATACTGAATGTATCTATTGGTTGACGTTGTATATTATAAAAGGTCCCGGACATCACGGATCCGTTTTTAGTCATGCCCAACCACAAATAACCAAAATCTTTATTATCTGTAAATACGAACCAACCTGGTGCACCCTTTAATGAACCTCCGTCTAATGTCTGTCCTCCAGTTCCAACTATGACCTGTATTCGACCATCAACATTAGTATAATTATGTGGATGAGTATTATCTACTATGACCGGGGTCCCATCTTTTGCAGCATCATATCTGATAGGATATGTTCTCTGATAGTTTCGACAATGTGAGTTTAGAATTAAATCAACATGATATGTGTCAAACAGTGGAAAATAGACCTTTCTAAATGATGCTTTGGTAAATGGTGGAATATCAGGTTGACCACCCGCACTATATGCAGGCTCATAATACGCAACCACTATCCAATCTATATCCGCACGTTTTGAGGCAGCTTTAAGATCATTACCAACAAACTGATATTGTGGTGAGCCTACTTTATAGTCTGTTTCAGTACTCATCACCAAATAATGAATATTATGTGTGTCAAAACTATAGTATGATGTCTTATGACCTATATGGTTAAAGAACTGTCTTCGAAGATCAGGTTGTTTTCCAAATGTTGAGCCAAGTTCGGGATCACCAAATACTAGATTCATTATTGTGTCTAGGTTCTTTGTTAGTTTAAACCAACAATCAGCAGTACTTGCAAAACTTAGCCCACCCAATGGTAGAAATAATTTTATTGGTTGATTATCATCCAGTCTATCTTCTAATGTTTCTATTATTGTTTCTGCAGTGGTAGACTTACATCCAAATAATCCGCCAACTGCAAAACCCCAGTCAGTAATAGAATTTTGTCGGAATCCTTGAACACGTAAAACATATGCATCAGCATAATATGTTTTTGCGTGTGGAATAACTGTCTGTTTAATCCAAAATGGATAAAAATCACCTGCGGTTATATCACCTAACGAAAGTCCATGATCATAACTAACCGGTCTTGTAAATGTAACACCTGCGGGCGCGGTATTCTCGTTTGCGATAGTTACGGCTACCCCATTTAGCCCGGCTCGGTCTAGTCCTATGGTAACCGTTATATCACTATCTTTGTTCTCACTTTGAAAATAAAGCCTAGCCTGTTTTATTGTATCAGTATCGTTATTGTTTTGGACATATATACATCTGTATCTGGCTGCTATTCCGGTTATTTGTTGTGCTGGTGTTACGAACGGCCAAAGATTGCCTAGCTTACCACTAGGTAATTGTCCTGGAATGGCTGTCGAAATTGCCCCGCCTAAACTCTGTGTTGGATCTCCGTTATCACTCCCACCTGAAATCCAAAATGTGATATCATCGTTTGTAACTGCTACCATTCTATTTTTAATGGCCTCGGTGGGACAGTTTGGTTATACGTCTTGTAACTTTTTATTGTATCCTGAATAACTTTTAATTTATTGAGTTGTGCGTTTACCTCGTTTCTGTTTCTACCTATTACAGTTGCATATTGATCGTCATGATACTTTTTCCATATTATATCTATTCCCGAATCAGGTACAAAATCTTTTATATCATTATCCTTTATTTTGATATTTTTATAATAATGATTGGTAGTACGCATCTAAAGCCACCCGGCATCATTTATCGTCCCTACTACAACCGCGCCATAAATATACAATTGTTTTGCAGTTGTGTTAGTCGTAAATATTCCAGCCCTAAATGTTTTATTATGATCCGCTGCACCAGAGTTAGGTAAGTTAGAAGTCTTTGTTATTGCAGTAGTATTATCTATCGTTCCAACAACATTAGTACTTGGAGTATAGAGAAACTTTATTGAGTGAACCCCATGAAAACCCTGACCCGTTGATACGCTTGTTCTTGTTGTGCCGTCTGAACTAGCTAGATAATAGTTTGCCCCCGTAGCATCACAAAAGTCGAATGATAATAGTTTTGCAGTACCGACATTCGTATCGGCACGCTCACAGTTAATACCTATTCTAGATTGTAATCCAGTAGTTGCGGTTTGTTCCTCGACCCTAACCTGAAGCTTTATCTTACTTCCCCAACTTAATCCAACACTACCTTTATCGATCTGACAATAATTACTTGCTACACTACCAGTATCAAGTTTTACACGCCAATTAGTACTCGATGCATCGTCTGTAATTGTCCCACCTGTATTGCTCTGAAAAAACATATCTGATACGGGAGAAATCATATTAAGATATAGAAATTTTTCAGTATTATTTATAAAAACATCAGATAATAAACCACCTGCAGCATCAGTATCAGCCGAATGATCATGTTTTTTATTTCCTGCTGCAGATATCCAAGCGTTATTATCAGTATTTCGCATAATTAAAAGGTCTTGTGTAAAGCCGCCTGAATTATCAGTTGAACTAGCTAACTGTCCTGGGTAAGTGGTGCCTAAGGCCGCTATTTGTGAACCTGTACCTGTATATTTTGTTTTTGCGTTGCCCCTTGCAGCTGAGAGAGTATCTCCTGGTTGCCACTCAATTGAGGACATAATATTATCAAATAAATATTATAATATGTAAAGAACTAAGAGAAAGCAGTATGATTTATTATTGCGACACCACCTAATGGAATGTTTGTTATCGATAACTTGTTTGTATTTAGATGTGTCACATCTGTACTTGACAGTATTTTCTCTCGATAATATCTAAAGTCTGATACCGCACCTATAAAATATCCATCACTTGACCCCCAAAATACATGTCCATCCACTCTACCCGAGCCTGAGTCCGCGGTAGTAATCGTTGGGTCAGTTATAGTATCGGTTGTTAATGTTTGGGACGTACCATTTACATAGATAACAGCTGCATGTGTAGATGAATTGAATGTGCAAACTAAAGAACTCCAATCATTAAGTTCTACTGGGGCAGTAGTGGTTTTTTTACTATAATCTACACCAGCAAACCAAATCCAGAAACGAATTATTCCTATACTATCTATATGAATAGCGGTATAGTTCGAATCATCGTCTTTTTTTGAATAAATATATCTAGCTGATCCTGTAGGTGTAGCAGTAAACGAATATGGGTTTATTAGAGCGGAAATACTAATACCAGTGGTCGTACCTTTTAGTTGTATACCAGTGTCATCTGGTACATCCATACCCTGAGTCCCATCTAATTCCATAGCAAGTGACGTACTACCTAAGCCTTTATCCGGTCCCTGAGTCCCTCCAGGTGCATTACTGCCTATAAAGAACGCATGATTTCCGAAACCTGATATATCCTTAAGAACAGATCCGAAACCCCAAGTATGAAACTCAAACCATACTGTTAGATATTTCTCATCGGCTTCGAATGGTAATAGATAACTTGTAATTATTAGGTGTCCTACTAGATGCGCAATCTCTCTAAACCTTAATCTCGAATCGTCTACCAATTGCGTATTATGGAAATCCGGCTGTTCAACCGTAACCTGACTCGATTCGAATGTTGCTAGTCTCTCAGAGAGAATATTGATTCGTGTAGCGAGTGGATTCCCCGAGTAACGACGAATTTACTTTTTGGTAGATAAAGCTACTGCTGCTCATATCTACCTATGATCGACCCCCTTGTGACAAACCCTTAATATACCTCTATCCTACTATTCAAAATAACAACTAATGATCGGGGAAAGTTTGGTCACTTTCGAGGAAGATACAGACTATATCGGATTTAGAAACAAGTCTGTTGAGTCATGGCTATCCAAAGAACGTTTTGGCTATCATGTAAGTGACGCGCTTATGTGTCCTCGACAACATGTTTACAAGGTGTTAAAACCTAGAAAACTAACAGAGAGAGAACGTGAGCTATTTGACTATGGTAAGGCAATTCATAAGAGTTTTGAAAATGCACTTTACTTTTATGACCCGTCAAGGTTTAAACCTGAATATTCTATAGAATTCAAGGGTATAACAGGACATATCGATGTCTATGACTCAAAGAATAATATTCCTATAGAGCTGAAGACTTTACAATCCGCGTGGATAAAAGAGCCTAAAACCTATAATATCCAACAATTGAAATGGTATATGGCAATTCTTAACTCAATTACCGGATGTCTTGTTTATTATACTACAACTAGAGAGTTTAAGAAATTCTGGATAGCAATGACGCGCACAGAAATTGAAGAGGAAAAAAGGAAGCTATTCAGTGAAATGAAGAAGATAAAAAGCTCAATAAAGAACAAAGCTCCCCGACTAGCTAAGGCAATATGGAGTGATCCGTCAAAGTCTTGGATGTGTGAACGTACAGAACGCTATCCCGGATGTGACTATGTTGAGCAGTGTAAGTTGATAGACCCTAGACCTAAAGAAACACCTAAATACTAGACTGGTAGATTGCATGACTTATACTATAATAATCTCTGTTAACTATATGTGACCACTGATCCGTAACTGAGTATACTGTTCGATACAGCATAACTCCAGCTGTAAAGTCATCAAATACACCACTTTCAGATATTACAGCACTTGGAATACTAGGGGCAAAGAACGCGCCGAACCTCATAACTGAACCCGCCGCGAGCATATAGGCGTCAAAACCAAACGCTATACGCGCATTTTCACTCTGTAATTGATAGTCACTAGCACTTACAGGATTAGTACCTATTCCAGACGCGAGAGATACAAATCCTCCCTGACCTGATTGTACTGTTGTGTTTAGACCTATAGTGTTTGTGACCAGCTCAGCGATTCTAATCATACCATCATTCACAACACGGTCGTAAACTCGACCAACATGCAAAGGTTCTATATCTGTTGTCTGGTCGTTGTAAACACGTTCTAGTTTGTTATCAAATGACTCGACAAGTTTTATTGCCTGTTTGTCCCTACATTTGATCAATTCATTAACTTTTTTACTAAATGTAGTGGTATGTTCATAGTCCCGTTTATTCCAACCGGCAATTAAACCGACATCAATATGCTTTAATGGAGAGTCAGAAGACACAAAATGGATATAATATTCAAAAAAATAGAGAACTAAAACAGATCATTCATGAAATCCACATATGCAATAGGCACCATCTCACATGTTCTACTACCGAACGCGTCGGCCTCATCAAATACATACTTTACACTCTGAATTTCTGCCTCTATGTTCAAACCACTAAATGAGTCTAATACTGTCACAGTTTCAGAAGGCATAAACATATGGTTATTAGGAATAGTTACAGTCTGAAGGTTAAACGTTCTTAGTGGTTTTGCCATGAATTGTAATAATGATGCGCCATAAGACTGAAGTGTTATTGCGTCAGATATCCAAGGGGCAGATAATACAGCTTCAACCCTTCCATATTTTGCCGCACTTGCAGTATCGACACAAACTGCCATCGTTTGTACGACTGAGAAAAATGCGTGTGTATATACAGGCCCAGTTTTGGAAACACTCCAACCAGTAGTATCAGTCATACCAGGTTTAATACGATCTTCTGTCGTCTTATCTAGCATAACATTCCTAAATGCCGATGGTGGTCTATCTTCAGAAATAAAATCATTATCATGATACCATTTTATTGTGTCACTATTACTACTACCTTTTGCATAAAATATTAACCAGTAACTTTCACCAACCTGTAGATCCTTTACAGAAGTCTTAATGTTAAATGAGAATACAGGTGTTGGTTGACTTGATATTTCCAGTATCGGCATTTTGATATCGAATAGTTTTAGTCCTGCTGGTTTACCCCCGTCATCTGCAACTAATGCACCCTCTAAGAAGGGTTTTTGAAATTGGCCGCCTGTTCCATCTCTTGCTAAAAGTGCACAAATATTTTTGAGTCTAGCTGCCTGTGGCGTGACACGTTGGGCAATGTCTTTATTGTCAAGAGTTGTAAATCCTGCTGATGCAGTAGACGAAACATCTGCTTGCATAACACCGCCCTTAATAAATAATACATTTGCAAAACCATTTGTAATGTCCATCGAGTCGACGAAATTCCAAGGACCAGTGAAATAACTTGTTCTATTTGCAAGATCAATGTCTTCTCTAACGTCTTTAATTGTTATGCCTGAATGTTTCATATTTGGATAATGTAGGAATACGTTGTTATCCTGTATGCCCCATACCGCGCCGGCATACTCTGCAATTTTATCTAATATTGCGGATGCTGGTACATGACTTTGAGAAATTGCAGGAAGGAAAAAATTAACTCTTGGATCAATACCATCCAACGTAAACCCACCCTGTGATAGTAGTGTCGGTCTTTTTAGAGGATAAACTGACGCATCCGTAAATACTGATTTGAATAGTGCATATGCCTGATGACTTGTATCTCTTGAATCTGCAATGAACTCTCCTAAGTCTGTTCTGTCGGCCATTTTAACAAAATCAACAATTCTCTCATTAGTTAAAATTTGTGAACCATATCCCGACATGATATATATTAAGGTACCATGAGCGTCTCTATGTGGTTCAAAGTTTCTACAATATCCATCGAGTAAACCTTCCATCGTATAATCTGTTTTGCCCGCGAAAATCTGTACTCTATTCCCTAATCCAAATTGTGACATATCTATCACTCGGTCACTATCTTCTATCGTAATAGTAAACGTACCAGACGAATTCATAGATAGTTCAGTCTCAACATGTAAGACCTTAAGACTGTTAGGAGGAATTTGTGAGGTCGTAAAACTGATAGGAGTATAACTAGCCGTTGTATAACTGCCTGAGATATGCGCATTAAAATCATAGAATAATGTCTGTCCGGTTCTGTCCATGATACGCACTCTAGGCTTTACCGGTAACATATACGACTTGTCTTGTGTCGTAACGTCTGAATAATATGATGTGTCGATATTACTCATTAGGTCATTGCACCGTAATGAGACATCATATGCTTCATAGTTGTTTGTGCTAGCGTCTTACTGTCTACCTTAAATGATATTGGTTTTGATAACATTAATTCAATTATTGCCACTAATCTTTGAACGTCACTAGATCCCGTACTACCACCTGAATTAATTACTTCTATACGTTCTACAGGTGTACGTGTACTAGTTAAGAATGTGGTATTTTCAGAAGGTATAGATGCATTGGCTGAGGATACAGGCGCATTAAAGCCGGCTGGTACTGATGATACATGTTGTACCACATTAACATTAACAGTCTTACCATGTAATGAGTTAATAGAGGATTGAAGTTGTCCCACCTGGTTTTGTCCGATAACAGCATTAACAGTCACAGTTTTACCATGCAGTGAATCGATAGATGATTGAAGACTGCCGATTATACCTCTTGCACGAGCAACGCTGCTGGAGATAGAGCTAACTATTTCACTCATAGCACTATTGACCCTGGACACCATCTCACTAAACGCTGATGCTACGGCCGCCTGTGCTTCTTGTGCACCCTTTTGTAATGAATTAACGAATCCAGTTGCTACCGCGACTTGAATATTAGCTACCATCTGCTTCAGGTCAGTATTAACATTATTGTTTAACGTCTGAAAGTTTGTACTAACGATATTGGCGGTATTTTGTGCCCCTTTCTGTAGTGAGTTTACAAATCCAGTTGTTACCGCTACCTGAATATTAGCTGTAGTCTGTTTTAATAATGTGTTAATATTATTGTTCATTTGTAGGAATGCTGCATTTACAGCGATTTCTGCCTCCTGTGCTCCGAGTTGTAGCGAATCTATTAGTCCTGTTCGAACGAATACCTGAATATTAGCGGCAGTTTGCTTTAACAGCGTATTAATATTATTGTTCATTTGTAGGAAAGCCGTACTAACTGCCTTCTCTGCTTGTAACATTCCAAGTTGCAATGAGGCTATTAGACCAGTCCTAACAAATACCTGAATGTTTGCCGCCGTTTGTTTTAGTAAAGTGTTAATAGTGTTATTCATCAGGAGGAATGCGGCGGCTACGGCTTTTTCTGCTGCTTGTGCGGCCGCTACCATAGACTGGAACATAGCGGCCCCGCCGGCTGGGGCTTGTGTGGGGGCTGGTGTCTTAACCTGCGATGTTCCGAAGAAGCCGCCTTGTTGTCCTAAGAATTTTTCACCAGCTTTACCCACATTTGAGAATGGATCAAACTTAGATAATCCATCTAATATTGATTTAATTTGACCAACTGCTTTAGTAAATGGTGGAACCATCGCACTAGCATAGGTTTGTGCATATCCAGGCATAGGTGAAAATGCGTTTTGTGCGGCTCCTGGGAGTGGTATAAATGCACCTGTAACTTTATTGATATATCCAATTGTTCTACCTGAAGCGTCTTTAATTTGTCCAGTACCAAAGTCAACCTTATCACCCATTGCTTGATAGGCCGCACCTGCTGCAGCCGCCTCACTAGATAATGGGATTAACTTTAATGCTACTTCTCCTACTGCTTTACCAGTTCTTATTAATTCTGTATCCATCTGTTTTAATTGAGCATTAATATCGTCTGTAGGCTGTCCTAACTGATCCATTGATGTTTTTAACTTGCCTAAAGCAGTCACAAAACCTATTGTGTTAGGAGGTGTAGCGGCTACAGTACGCATATTAGCAAATAATGTATCCCATTGTTTTTGTATTTGGGGAGTCTGTTTACCTAGTTCAGTTTGAAGTTTACCAATCATCTCATCTGTTGCAGCAGCTATCCCTGGTGCGCCTTGTCTAATTAAGACTGCCATAGTGCCTATATCAGTCTTAAGCGTTTTTTCTGCTGCTTGCATACCTGCTTCCATTCTCAAAGCTGGAATCTCACCAAGTGATTTGAAGTCCGCGCCTGTTTCTTTTGTTAGATCCTTTACAGCCTTTGAAAACGCCTTACCACCTTTTGCTAGCGCATCACCTAGTTTACTACCTACTTCATCAGCAAGTTTGAAAAACCAGTCATCTAAACCTTTAACCGTATCCTGTAATGATTTCATAGCGTCCTCATCACCTAATGCAGCTTTTGCAACCGTTTCCATATTCTTTGTTGTTTTTTCTAATGCACCATTGAATAGGCTAAATGTTCCAACAGCATTATCTAAATCAGTACGATATTCTTTGTTTGTAGTAGTTGCATCCTGTGTCGATACTACTAACTGCTCAAAGTTAGTTTTACCCTGTATTACAGCAGTATTATGTCTATTCATTATTGCTGTACTATCACTTAACTGAGCATCTAACTGAGCGAGTTTGGCTACGGCGTCATCATATGCCTTACCAGTTTCTAATACTCCTTTTTGATAGTTTGCAAACTGAAATGTTCCCGCCTGAATTTGTCTTCCTGTTTCCTCAATACTGCCCCTCATAGTCACATTGGCATCATTAAGATCCAGTAATGCCTTTTTGGCCTGTTGAACACCAGTGGCATAATCAACCGCATATTTTATACCTGATTGTTGTTCGCTTGCTAATTCCGTCAACGCGCCGGCATTCTTACCCAATGCATCTATCTGATCTAGTAATTGTAATTTTGTTTCCTGAACACCAGCATTATAATCAGCTTCAAATGCACTACCATTCTGTAATTCCTTCCATCGTCTGGCGATCTCTGTTGTATTCTTACCTGTGTCCGCGGTAAGCTTAGTTAGATGTTCTGAAAGCTGTGATGCAGCAACCCCAGACTTTCCAGTTGCCGCACTAGACGCGTCAGCCGCGCTTGCCCCGCCGAATAGACCCTTAGTCATATCCATTAATCCCTTTATCATATTCTTGAATGCGGGGGATACATTACTATTCAGAAGGTTAGCCAGATTATTACCTTTTGAATAATAATTTACAACTGCTGCGATTTGTTCGCCCGTTGTAATATTGGCCTCTCTGAGCATTGAATCAAATGTGCGTCCTGCCGATGTCGTATTCATATATTGTTTTGCTAATTCACCCTGAGCTGCAGTTAATAATTGCGAACCTGTAGCAGCAGCGCTGATATCGGGTGTTGGTAGCTGTCCAACTGTCTGCGCGCCTTGGAATTGTGGCATCTTTAATTCAGGCATCTTGATTGATTGGGAGAGGTCTACCTTTCCTAATGTTAATGCTTTAATGGCATTAGATATTGCACCCCCCATAGACGAGAATGCACCGAGTATTGCCTGTAACGCACCGGCAACTGGGGCCTGTATGTTTTTCAGAAAGTTATTCCAGGCCCCAATAATTGGATTTATGACATATTTTATAAAGAAATTAGGAATATCTATTATTGCAGTTTGGAAGGCAGCTACAAAAGTTTGTTCACCCTTAACCATAGATTGTAGAGCATTCAATACAGCCATTCCAGCACCTACCCAGAGATTATTCCATTGTGCATTAAACGTAGCCATATTATTTAGCAATCCCACAAACTGATTCCATAGATTTATAATATCATTAGCAATAGCGTCAACTCCTACACCTATTACTGTGGCAGTTGAACGAAATGCATCACCCATACCAAATGTATTTGTCTCTATTAGAGCGAATAATGCTATGGCTGCAGCTATAGGAGCGGCAATTAATGCCATCCTCATACCTAACCCCATTGTGGCAGCGCTAGCCTCTCCTGTTGCGCCGGCGGCCCCCTGAGCGGCAGCCGCCTCTGCGGTTAATCCTTCGGCTGCGGCGTTAGACGTAGCAGATAACTCTACTTCAGCAGCGCCGGTCGTGGCGGCAACAGCTGCAGTACCAGCAAGTTTAGAACCTAAGATAGAAATGGTAGAACCCATCTGAGCAAAGCTACCACCTACGGTAACCAATTGTATACCTAGATTCATCCATGATTCTTTTTGATGATCTGTTGTTACCGTTAATCTATCCTGTGCGATTTTTAATGCATTTTGTTTGTTTTCTAGATTAGTTAATGCGTCATGTGCCTGTTGGCTAGCTGGTCCGAACTTTTGGACTGCTGTATTATATGCCTCTTGTGCCTTTGTTACCTGATAAGCTGACGTATTAACCCTTTGTTGTGCCCTATCTACTGCAACTTGTGCGGCAGCAAGAGAAAAGAAACCGGAAACTAAACCCACTACTGATCCAGCAGTACTTGCAATGAATCCACCCATTACACCCATTTTTTGACCTAAACTTATACTGGTCGCGCTTGTTTGAGTCATAGTTCCCTGTAATGGAACTAGGGCGTTATTTGTAGTGATTCCACCTTTTGCGACTGTGCCAAGTGAAGTACTTAATGGACTTAATGATTGGTTTGTAGTCTTTGCAGCAGTACCAGCGCCAGCCAAAGCACCAGTTAGCGGTTGAACGCTTCCCCCCGTTGCTCTTGCTGCATTACCTGTAGCCCCTAAGTTACTAGTAAGACCTGTAAAACCTGTTGTTGCTTGTCCTGTAGCGGATGGTAATTGACCTAGTTGAGTCTTTAACTGAGTTAATGGACCAGTTGCGCCGGACGTGTTGGCTGTAACTATTAACTGTATTTGTTGACTCAATGACTAGATAACACCATTTTAACTATAGTTTTTAGTTAAAGAACTAAACTAGTCTGTATCTGTTGTATTAATTGCGGCATTAGCTCATTGATTGAGGAAAAGAAAAAGTCACGTGCTGCCATTTTATAAGTGCCAAACTCAACATATATCGCATATTCTGCTGTATTGCTTAATGTAAAGCCATTGGCACTTACCTCTGTTAACTCATTATGATCCCTTAGATATCCAGTTCTAACGGGGGTTTTACTCCTGATCTGTTCAAGCATTTGATTAGCTACTTCACTAAATACTTGTTCAAAATTAAGTCTAGATATCGCCCTATCTATTATTGTTATAGTCTCTTGTAAACCTATTATTGTCACACTCATTTTTTCTTGAATATCTCCGATAAATTCTGATTAGTCGTTGATTTATTTCGCTCCCTCTTAGCTGCTTCAGCCTCTAATCTAGATAATACAAGTATTGTTTTCTTATCTTCGGGATAATATTCGCCCTCAGGCTCCCAGGGTTTTATTCCATAGTCTCGACAGAGTAGATACATCTCATACATTTCAGTCTCATATTGTGTGAGTCTAGCACTACCATTAAGTACTAACTCTTCAAGACCTACTGAGAAAAACCGTGTTGTGTCCTGAAATTACAAGCATCTAATATTTTCTTTGCTTCCTCAAAGTCTGCATTATTAAACTCTTCAAGTGAGCCGCCCAAATAACTTTCAAAACATTTTGCATATATTTCTAGTTGTAATTCTGAGGCTTTTTCTGGGTCTTCATTATTACTCTGTGCCTTCAAGAATTTAGCCCTGAGCTTTTCTAATTCAACATATGCCTTTGCTCTTATTTTCTTTCGTAAATAAGTCTTAGTTTCTCCATTTATGTCTATAGTATATTCGTTCTTTGGGGCATAAGTCCTTAATGTGTTAATGTAAGAATCATTAACTTCACCTAGAAATTTATCCCATTGTGCGGTACGTCCTGCTATTTGTTCAGATGGTGGTGTAATCTTGTTGGCTGTTGGTAAGATTGCTGGCTTAGCTACGTCAGTAAACTCTGGAGGTTTCTCGTCAGAAGACAATAAAGTAGATATATACTAGATAACTTAGAGAAGTAAAATAGATGTATACTACACGTAGATGTTATGCTTGTGATTCTGACCAAACATATATCCGCTATGATAAGAATCTTCCATATGCTATGTGGTATCTTAATCGTGATACAGACAACAACGTATTATGTCATAAATGTTATGTTAATATTTTATCAAATCCTAGACGATATCCAAATAAATACATACATCCTAGAATCAAAACTCATCTAGGTCTAAAACAATATCACCAAGCAAAAGAAAGACTATTTGATATATTAGGAAGAATATGTGTTAAATGTGGGTATAATGATATTAGGATACTACAATTTGATCATATCAATGGTGGAGGAAATGCAGATCAAAAAAGATTTAGTAGTAACTATCATATGTATAGATATTATGTTATACACGCTGATGAAGCAAAACTTCTCCTTCAGGTTCTTTGTCCTAACTGTAATTGGATAAAAAGAGTTGAGAATAAAGAGTTTCCTAACCATTTGAAAAAATCAAAAAGAGAAGTAAAGTTAGTTCGCCATTGCTTTCAGTACATTTAGTCCTGCCGCGCCTACACTATCGATTGTATAATTGCCAACGTCTCTACATTCCTCAGGATTTGCTATTGTCATCTTCACGGCAGCTGGAGACGTTACATTATGATATAATCCATTCATTGCGTTTACACAATCTCTATACAATGTTGCGTTAACTCCTACAAAGAACGCTAGTGGAACATCGTTTGCATGTAAGAACGCTAGTGTTGAATCTGATAATGCCGTTGGTTGTGTGTTGCTGTGATGATGTGTCTTACTGTGATGTGATCCGCTGCTTCCGTCGTCTAGTCCAGGAGTTGCGCAAGAATTACCCGGACATGCTGATTTCTGTATTCCAGGATTGAACTTCGGATCGCCACAAGCATCAAAATGCTCACAATCCCTTGATATTTGCTTATCACTTGCCGGAGCTATTTTATGAATGACTTTATCATGATGATGTGGTGGATTAGGTACACCCTCCTGACATGTTGAGTTAGGCGGACAGTTTGCGAATGCTATGTTATTTTGTGTAACGAAGGTAAGTAACCCAACTGCCAGCAATACACTAAGTATAAGTCTCATTCTACTATCACCCTGACTTTTTTGCCTATCCAACCAGCTGGCACTATGATATGACCACTGTTACCAGTCCTTTTAACCTCTCCTAATACCTCATTAACTATTTGTTTGTTTTTTCTGCCCGTCATTTTTCATTTCACCTTAGTATATACTAAGTATAACTATTATATATTGATAGTAGTCGATTGATACTAGAATAATGTTCTATAATAAAAAGAAAGAGAGGTTTAGATTGCTATGTTCGCACAAACACCGGAGAAGCTAGCCATTTTTACGTTATTGGCAGTAGCACTATCAACTGAGCTATACTTTTCAAGGTAAAGATCAGTCATTGTTAGTGTTGTAGAGCTTCCAGTATCCAACGAATATGTAGCTGCTCTTGCCGTTACAGTCTTCAAATCAGCTAGACTCGTGGTATCTTTCAATACAACGTCAAAGTCTACAGTTATAGCGCGGTTTGTTGGTTCGAGGAATTGTAGTTTGCTTTGGCCGATAGGCTGTACTTTGTCAAGGTTACTTGATACAGTTACCTTAAACCTAGTTGCAGCATAATTAACACCGTTTATTGTCAATGCGTTTGTACCGCCGTTTGCTCCAGTCCAGGGCACGGTAGTTATGGCACTTGCAAAGCTTGGAGTAGTAAGACCATGCGCCGTGTTAGGGGTAGTAACATCTTGACATACAAAGTTTTGTGTGACCATCACACTGGGTATTGTTACCTCAATATCTATTGACTCTGTACGCGTACCTTTAAACAAAACATAATTCTCAGTTGTGTTAATATCTTGTGAGAGTAGCATACTGATTGATTCGCCGACTGTACCAGAGCCGCCCGCTAGGTTTACACCATACGCCATCATTGTTTTTGATACTGGTAGGTATTTGATCTGAATTGCGTACTGTTCGCCGGTCTTTATGTTTTTATAAAAGTCTCTATTACCCAATTGTCGGAACTGAGTCGTCGTCATGGTTGTATTGTTGCTAATATCTTGAACTACGCCGGCCTGAGTAAAGCTAGGTGAGGCAGTTGGAGTTGTGCCGTATGTAGTTTCTGGCACATACTGAAGTAGTTTCCTAATGTAGTATGCCCCGGTTGGTTGATAACTTGAATATGGACTAGGATATGACATTAAATGCCGTCTCCTAGATTATCTTTAATAGTCTGGATCATCTTATGATTATCAAGTTTATTTATTCGACGTAAGGAAATAGAGAACTAAAACAGTAATAGTTTTCAATTACCGAGTAGGTACGCGTAAATCTGTTTGTCTTCTTCTATACCCTATTTACGAGTAGCAGCAGGAATAATCGGCTTTAATGATAAGGAGGGCCTACGTAGGACAATAAACTCAGTCTATAAAGGCGTGGATCTTATAATATACATAGACGGAAAGTTCCCAACATTTCCATATAGCTCTGACTTATCAGACGATGGTAGTAGAGAGTTAATCCTAAATGGGTTTGCCGAAAAGTCGATACTTGTAGACTGCCCCGAGCCAGAGTATAATAAGAGACAAAAATATCTAGACCTATGTGAACAGTATGATATCGATGTTTTATTAATAATCGATACAGACGAGTATATTATTGACGAGTTCTCTGATTGGTCGATGTTCCGCGAAGAATGCTATCAACGAATGTTTATCGAGAATAAAGAAACACAGAATATTTTTAATATTAAAATGTTGAATAGAATAAGTGTTGCCGGGGGTCATGTTTTAGATTTGTGGGTATCATATCCTCGTATCTGGTTTAGACCAAGTGATATGCATTATGCACGCGGCAGACATTATGAATTTGTAGGTAAAGATGGTAGAGTACAAACAGGATCAGAAGGACATGATACGATCTATAGTATACGCGCAAAACATGATATTGACCTACGTACCTCTAAACACCAAGAGGGTAGAGAGGCATATCAAAAATGGCTTATAAAATATGAAAAAGGTCTACAAAATGAAGAAAAAGAGGATATTGCTGCAATAGAGGATAGAGAAAAGGCAATGTTGTCTTGTTAGTTATTGTCCTGTTGTCACACAACGTCTAGACGCTGTTCTTGCTCCAGTGGATGATCTTGCCCCTGTACTTCTACGAGAACATGGATTTACTACCTTAGGTGTATGAGTTGTATTATGTGCCGCACGGTTTGTCTTATGACCTCTGCTTGACTTTCCTTTCTTACCTCCCCTACTTGACTTTCCTTTTTTATGACCGCCCTTTTTTTTGCCGCCCTTACTATGGCTAGGATGACTAAACGGTAGTGCATACGGATTACCATAAGGATGATAGGACATACCTTTCCATCATAGAAAAATAAAGTTAAGAACTAATCAGTTGATATCTTCCAATATGTGATCCTCACACCGATAATTGTATGCCAGATATTTGCCTCAGTCGAACTTAAACTTTCATTATTCATATGTATGATCTCCATATAACTATTCTTTGTTGCCCCCGCTAAGGATAATTGATCCTTATTTTCTCCAATGATTCTTTGAATCTCTCTCTTGATGTTATCACGCTCTGTAGGTTCTTCTGGTACGTTTTGTCTCACAAATATATGAATATCGACAAGTTCCTGATATTCTCTGTGTGACCATCCTAGATTTAATATTGAGATAGGGGTAGTTGTTGATCTAAAATGTATCTGATAATCTCCGTATCCATCCCACCAATCCA
>Ga0070711_100000215_pt1 | contig 30537 bp, 19 predicted proteins | sample LARL53metaG_FD_65452 | JGI IMG/M metagenome (GOLD analysis project Ga0070711, IMG submission 65452) | Corn, switchgrass and miscanthus rhizosphere microbial communities from Kellogg Biological Station, Michigan, USA - LAR L5-3 metaG | ecosystem: Host-associated > Plants > Roots > Rhizosphere ... | reverse complement strand
CTGGTTGGCAGCCCCCGAAGGCCCGCGGGACGCGTTGTGCGCTCTTCGTCACCCACTGCCTTAGCCCTCCGTGTCGGAATCAGGAGCCCAGCTTTGTCTGACTTTTCAACTTCCGTCAGCCGCGGAGGTCGAAGCCTTTCTGGTGGTATGCGACCCAGGACCGAAGGAAAATTCCTTTTTGTCGGCAACGAGAAATTTTTTGTCAAGGGAACAACTTACGGGGCCTTTCGACCAAATAGCCAAGGAGCCCAGTTCCCCGAACCGGATCAGGTCGAAGCTGATTTCTCGCTGATGAGAGATGCTGGCATCAATTCTATCCTTACGTATACTGTGCCGCCGATTTCTCTTCTAGACCAGGCGCTCGAATATGGTATTCGCGCGATCGTGAATGTCCCTTGGATGGCGTACAAGTGCTTCCTGCAAGACAGGAGTACACAGCGGACCATCCGTCGCGAGGTGCGTCAGGCGGTTGCATCCTGCCGGCGGCACCCTGCCCTCCTGATGTATTGCGTGGCAAAAGAAATTCCACCCGCGATTGTTCGCTGGCACGGCGCGAAGAAGACAGAGGCATTCCTGCGCGAGCTGTGCGCGACGGTTAAGGATGAAGATGCTGAGGGCCTGGCCACCTATACGAATTATCCGACCACCGAGTATCTCGAACTGCCCTTCATAGATGTATTCACCTTTAACGTGTATCTGCATCAACGAGCAGAGATGTGTAGCTACCTTTCCCGGCTGCAGCTTCTCGCCGGGGAACTCCCATTCGTTCTTACTGAGCTAGGGATGTGCAGTTTTCGCCACGGGCGTGATGGTCAAGCCGAGTTCCTCGACTGGCAAATTCAAGAGGCGTTTGATCATGGTCTGGCTGGCGCTGTGGTCTTCGGGTGGACTGACCCGTTTTATCAGGATAACCGGTTAATCACTGATTGGGGGTTCGGCCTGGTCGACGCCGAGCGACGTCCGAAACCCTCGTACTGGGCAGTAAAAAACCGATTCACGACTGCCACTCCTTTCGCACCGGAGCGACGATGGCCACGTGTCTCGGTGGTAGTGGCTGCACACAACGCTGGCCGGACTCTGGAGTCGTGTCTGGCATCGCTCATGCGGTTGCGTTATCCAAACTACGAGGCAATCGTAGTCAATGACGGCTCGACCGATGATACCGAGGCAATCATGCGGAGGTATCCAGAATTCCGAGGGATCACCACCCTCAACCAAGGAGTGAGTGCCGCCCGGAATGAGGGACTGCAGGTGGCCAGCGGAGAGATCGTCGCATACATCGACTCCGACGCCGATGCCGACCCGGATTGGCTCTCTTATCTTGCGACCACGTACTTGGAATTCGACGTCGTCGGCGTGGGCGGACCTAACTTGGTTCCTCCCGATGACAACTGGGTGGCTAAGTGCGTGTACCGCTCGCCTGGTGGTCCAACTCAAGTAATGCTAGATGACAAGTTTGCCGAGCATATACCGGGCTGTAATATGAGTTTCCGCAAGCAGGCGCTCGACGACATCGGCGGTTTTGATCCCATCTTTCGTGCTGCTGCTGATGACGTAGACATTTGTTGGCGCTTGCTCGAAAAGGGTTACCGCATCGGTTTTAGTCCCTCCGCCGTGGTTTGGCATCATCGGAGGCCGTCCGTGAAGGCTTTTTGGCGACAACAGGTAGGTTATGGAGTGTCCGAAGCCATTTTGGAAAGAAAATTCCCTAACAAGTTCAACCCGTGGGGACACGCTTTCTGGGCGGGACGGATATATGCTCCCTATCCTCCGTTCCGTCTGTTCACGCGTCCTGTGATCTACCATGGGCTCTGGGGTTCGGCGGGATTCCAGCCCATGTATCAACCCGCCGGCGGCGTTCTGAGTTTTCTTCCGCGAGCAATGGAATGGCACCTCGGGCTAACCGCGCTAGCGGTCTTAGGGGTGTTTTTCCCACGGGCTTTTCTACTGTGCGGCGTAGGTCTGCTCTATACGGCATGGTACTGCGTGTGTTGCGCTGCCAAAGCTGAGCTTGGGAGATTCGAAGACGCGCCCTCGAGCTTGTCCCAGCATTTGCGCTGGCGAGCCACGATCGCCTGGCTGCATTTCCTGGAGCCGATCGCCAGGGACTGGGGACGCCTCAAAGGAGGGCTGACACCCTGGCGCAATGTCGCCACGCGACAGACGGGATCAAATGTGACGAACTGGTGGCAACGGCTACAGCCGTTTAGGCGCGTGGTCAAGTGGACCTGTGTGGGAAACGTAGGCCTGGACAAATATGCCTTGCTCCAGAGTCTCTCCGCCGGACTCTCGGTGGCGGGTTGCGCAGTGGGATGGAACCCCACCCACGCTGCCTGGGACATCTGGGCGCGTCGCGGTTCCCTCAGCGAGGCCAAGATTCTTGCCGTTGTCGAACATCACGGCGGCCCCAAACGTCTGGCGCGTGTCTCGGCGGTCGTTCGGCCGTCGATACCGGTGTTCTGGATCCAGGCGATATTGGGTGTGACTGCAACCAGTCTAGAAATGCTCGGTTTCTTCGCCGCGGCAGCGCTGTTGACGCTGGCCTTTTGTGTACTCTGGGTGGCCGCAGTGTTACACGCCAATCGTTTGGAATTGGCTATCGTTGCCAACACGGCCGAGGCCGCTCAGGAACTCCAGTTTCCGAAAGCGATAGTTTCCTGCGAGAAGCAATCCCCGATAAGAGAATCCCGAAATCTTCGAGCGCGGGAGGCGGAACTTTGAACAGCTACTCCAATCTCCATGGGTTCAGATGTCTCTTCCTCGTTGCGCCGTCGCGGCTTCTCACGTCGTTACCGCTGAAGGGCCGCACAGGGGTGAAATCGAGATGAGCATCAAGGTTTGTCTCCTTTCACATGGGCCCGAATTTCCCGAAGGTGGCTATTTGTGGGTGTTTCTAAACTGGGCGCTGGGATTTCGGGCACTGGGATGCGAAGTCACCTGGTTGATGGACGTTTCCACCGTCCCCGAGGAGCGGCGCCGAAGATGCTTGCCAGCTTTAAGGGAAAAGCTGGATCCATACGGCGTTGGAGAATGTCTTCGACTTTGTGTCTTCGATGGAGGAGCGGCCGACAGAGAAATCAATGAGCAACTGGAGACCGTAACTGGGGTGGATTTGCTTCTTAACATAGGTCTCTATACAGCCAGCGCCGAACTGACCAAACGCTTTCGTAGGTCAGCTCTGTTGGATATCGATCCCGGTCGGACCCAGGTCTGGATCAGCCAGGGAGACCTGAGGGTTGCGCCCCATACCCTATACTTTACGATCGGGGAGACCGTGGGTCAGCCAGGGGCGCTCTTCCCCAGCGCTGGGATCCATTGGCACTATACGCATCCTTGCGTGTCCCTGGATTCTTGGCAGCCCCAGCCGGCGCAGGAAGGGGCTGCCTTCACGACTGTATCCCACTGGTGGAAGGGCTGGATGGTCACGAATGGTGAATCGTATCCAAACAGCAAGCGTGCTGCTTTTCTGCCGTTTCTAGATCTGCCCAACCGCTCCAGCTATCCGCTGGAATTAGCGATCCCCCTCGAGGACACCGAAGAAGAGCGGAGCATGTTGTTGCAGCACGGCTGGAGAGTACGCAATTCCGAGCAAGCCTGTGCGACTCCCCGCGAGTATGCAAGCTACATCGGGCAGTCTCTGGGAGAGTTCAGCTGCGCCAAAACATCCTGTATCCGTTTGCAGAACGCATGGATCAGCGATCGCACGCTCTGTTACTTGGCCGCCGGAAAACCCGCAGTGGTTCAGCACACAGGCCCCAGCCGGTTTATCCCAGAAGCAGCTGGTTTGTTTCGCTTTCGCGACGTACCGGAAGCCGTGAGTTGCCTCGAAGCCGTGATGCACGACTACGAGAAGCACTGCCGATTGGCCCGCGCGTTGGTCGAGGAACGCTTTGACGCGCGAAAAGTCGCGGCACAGTTATTGCAGACGGCACTGGATTGAAGCTTGGAGGGATGTTCCTTGGGCACACAAACCAACGGCCGTTCGCTCGCAATCCTCGGATACCACAAGGTTGGGGAACCTCCGTCGGGCCATGCGAGGACACCTTGGTATGTTCCCGAGGCGGAGTTCGTCGAACATTTGCGGTTCTTGAGGAGCAACCATTGGCACGTATTGGACTTGAACGAGTGCATCTCTGCGATCAAAGATTGCCAGCCGCTGTCCGAGCGAAGTGCCGTGCTGACGTTCGATGACGGGTATCGTTCCATCGTCGACGTTGTTCTTCCGTGGTTGCGGCGTTTTCGATTCCCATCGGTCGTATTTATACCCACACGGTTCATTGGCGGCGCCAACGACTTTGACTCCGGGTACGAGCCCACCGAGGGGATTTGCGGCTGGGACGACCTTCAACAACTGAACCGCCATGGCTGTTCGGTTCAGTCCCACGGAGTTTCACACCGGAGCTTTTCCTGGATCGATGGAGCTGAAAAAGAGCGGGAGTTGCTGCAATCGAAGGTCGTGCTCGAAGCAAATTTGGGAAAACCGGTTCAGATGTTTGCCTATCCGTATGGCCGGTTAGGGGAAGATTCTTCGATGGCATCGGAAAGGGTTCGCCGCGCGGGATATAAGGCTGCTTGTTTGTATGGCGGCGGGATAAACTCCTTACCCGTTGCAGACCCCTACCTGCTAACCCGCGTAGCGATGGCACCGGGTATGGATTTGTCGACGGCGTTGGAGGATAACAAAGCCCTCTCGACGGGAGGTTCGAATTCATGATCGCCCGTCATAAGGCTTTTGCTAACACCAAATACATTGCCTGCCGGCTCGACCTGGAGCTTCAACCGCACAGTGACCAGCGGGGGGACGGGGCGGTCCCTTACGAGGCAGAGGGTCTACCGGCAAGTTCTACAGCCGTTGATTGTATCCGGTCGGAAATTCCACCGGGGGGGGAGCGAGTGGGCTGCGGCTTGATCCGACAAAATTTGCGGATAGCGGGTGTCGTGAGCCAAGCTTTCACCTGGGTACTTGTGTTTGGCTTGATGGCAGCCAGTTCACCATCTCTAGGCGAGAATGCTCCGGCGACGCGAAACCCGGCGTACACGATTTCTGGAGTTGTGCTGGACCCGAGTGAAGCGGTCATTGCGGGAGCGAGGGTAACTCTCTATGGGAAAGAAGGGGACAATCATCCGGTTCCCACAACGACAGGCCAGGCCGGCGATTTCCGTTTCACGGGGGTGTTCTCGGGCAAGTACCACATCGAAGTCGAGAAGGAGGGCTTCAATGTTTTGCGGCGCGTCGTCAAGATCCGTACCAGCCCACCCGCTGCGTTGCGAATTGTCCTTCCCATTGCCACCGTACGCGAGGAGATCACCGTCAGAACGCCCGAAGGACAACCGAGTACCGAGCCGGGAGAGAACGCAGACGCGACAAAGCTGGGGCGCGAGGTTTTGGATTCCTTGCCAATTTTGGGCAACGACGTCCTGGGCGCAGTCACTGATTTGCTCGCCCCCGCCTCGGTGGGATCGCGGGGCCCTACGCTATTGGTCGATGGCGTAGCGGCTTCCGAAATCGCAGTTCCCACTTCAGCAATTCAGGAAATCAAGATCAATCAAAATCCATATTCTGCAGAATTCTCCTCACCTGGACGGGCCCGCATCGAGATCACGACCAAGACAGGCTCGCCACAATACCACGCCTCATTAAAGGCGGAGTTCCGCGATTACCATCTCGACGCCCGCAATGCTTTCGCGATCCAAAAACCCCCGGAACAACATCGGGCGTTCGATGGCTACTTTTCTGGGCCGCTCGGTCACAGCGCGAATACGACGTTCACGGTTAGCGCCAGCCAGGAGCACGACAATTTTCAGTCGGTCGTCAACGCTCTCGTGCCTTCCGGCGAGGTGCGGGAGAACATCCCTAACCCCCAAACGAGCACGCGAGTGTCGGGAGCCATCACGCGAAAGATGCGGGACGGCGGCAGTTTGTCGCTTCGATACACTTTTTCAAACTGGGCCGAAGAGGGCATCGGGGTCGGCGGACTTACGCTGGCGGAGGCAGCTGCCGACAAGACCCTTCAGAGACATTATCTCCAAATCACTGACAAGGCCCTGATCACGAGCAGTCTGGTCAACGAATTGTCTGCCCGAATAGGGACGGGAGAGAGCAACACCGAGAGCCAACTGCCCGGGAAAGTGTCAGTGATCGTTGGCGGCGCTTTCACTGGGGGCGGTGCCCAATTGGCGAAGCGTGAAACGCAAGACTACCTGCAACTGGGGGACACCCTCTCCTGGTCCCGGGGCAAACATCTGATTAAGGCCGGATCGCAGATCCCCGCTTTCGAACGTCGCGCTTTGAATGATCGGACCAATTTCGGTGGGACTTTCCAGTTTGCGTCGCTGGCGGACTATGAACAGGGAAGGCCATTGTCATTTGTGCAGCGAGGAGGCGATCCACGACTGGTTTTCTGGTACAGCGAATTAGGCGCTTTTGTCCAGGACGATATTCGCCTTCGTCCCGGTTTTTCTTTATCCCTGGGGTTGCGCTACGAGTGGCAGAAGGATGTGCCGAACCGCAATAATTTTGCTCCCCGCTTCGCATTTGCGTTTGCTCCAGGGAAAGAAAAGAAGACTGTGATTCGTGGAGGTGTAGGCGTTTTCTACCAGAACACCGAGGCCGACGTGATTGGCTCTATCCTCCGCCTGAATGGGAAAACCGTGCATGAGATCGTTCTCCCGAATCCCGGCTACCCAGATCCTTTCTCTAACCAACCTATCGGCCAGATCCTACCGAGCAGCATCATGCGGTTTTCACCCACCCTTCGTTTACCGTACATCGTGCAATACAGCGCAGGTATAGAAAGACAGTTGCAAAAATCAACCATTTTCACCGCCACCTATGTAGGTACGAAGGGGGTCGACTTATTTCGATCGCGAGATATCAATGCTCCTCTTCCCCCCTTTTATGATCAAAGGCCCGATCTCGCTATCGCAACCCTTCGTGAGATCGAATCGGCCGGGAGATCGGACAGTAACGAATTGAACTTAAGTCTGCAGGCAAAGATACGCTCCTATTTCAATGGAGTTGTGCACTACGCGCTCGCGCGAACTTACGACGACACGAGCGGCATCAATTTCTTCCCGGCGAACCAGTATGACCCGAGGGGCGAGTGGGGCCGGTCCGACGCTGATTCGCTTCATTACCTTTCTCTTTATGGGGTAGTGGACGCCGCCAAGCTATTTCGGATCGGAATGAAACTTCGCGTGCGCTCCGGAACGCCGTACACCGAAACTACAGGCCTCGATAGCTACGGGACAACATTCGTAAATGCTCGCCCTCCGGGAATTGCGCGAAACAGCCTGCAAGCACCGGGAGGAGTTAAGTTCGACATACATGTAGCAAAGGACTTGGCACTGCACCGCGGCAAGGACCGAAAGCGGAGCGGTGAAGGACTCAGTGCGACCATTGCGCTCGACGTGTTTAACCTGCTGAATCATGTGAACTTGGGTCCGCCGGTGGGGAACTTACTCTCGCCCCGCTTTGGACAGTCGATCGACGCAGGTCCAGCACGCCGCTTGCAGTTTTCCATGGAGGTCAAATTCTAACTTCGCGTAACGTGTCAATGATGAATCCACCAGTTAAACGAGGCGCGAATTTGCTGATACATAGGGATATATCCCGGCGCTGCGGGTTCGATTATTTTCAAGATTGCGCCGCTGCGGTGAACGCGCTGCTCCAAGTTCGAAAAAAGCATGGGTTGGGAAAAGCGCAATGATGAGAGATCGGTACCGGGAACTCGCGCTTTACAAAAGGCTACTACACCATGCGCGTTCATACTGGATTCATATTCTGGGCATTTTCACACTCAGTTTACTCTCGACCCCTCTGGTGCTGCTTACTCCACTGCCCTTGAAGATTGTCGTCGACAGTGTTCTTGGCTCACATCCACTCCCCGAATTTCTCCAGGTCTTGTTCCCGTCGCTCATCCATACTTCCAGTACAGCTCTGCTAGCGGTTGCGACTGGACTTTTGGTGCCGATTGCTTTGTTGCTACATCTTCAAGGACTCGCCATTTGGATGCTCACGGTCTATGCGGGCGAACGTCTGGTCCAGGATTTTCGGGCAGAGCTATTCCGGCACGCGCAGAGGCTCTCACTTTCCTACCACGACAGCAAGGGGGCGACCGATTCCACCTATCGCATTCAGTATGACACGTACTCCATTGACTCGGTAATCATCAGCGGCGCGATACCGCTGATCAGTGCCCTCGTGACACTGCTCGGCATGATCTATGTCACCGCTCGCATGGACTGGCAACTAGCCTTAGTGGCGCTGACGGTTTCGCCGATTCTGTTTGCGCTTACGCGGATTTTCGGTCAACGCCTGCACAAGAGGTGGAAAGAGATCAAGGCGTTAGACAGCTCAGCAATGTCCATCATTCAGGAAGTCCTCAGTTGTGTTCGTGTCGTGAAGGCTTTTGGCCGTGAGGAGTATGAGAACCAGCGCTTTGTGGGCCAAGCCAGGAAACGGATGACGAGACAGATTCAAGCGGCCTTTTTCCAAGGCAGTTTTGATCTGGTCATTGGCATAACCATGGCGATCGGTACCGCGGCGGCGCTGTTTGTTGGCGTACTCCATGTCCGCTCGAGAATCCTTACCTTGGGTGAACTCCTGATTGTGATGACCTATCTAGCGCAGCTCTACGAGCCGTTGAAAACCTTGAGCAAGAAGGTGGCAGATCTACAGTCGGGGTTGGCCGGCGCTGAGCGGGTCTTTTCTCTTTTCGACGAGCTCCCAGACGTCGTCGAGAAACCCGGTGCCCGGCCTCTCCTGCGAGCTTCGGGCGCGATCGCCTTCCGGAATACTTCGTTCTCTTACGATGGGAGAACACCGATTTTGCATGGCATCTCCTTCGCGATACCGGCCGGTACTCACCTTGGTATTGCCGGCGCAACCGGGGCAGGTAAGACGACATTGGTCAATCTGTTGACACGTTTCTACGACCCGAGTGCCGGTCAGATCCTGCTTGATGGCGTTGACTTGCGGGATTATAAACTGGCGGACCTGCGTAATCAGTTTGCAATGGTCCTCCAGGACGCGGTGCTGTTCTCAGCGAGCATCGGAGAGAACATCGCTTACGCCCGGCCGGGTGCGAGCGAAGAGGATATTGTGCTCGCGGCCAAGTCGGCCAACGCGCATGAATTCATCACCCGGTTGCCGGAGGGCTATGACACGTTGGTGGGAGAGCGCGGTATGCGGCTTTCGGGCGGGGAGCGCCAACGCATTTCAGTCGCCCGCGCATTCCTGAAGGATGCCCCCATGTTGATTCTGGATGAGCCCACCAGTTCCGTAGATCTAGGCACGGAGGCGGTGATCTTGGAAGCGCTGGAGCGCCTCATGCGAGGTCGTACCACGATCATGATCGCCCACAGGCTGAGTACCCTTGATATCTGTGACGCGCGGATCGAGATTGAGCATGGCCGGATCGCGCGTGTCGCGGGAAACATTCAAGACCTGCATCCTGCCGGACGGACGGACGAAACCGAGGAGGTGGCCGGTTGGTTAAGCTAACCGACGTGCTACCGGATCTGGAAGGCCTGACGATCGGCCTCACGACCGTCCTCAGTTCTAATGGGGCTGCTCGTGGTAGCCTGTCCGTCCTGCATCGCGAGCGCTCACCCTATTCAACGACTTTCCCATGCGAAATTGTCACCTGCCGGCTTGAGGATGGAAGCGAGCTCCAGCTGTTTTGCAAATATACCGGCGATATCGACTACACGGGCCATGGACACCGCGGTAGGGTCAAGCGTGAGATCGCTGTCTATCGGGATGTTTTGCAGCCACTCGATCTATCCCAGCCTCGATTCTATGGCGGCTACACCGACTCGCGAACTGGTCAGGATTGGCTAGTTCTGGAGCACCTGGAAGGTAATTTGCGCGTGCAGAAGGTCGAAGGTGCCGTCCTGATGGCGGCCAGGTGGATCGCAAGATTCCATGTGGTGAGTCAGGCACACCTTGGAAACCTCCCCGTAACGCTGCTAAAGACCTATGACGATGAGTACTACCAAGGCTGGGTAAGCCGGACATGCGAATTTGCAGGCTCACTGCACCAACGTTTTCCCTGGCTCGCGACTCTCTGCCAGCGATCGAGCGAGCTGCTTCCGGCTCTAACGGCTTCACCCAGCACTGTGATTCACGGAGAATTTTATCCAAAGAATATCCTGTTTCATCGTGGCCGGGTCTGCCCTGTGGATTGGGAATCCGCAGCCATCGCTGAAGGTCTCATTGACCTTGCTTTTTTGACGGAGGGCTGGGGAGAAGACATGAGCCGGAAGCTAGAGCTGGAATATCAGCAGGCCCGTTGGCCCAATGGTCCACCGGCAAATTTTGCTCGACTGATCGACATTGCACGTCTTTATGTGAACTTTCGATGGTTAGGCGATGTTGCCTCGGCCACGCACTCGGAACGGATGATTTCTCGCTTTGAATTACTATTTTCTGTGGGAGAGCGGTTAGGGGCCCTATAGGGCCGAGCGGTTTGCGAGGCTCAAGTGCTTTTCTAAAGCACCTCCTCATACGTGGAGACAGAACATGAAAAGGGATTTGCGACTGGTCATCGTTGGAATGATGGGGCGGCTACCGTATGCGGGGGTAACCTGGCAAATCCTTCATTACCTGGAGGGATTCCGTCGCCTCGGGCACGATGTTTATTACATCGAGGATACCGGGGCGTGGCCATTCGATCCGGACAAGAATTGCATCACTGATGACAGTACGTACGCCGTCAATTACATCAGTGGCATGCTGGATTGGTGTGGGCTGAGCGATCGTTGGGCTTACAAGGCGACGGAGCAGGACGGTCGTATCTTCGGACTTTCCGAGTCGCACTTTGCGCGCGTTCTTCGTGAAGCAGACGTATTGATCAATCTCTCATCTTGCACCACTCTAAACGAGCAACACATGCGCATCCCCATTCGCGTCTATCTGGAGACGGACCCGGTCCGGCCCCAGATCGAAATTGCAAATGGCAATCCTGCCACGCTCAGCTTATTGAGCGCACACACACATCATTTCACCTTTGGTGAAAACTTGGGGACGCCCGATTGTGACGTCCCGGTTAAGACGTTTCGCTACACTCACACTCGTCAGCCGATCATTCTCGATTGGTGGCAACCATCGTCTGACCGCCAGAGTATTCCATCGACCGACGGCCGCTTTACCACCATCTCCAGTTGGCGACAAGCCGACCGAGACATTGAGTGGCAGGGAGAGATGTACACCTGGAGCAAACACCATCAGTTCTTGCGATTTCTTGATCTTCCGGGCCGGACAGCACAGGTGCTCGAGTTGGCTCTCGCTGGCGATGCGGAGGCTGTGCAACTGCTTAGTGCCAACGGTTGGCGGGTGCTAGATGCATGCAACCTGTCGAAGAGCATCGGCTCGTATCACGATTACATAGTCGGCTCACGTGGCGAGTTTACGGTTGCCAAAGACCAGTATGCTCGACTGCGCAGTGGCTGGTTTAGCGATCGTAGCGCCTGTTATCTTGCGGCGGGTCGCCCGGTTGTGACCCAGGACACCGGCTTCGGAAATATTTTTCCAGTTGGCGAAGGCCTGTTTGCCTTTAGTTCGATGGATGAGATCCTGGCAGCGTTTGCGGCGATCAATTCGGATTACGAGAAACACCAAGGCGCGGCTCGGGCAATCGCGGAAGAATACTTTCGCGCCGAGACCGTGCTCGGAAAATTGTTGGGGGACTTGGGAGTTCAGTAGATTGATCGTCAAAATGGATGATCGCAAACCCCGATATTTTGCCGATGGACTGCGTATTTACTGGCAACGTCCGGCTCTTGACTTGCGTCTGGCGCCTGCAGTCGGGGTAGCTTTTGAGGAAGGCAAGTGGAGAAGAGCAGCATGAGGATGTGGCCGGTTGCCGTTTGTACCCTGGTGTTGACCGCGAGCACCTTGCGGGCCCAAGAGACCGATCTGGAGCTTGGCAAGCGTTTTTTTTTAGCTCGTTGCGCGGTTTGTCACGGCCCGGACGGCAACTCCGTTCAGGGAGTGGATCTCGGGCGCGGCAAGTTCCGGCGAGCGTTATCCGATGATGACATCGTCCAGATCATCAAAATCGGCATCCCGAATACGCCGATGCCGCCAATCGACATCGCCACGCGGAGGGCGAGGTTCATCGTTGCCTATTTACGTTCCATGGCCTCCTCCCAAGCCATGTCCGGGTCAGGCAATGCCGTTCGAGGCAGGGCCCTTTTCGAAAGCAAGGGTGAGTGCCTCAGCTGCCACCGCATTAAGGACAGAGGCTCTAGGATCGGCCCGGACCTTACCGACATCGGAGCCATGCGCCGTTCGCTGGAGCTTGAACGTTCGCTGCTAGAGCCCAACGCTGAGGTCCTTCTCGAGAACCGGTTCGTCCGAGTGGTAACCCGGGATGGAGAAGCAATCACTGGGAGACTTCTGAATCACGACGCCTTCACGGTACAACTCATCGACTCGAAGGAGAGACTACTCTCGTTCGAGAAGTCCAGCCTTAAGGAGTTTGCTTTTCTCGACGAATCGCCGATGCCTTCCTACAAGGGCAAGTTGAGCGCGGAGGAACTCGCCGACCTTATCAGTTATCTAGTTTCTCTAAAAGGAACCGATACCCAATGAATAGACGGGTGTTAGGCCTAGTCTTGCTGGTCGGTCTTCTCCGGCCCCTGATTTCGCGGGGTCAGGTTTCTTTTGACCGAGTCCTTAGCGCCGACCAGGAACCTCAGAACTGGCTGACCTATTCTGGAACCCCCCTTAGCCACCGCCACAGCCTGCTAAGTCAGATCAACCCGGCGAACGTCAAGAACCTGGAGTTGCAGTGGATCTACCAGGCGCGATCGCTCGAGAAGTTCGAAGCCACCGCACTGGTGGTAGATGGTGTCATGTACACCGTCCAGGCACCCAATGACGTGATCGCCCTGGATGCGGCCACCGGACGAGTCTTCTGGATCTTCGCCCATGCACCCGCGCCTTGGACCAAGCCCTGTTGCGGTCACGTCAACCGCGGGCTTGCAATCCTCGGAGACACGCTGTTCATGGCTACCATTGACGCACATTTGATTGCCATTGATGCCAAGAACGGCCGTCCGCTCTGGGACACGAACGTGGCAGACGCGAAGGCCGGCTATGCCTTAACCCTGGCTCCCTTGGTGGTGAAAGACAAGGTCATCGTGGGCACTGCAGGTGGGGATTATGGTATCCGCGGCTTCATTGCCGCCTATGATGTCCACAACGGCAAGGAAGTGTGGCGTTTCTACACGATCCCCGGACCCGGCGACTCGGGTATCTCAACGTGGGAGGGCGATTCCTGGCAGATGGGGGGTGGCCCCGTGTGGATTACCGGTTCTTATGACCCCGCTCTCAACCTGACTTATTGGGGGACGGGAAATCCCAGTCCCGATTACAACGGCGATTCTCGGCGCGGAGACAATCTCTACACTGACTCGGTGGTCGCTCTGGATCCGGATACGGGTAAGTTGAAATGGTATTACCAGTTTTCGCCCCACGACGAGTTTGACTGGGACTCGACGCAAGTCCCTGTGCTGGCTGACTTGGAGTGGCCGGAAAACGATGGTCATCCGAAGCTACGCAAAGTCATGCTCTGGGCTAATCGGAATGGTTTGTTTTACGTACTAGACCGGACAACGGGCCAATTCTTGCTGGGCAAACCCTTTGTCAAGGTGAACTGGATGAGCGGCTTCGACCAACAGGGCAGGCCCATGCGCGTTCCCGGCAAGACTCCCAGCAACGAAGGGACCGTGATTTATCCCGGCAACCGAGGCGGGACGAGTTGGTATTCACCTTCTTACAGCCCGCGTACCGGACTCTTCTACGTCTCTGCGTGGGACAGTTATTCATCAGCTTTCTTCAAGTCTCCGGCTAAGGAAGGAGAGGATCCGAAAGGAGGGCACAGGTCACTAATCCCCGACGATAGACTTCTGCCGCAACACTTCAGGAAAGACGAAGAAGGCTATGGTTCGGTTCGAGCGATTGACCCAAAAACCGGCGACACGATATGGGAGTTCAAAATGGCTGATGTCACGGACGCTGGCATCCTGACGACCACTTCGGATCTACTATTCAGTGGGGGACGTGATGGCTACTTCTTTGCCGTGGATGCACGCAATGGCGCCCTGTTGTGGAAAGTGGCCGTCGGTGGCGTGGTGGCTTCCGGTCCGATGACGTATTCAGTGAAAGGTAGGCAATATGTCGCCGTCGCAGCCGGCAACTGTCTCTTCACTTTCGCCTTGCGTTAATACGGATCTTGTCGGGAACTGGAAACGGTGCTGCCATATCAAACCCGGTATCGGAATTTAGAACGGATGACAAAGTCAACCAATCTTGCCGAGGCCGAAGCGATTGCACCTAGGCGTTCCCCAAGGCCAGTGCGGTGGATTCGTTCAATCGAAGATCGTGGCTCTATCGTGAATACTGTATGGGACCGGTGCTCGATCAGCGGCTTCTCCCACTTCCCTTCCTAACTAGCTTTTCTTCCGGTGGGTTGGGCTGGTGCCAGGAGGGGGGTTGAATCCCCAAGACTCGAGGGTCGGCGGATTTTGAGGGCATAGTAATGATCTACTCTCTAGTGATGGCAATTACTTCTGAATGCGTCCGACGCGATTCAGACGAATATATTGAATTGCTGCCAATTCCCTTCTAGGTAGGCCGATTGCGCCCTGCTCCGGTCACAACGGCGTCACAAGCACCGAGAATTGCGAAATACAGGACTGCGAACTCTATGGCGGAAGTAACGATTTGGTCGTTGGTGTAATTGCCCCGTTAACAGCAGCGACTAACTCCGCTGGGTGCAGGCACCCGTTTTCCGCCCACAATACCTTGCATTTTCGATAACAAAAGCTGCACCTTTGGAGACTTCCGTGCGGCTGTAAATTCATCCCGAACGTGCTGTTGCAAGTGCTTCGATAAGAGTGTCGATATCGCTCGCGTCGTTGTAAGGTGCGAGCGAGATCCGAATGCGTCCGCCACGGATACCGCACACAATATTGTGACTACGAAGTTCTTCCACAATTGCTTGTACGCTTTCGCGAGGGCGGTCGAGTGAAATGATGTGTGGAGACCCAGCAGGGTCCTGAAGGCTGCGAAACGGTTGCCAACCGTACTTGCTGGCACCACTAACCAACATTGCTGCCAAACTCCGGGCATGTGCCTCAATTCGATCTTCACCCAAGGACAACAACTGCTCAACTGCTACCACGAGACCCGCTACCGAGGCATACGACATTGTTGATTGCGTGTAGCGCCGCGCATCATTAGCTAGCGACACAGCGGTCGCATCAAATGCAAAGGGCTCCGATGCCCCCATCCAACCCGGTAAAGGGGGGATGTGCTCAAGCAAGCGTGGCGACATAATTGCTAGTGCAACGCCTCCATGTCCACCAAGCCATTTGTAGCCGCTGGCAACGACCGCATCAGCATCCCACGCCGCAGCATCCACCCGCATTGCACCTGCCGCTTGCGTAGCATCCACAATCAAACGGGCACCAACCTGGACCGTGCTTTGGCGCAGGCGAGAAATATCCACTATCGTACCCATAGCATATTGCACACTGCTCACCGCAACCACAGAAGTATTCTCATCAATTGCATCGATGAGTGTATCGGTCAAATCGCACGTAGGGTGGTCATCAACAAAGCGCACCGTATGGTTTTTTAGAGCAGCCAGACCAAGCCACGGCCGAGTTATCGCAGGAAAGTCTGATGAAACGGCCAGAATTGTGCTCTTTAACCTTGGCTGAAGCAACATCGGAAGTTGCCCCAATATCTCACTTGCGCTCGCGACAATTGCGACTTGCGTGGAATCGCAATGAAGCAACCGCGATGCGCGTTCGCGAAGCTTTTCGCAGAATGCCACCTCATCCTTATCGGACATGTAGAGATTGCCATGCCTGGCAACGTTGTCTATAAAAGTGTGCATTGCGGTTATTGCTGGTTGACCGATCAACCCCACAGATGCCTGATTCAAATACACACTTTGACGGAGGCTGGGATAATCCAACCGATCAAAAGGAGAGGGGGGCATGACGACCTGCCTGTGAGCAGTAGATCCTAAACTGTCCTGCTTCAGTTGGAAATGGAGAAAATTGTCAGGATGAGCTGTGCTGCAACTGACACCAGCAGGCGAGTCGCCTTCCGGCATTCTTTATGAGGGTCGCGGCGCTTATACTCCCACGCCCGGTTGGCAGGATCACTGCGCCACTTTTGCATTCGCTGTTTAGCTGTCATGCCGACAGGATTTTTTCTCCCTGGGGGCCACGATGAGGGTCGAGGATTTCGCCTTCAAGCTGGCCGACACGATGCCGGAATCCGAACGTGCCGGTTTCTTCGCAGCGCGCAGCCTTATACGTGGCCCACAGGATTTTGTCTTTTAGCTCACAGAACCGGATGCAGGCTTGTATGTAATCCCAGTTGGGCTCGCTCATGACTTGGCTCGTTTCTCGATGAGGCGCGCGCCTTGGTCGGCAAACCGGGCCATATTGATCGAGCGTCGAACCAGCTCGCCAACTGGCGCGCCGGTAGCAACACTTCTCTGCCGGAGGTACTCCCAACGTTTCGCCGTCGAGCATGAGCTGGAATCGCTTATCTTTTCGCGACATGCTTCGTGCTCGCAGCGGCCGCGTTCAGTTTCCGGACATGGCTTTTGGGCTCAGGTTCGCTATAGCGCTTTGGGGATGCTGAGCTAGGTCGGGGTGCTCTGCCTTCAGCCAGCGGTCACTCCCGTAACTGTGGCTCCAGCTTTGAGTCGTTGTTGGTCTAGCCGCTGTAAACCAGAATCCACACGCCGAGCTTAGTACGGCAGCGGGCAGACATGCTCTGTCTGTTACTGTTTGCTGGGACGGGACTCGATACATGAGCGAAGCTCGCACGCGTGAGGTCTATGATGTCGGCCCAAATCAGCTCTCATTGCAGGTTATGCCGTTCAACCAACCAGAGCACGTTCAATGCTGAGGTTGCGATTCATTTTGCTGGACACGAAGGATGGGAAAAACCCCTTGGTTGGGTCTTTCCAAAGCTTCTCGTCTGTTTGAATTGTGGCTTTACGGAATTTGCAATTCCCGAAGCCGAGTTACGACGGCGAGTGGAAATGGATGCGACGGCAGCGTAACTTGCTGCGCTCGAGATTGGCCGTTTATTTTGAGTCAGGGGACATCTATGCCTCGTCGGATTGACAAGAATTACCCGCCTGAATTCCACTACTGGATTTTGAGTCCAACCCACACTTTTTCAAGTTGCATGTTTCGTAGGAGTTGCAAGCACTTGCAAAATCTCTGAGTGGCGTTCTGTTCCTTCCCATAACCTCTCGTGATCAGCTGTCGGGCAGAATTCAGGCAGACCTCCTACGCAGCCTCGCGGATTGAAAAAATCAGTCCGCTCCAGTCTCCTCCTCGTTGGGTTATGAGTGTTGCCCTCGTGATTCGTGCGACGTACCTTTGAGAAACGGTAGGCAAGGGGCCGAGATGCTGAGGCTTGCATCAGGCCAACAGCGGCTACGCCGGAGACGTTATTGGAGTGTTAGCTCAGCTTTTGATGCAACGTCGAACATATTGGATGATGTCCTCGGCAACCTCGCGCCGGGAAAAATAGAAACTAGCATGAGAAACTTCAAGCAGCGAACGGTCAGGTTTGCCGTAAACATCCCAAAGCCGCATTTGATATTCCGTGGGCACGACCCGGTCGTAAAGGCTAATGTATTGTCTGCGAAATCTTGCACGGCAATGACGACCCAGGACCGCCTGATCAGTAATACTCCAGACTTTGTTGAGATCCGCTTCGGAAATGCCACCATGCTCCAGGGTCCTGCGTATAGGGCGAGTCAGCAGGCCGTTCCACGTTACGCTGCCAACCAGGCACCCGGTCATAACCGGAAATAGGAAATCAACCTCTTCGCAGTCGCTGGCCAGTCCCGCCTGGAACCCTCCACTGCTCAATCCGATCAGGCCGACATATTTGTACAGGCCGCGCATGTAGTGCAGCAGAAGCCGAATTTCGACGGTGAACTGGCGAAAATTCGCGATCGTCCAAAAAAGATTGGAACTGATGAAGTACTCGCCACTCCGTGCGCCTGCGGGGGTCCTTTGCTGATGGAACGGCTTCGTCAGCAACCCCGCATCGATTCCGTGATGCACCAGGCGCGCGCAAATCTCCTCTTCGAAGCCTTGGTCGCGGCGACCCCATCCGGGCGCAAACAGCAAAATTGTCGAATGCTGCTCCGGCTGGCTCTTGAACCACTTGAAGGGCACAAGGTTGTTTTCCGGATAATCCGTAACCAGAGGAGAGTCGAATTGGTAGAGTCGTGCGAGTCCTCTCAGTCGATGGGCCAGACCGTTATCGCATGGACGAAGACGAAGTCCCTCGGGGCCGGTGAAACCGCAAAAAAATTCTGCAGGTTGCTCGAAATAGCTGCTGCTTTCATGGTAGAAATCGGCGATCGAGTAGGATCTGCCATCAAACAGGTCGGGATCCAACTTTTTGCGGCATTCTTTTCCTGCATTAGCCAGCACCAGTAGATCTTCGGTCGTTCGCGCGAATAGTTCTCTCAGAAACATAGATCAGAACCACAGAGAAGAAGTCAGTCTGCCGGTGTGCCCTTCTGCCCTCCGCGGGGAGTTCTTGGCACCCACAGCTTTCCGCTTCCTACTCGGCGTTTGGAAAGGGTTTCAGAGAATGCCTCTTCCGCGGTGAGCCGGTCATAGAGGTGTGGATGCTGTTCCCCGCCCCAATAGGCGCGGACGATTTCAATCACAAACCGGCGGAACTCACGGGTGTATTCGGTCACCGAGTTCGATTGGGCAATTCCACCCATCAAAATCTTGATGAGGAAATATCGCAACGTGGTGTTGTTGAGAATGGCTTTGCAAATCAGGCGGTTCCAACTCACCGCGTAAAAAAACTTGTCGCAATCGTCCTTCAGACTGTCACTGGCGAACAGCCTGACTCCTTTGAGAGTGCGATCGTCTCCGCCGTGCTGCTCCAGAGTTGACCGCAGCAAAGCGGGATTTCTCATCTGCATGCCGGCTAGTATTTTCATCACGCATCGATGCCAGCGGGCATCCTTCAGATAGTTCGCGCGCAGGAGAAGGTCGATGACATTGCGTCCGGCATGAATGTCGTCAAAATAGTTGACTTTCGCGAGTTCGTCCCCCAATCGATTGAGTGCGGCTTCGTCCGACTCACGACCGGCTTGTTCGAGGACATGGCGGATGGCGGGCTCGCAGATCTTCCAATTCGCGCCGAGGTCGATCGTGGCAATGCCAATGCAGTCGAGAATGGCGCGGTCAAACGGGTACTCCCTCTGTGTGGCCTTAGGCACGATGCACCTTACGAAAAGTTCAACGGTGCGCCGCGAGAGCGCTGGATCCATGTAGGAAATATCGACCAGGAGCAGCGCGGCGGAATGAACCCCCGGAGTGCGACCGGTGTCGACCAGTTCGATCACGATCTCTTCAAGCCGGCCAGGGTCGTGCACCAGTCGCATGGCCAAGGTCACTGCGGCCACGTAGCCGATGCCGCTTCGGGGCTTGAAGGTTAGCATCGCCATGCTGGCGCGGCGGAAGTCCGAGCCCGGACTGAGGCCTAGTATTCCCAGGTCGCCATTGTGAGTGGCCACAAGGTACTTGAAGTAGTTGTAGATCTCGTCACGCTGAACGACACCGTTCTCTTCCACAAAGAATGTGTCGTTGCCCTGCTCGCCGATGACCTGGTCCCATTGGGTGACACCTTCCTTCTCCAATCTCCGATACAGACCGAGGCGAAATGCCTCCTCGTGGATTTTCATCCGGTTGGGACGGTTCAGAATCATGTCAAGCAGCCAGGGATATTTGCGGCGTACAAATGCGCGCATCTGGCTCATGTGAGCTTCTGAGTGAAAGGTGGCCAGCGCGCTGAGCGTACCGAAGGTGAGCAGGAACGCTATCTGGGATGCATACTCTTCGCGTCGCCCTACGTGAAGAGGAGACTGCTCCAAGGCGAACGCCAAGGCTCGCGCAAAGGTATCCACGGGCTTCAATGAGCGGTGCAGATAGTCCACTGCTGCGGCAGGCTCGCGCTCGAAGTGATAGGCAAACACTTCACCTAGCCTTTTGAGTACGTCGGCATCTCGGTCCGCCTCGCAGTGTGCGAGAAATGTGCTCAGCAAGCCCGGCGACACCCCTGGCCAGCACTCCATGAAATATCCCGCCAGGCTGGCACGAAGCTTTTCATTGCCCTGCTGGAACACCGATTGGAACAGCCGTTCCGGATTGAGGATACCGCGCAGCGTCAGGTTGGTGAGGAATGAGCTCACATATTGTTCCACAACCGGAGACGGGCCCAGGGCTAACTGGTTCAACAAGGGCATGAGCAGTGCGATATCGATCTCGCTCCCGGTTTCTTCTCCCGGCACGCGCGAAATTGCCATGTTGCGGTAGAGCCAGTGGTCGATTGCGCCAGCCAAAACCGGGACCTGGACAGACTGCTGGACCAGTTTGCAGATATTGTCGGCAAGGTCGCGAAGCTGTTGCCCGCTCTCCGATCGATGTTCCGGAGCGATCTTGCCCAAGGTTTCGCTTTGATAAATCTGCGAGAGCCAATATTGTGCGTACTGATCATGGAAGAATTTATATGCCGTCCGGCGTTGCAGTGTGTCATGGGAGCCGTACTCGTTCCGCTCGATAGTATCGATAAGCCCAACCTGGACGATCGCCTGAAAAGTCGGAACGGCGTCATCCCTTCCTTTCGGGGGATTCCAGTATTCAAGAAATTGTTGGTTTCGAGTTAAGGTCGCCGACATTAACAGATCGCCGGCAGTAGCCCGTTTTGAGGAAGACGATTCACTTGTGGCTCCCGAATCTTCGGCGAGTTGCGCCAGCAGAAGGCGCGAAAACAGGATCAGGGCGTCGTCGACGGCCTCATCGAAGTATTCTCTTCGGGGGTCGTTGCGGTTGAGTAGGCGGCGCGCATCCTGCTTTTTGCGTCGGGTCAGCCTCCTGAAAATGTTGTAGTAGTCCAGATCGGCGGGGATCAGCTTGGTGGCCGATTCGCCTGGTGGGTTGGAGTAAGTTTCGGCCACCACGGACATCATCAATGGGGAGACAACCAGATCCTTCAATGTCTGAGAAAGCTCGCTATAAGTAGACGGGCGCAAGGAATAGAAATGGGAATATTTTTGGAACAGCAGACTGGCCTGAGTCGGCTCGTTAAAACCGTGAAGGACCACCGGTTCATTCGCGAACAGGCGGCCCGAATCAAACAGCTTGATGCCTTTTTCGTCCTCGTAGAGTCGCCAGGTTTCCGCGCGGCAAGAGGCGATCACTCGCAAGGTTGGGGAGATGCCACTTCGATTAATCAGGGACCGAACTGAATCGAGAAGGCCGAAGGCTCCTCCAGACCCGCAATACTCGTTGGCTGCGTCGAGATAGATTGTGAGCCGCTTGCCGCACTGGCTGACATATTCGCTCAGAGACTGCAAATTCCAATCTGAAGAGATGAAGCGTGCTGCCTGCGTACTTATGAACTTCGTGATGTCTTCATTGTCCACCAGACGGCCGGCGAGAAAGATGGCGAAACCGCCCGCGGCGCGTTCCTGAAGAAACGTGCTAGCCATCAAATTGGATTTTCCCGCCCCCGCACCTCCCAGCATTACGAGCCCGGTTTGTTCATGGTTAGCTTCTGGGGTCGGCCGCAATCCGACAAATGCCTGCAGCGTAGCGCTCTCCGGTGGCGGGACAAACAGTTCTTCTTCGAAGCTTGACCGGCGGACACCGGCGGGCGAGGGCCTCATCCTCTTTCCGCTCTCGTTATACTCGTCAACGATGAAAATGCTGCTCAGATGATCGCGGGAGAGATCCCAGGTCTTGGCCCGGATCGTGGACTCAGAGATGCGGGTAGGTTCAGGATGTTGCCCCCCGGCCTCCTTGGAAGTCACTTCCCGAATTTCCACAACCGGCGCGGAGACCAGTTCCAAGTTGCCGTTCAGGGCTCGGGAAACTTCGTCGCCATTCTGGAATCGGCGCGCAGGATCGCGATCGAGGCAGCGCAGGATAATGGTCTCCCACCTGGGATCGAGATCTTCCACCAGAGTTCGTGGAGGCGTGGGGTCCTCGCGCAAGCGCCGCACCGCCATCGACAAAGGAGACGCGTCATCAAAGGCGCGGGTTCCAGTCACCATCTGATAAAAAACCAGACCCAGGGAATAGACATCAGAAGCCGGGGTTAATTCGCGGCCCTCCACTTGTTCGGGCGACATATAGGCGGGCGTCCCGAAAGATTTTCCGGTGTCGGTGTTGGCCCCGCTGTGGCTGGAATCGGTGCTGGAGCGGAGAGCCAGACCAAAATCAGTGATCACCGCACGCAAGCGTTTCGTTCCGGGGACCAAAATGATGTTGCCGGGCTTCAAGTCGCGGTGGAGAATCCCGGCCTCGTGGGCTGCGGCCAGCCCCGAAGCCGCCTGTGCCGCAAGAGGGAGCGAGTCGGCGGTCGACATCCGGGGCACGAGTCTCAGGTAATCCGCCAGGGTCTCGCCCGCAAGTAGTTCCATGGACACGAACACGAAGCTGCTTGCGGTGTTCGAACCTTTTGAAACCCCGTGACGAAATAGGTCGAAGATGCGACAGACATTGGGGTGAGTAACTCTTCGGGCTAAATGGACTTCCCGCTTGAACCTCTCGAGCCAACGACCGTCGCCCAGCAAATCCGGACGAATCGTTTTCAGGGCGACGCGTTCACCCAGCTCCACGTCCTCGGCTTCGTAGACTTCTCCCATTCCACCGGAAGCCAGAAAACGGATGATGTGGAACCTCTCGGCCAGGAGGTTACCCGGGGAAAGGAAGCGCTGCCGTGAATCTGAGCCCGGGGAGGCTGGCAGGGGATCAGAAAGGAGCCTGCTCCCCGCAGTGTAATTCGCCAACAGTCTTTCTACTTCGTTTCGAACCGCGGAATCAAAGCAGACGTTTGCGAGAAAAGATGCTTGCTCGGCCGCCGGCCTTTCGATCGCAGCTTCAAACAGCTCTTTGACGTTTTCCCACTGATCGGGCGTCAATCCCATTGCGTTATCCCGGATCGGCGTGCAGCGATCGCCTCTGCGTGGTTTGCGGTTCGCTCCCATGAGCGCGATGGCGGATCCGCGGGTTAGCCGCCACGCGCATCGGAGAGACACCTTTTCCCGTCCGTACGCCTCTTCCCAGGCGCTGACTATTGTACGCTGAGGCGCCATATGAACATTGCACCGCCCAAGAGGGCTGTAAAACCGAAGGGGGACGTGTGAAAAGGGTGTTGGCTGCATGGCCGCGTATATGGGAGGGAAGTCAACGTGACCCAGCCTTCACCTTCTGGGTCGAAGCCCCCGCTACTAAGTGTTAAGGCGCTATTTGCGAGGAAAAAGGGCCATGCGGGAGTACTCAATTTTGGGAGCAAGGGTACAATATTCGCCGATATGGGCGACGCCCACGAAGTCACACAACTACTTTCGGCTTTGAGCCGCGGGGATCAAGACGCCGGGGCCAAGCTGATACCAGTGGTGTACAACGAGCTGCGGCGACTGGCCGGAAGCTACATGCGCCGCGAACGACCCGACCATACGCTGCAAGCCACCGCGCTGGTGCATGAGGCATATATGAAGCTGGTAGAGCAGCAGTCGGTGAACTGGCAGAGCCGCGCGCATTTCTTCGGAGTGGCCGCACAGCTGATGCGCCGCATATTGATTGACCACGCTCGTGGGCATCTGAGACAGAAGCGCGGCGGAGAGTATAGGAAGGTCTCCCTGAATGATGCTTTTATCTTCTCTACCGAGCAGTCAGCTGAATTGGTGGCGGTCGACGAATCTCTGCAACGCTTGGCCCAAATGGATGAACGCCAAGCGCGGGTGGTGGAATTGCGCTTCTTCGGAGGCCTGAGTGTCGAGGAAGCAGCATCGGTACTTAACATTTCCGCCAAGACCGTCAAACGGGATTGGAGCGTCGCCAAAGCCTGGCTTTACGCCGACTTAAAAGAACAGCATGGCATTGACGCTGGAGTTAAGGAGTAAGGAACTGGCCCGTCGGACGTCGGACCCCCGGCATCGGATCTAGACGTCCGGCGCTTTTCGATTTGTCCTCTGCTTATTTCTTCGCTGTTAGCGCTCCTTCCTCATTCTTGTCATTGGTTTACTCCAGCCAAGCGGATTGAGTATTGATCTTCGTTTCTACCTGTGAGTCCAACCTGTGATTCCTACCTGTGATCTCTACCTGTAAAAGGTGTAAAAGACGTGTGGAGAGTATGCTCGATACGGTCTAAGCTGTTCTCTTTTGGCTCAGTGTAGGTGACACTGTGGAGATGTGGCTGGCGGGCCTACGTTGCTTCAGAACGCTTCCTCGTCCCGGAGATGGAACGTCTATCTTTATTGTGGTGGTAAGGGCTGTCCGCAGTCATGCTCACAGCATTGTGTGCGGTAGCGACCCTCTAAACCTTTTGGGCGGCAACCGCTGGGTTCGGTTTGATGTTGTGGTTCATGCGAAAAAAGTTGGTGGGATCGTATTTGTTCTTGAGAGCAACGAGACGATCATAATTACAGCCATAAGCTTCGCGCGCGATGGCGTCGCCCTCATCGGTCACATAGTTGCCATACGCTTCGGCGATTAGAAACGGCTTCAACCCTTCCGAACATTCGCGTGTCCATCGGATGTTCTTTTCTGTTTCCGCGGGATCGGTCCACATGGACCATGCGAAGAAGTTCCAGGAATACTGGCGGTGTGGGAACGCGGTGGCTCCAGGGGCGACGCGGGTGGCAGCCCCGTGCCAATGTTCGACGAATGGGGCAAAGGTGTAGGGTGAAGGACTCTTTCCCACGTATTGCACGAGCGTTTCGATGGCGTCATCGCTGAGAGTACGAAGAAAATTCGATTTGGTGTAGACGAGCCGCCCCGATGGGAAGAATGGTTCGAACATGCTTTGGATTTGGAGATAAGTCATGGGGCCGAGCATATCCGCGACTGGCGTGCCGAACTTTCTCAGGGGCTGCAAAAGCTTTTCGCCGTCGGCCAGTGCTCCACAATAACAGGCCGCCAGACCAAAGACCGGAGTCCCTTCCAGAGTTGTGGATGTAGCCTGGTTGACCAGTTCGTCGGGACTGTGTTCGCAGAACTCTCGCCAGAGAGGCAAGATTTCCTTTGCCTTGGCGGCAGGGAAGAAAATCGCGCCGCCGTAGATCGGCCCGACTTCGTGGAGAAGGTACTCGATGGAAGTGACGACGCCGAAATTGCCACTGCCACCACGGATGCCCCAGAAGAGGTCTTGGTTCTCGGAGGCGTTTGCGGTCAGGAGGCGACCATCGGCAGTGACCACATCTGCGCCAATTACATTATCGATCGCGAGTCCATACTTGCCATGGAGTTGGCCCCAACCGCCGCCTAGTGTAAGTCCGGCAATGCCCACGGTGGGAACGACGCCCTGCGTTGTGGCGAGGCCGAACGTCTGAGTTTCGCGGTCGAATTCCCCGAGCTTCAAACCTGTCTGAGCGCGGACAGTGCGACGCGCGGGGTCGACACGGATACCTTTCATTGCGGACATGTCAATCATGAGCCCGCCGTCGCAAACGGCTTTGCCGGCGATACTATGGCCTCCCCCACGAACGGAGACGAGAATGTCGTGCTCGCGGGCGACGCGGACGCAGGCGATGACGTCGGCGGCATCAGCGCAGCGGGCGATGATGGCGGGGCGGCGGTCAATCATGGCATTGGGAATAGTGCGAGCTTCGTCATATCCGGGCTCGCCGGGACAAAGGGATTGCCCGCGGAGTGACGATCGAAGCTGCTGAACGGTGGATTCCGCGATCATTTGCATTCCTCTAGTTTAGTTAGATAAAGTGAATCTGAACCGACTTGTAAGACCGTCGCATGGAAGTTGACCGAAAGTCCTTAAGGAGATATCAAATTTTCAATAGAATACCGGCCTATGAAGGCGCTACGATCGCCAGGATATGACCGCAGTTCTTCTTCAGAATGGCTAGGTGTTCGTAGTGCATTCAGTCCGCTTGGCATACGCGGCTCGCCTTTTCCACTCAGCCGGCCGCTTATCGATCAAGCTGTTTCCAAACTCTTAGCACAACATCGTCTGTGTCTCTTAGTGTCAACAGTGCGGGGTGCAAATGTCGTTTCAAAACTCGGACTAAGGCGGCATTCGGATTCCTCCGCGGAGAGTCATACCACAGTCCCGATGGATTTCCCTTAGACACCCTACGCTTTAAGGCAGGACCTGGTACATTGCTGTCATTCCAGCCTCCATGTGTTCATCGATGTGGCAGTGGAACATCCACATCCCGACGGAGTCAGGAACCATGTCGGCGGTCACGAATTGTGCGGGCAGCAAGGAAAAAATATCGGTGCGGTGTCCCCCAATCGACACGACGTTTCCGTGCCAGTGGGGCGTATGGATATTCGCGGCCCCACCCAACGTCATCACATACCAGCGTACGTACTCTCCTCGCTTCATCACGAGCATTGGCAAGTTGCTGAACATATAGCCGTTGATGCTAGCCCTGAAATTGGCGGCGGCGAAGCCGATCCCAGCGCCGTGGAAGTTTCCATCAACGTCGCTCAGAGCGAACTCCCGCCTGTTGACCGATTTTGGCTCATCTGTGTACGCCTCTATGTTGTGCTGGAGGTAGTGCGATTGATTCTCGTCGATCAACATGAATAGCATGGCGAATTCGCGGTTGACGTCTTTGGGACTTCCGTCTGAGCGTGCCATTCCACGTCGCGTGATTACCATCGGTCCTATCAAGCCGGCATTGACATCCTTGGGTTCCCAATTGTGCGAGTGATACAGCCAAACGACCGAGCTGCCGTCCGTCGGTCCGGGTCCCGCCCGTTCCGGCACTTTCCAGAGGTAGGTGTGCGTTTGGCCCGGCGGCACCAGCCCTGCTCCAGCCATGCTAGTGTCTGCGTAAGGAGTGCCCTCGGACTCTCGGCTATAGGACACGCCATGTGGGTGCATGCTGTAGGGCTGCGTCGCGTTATTGCGAAAGTGAATGACAATCGTGTCGCCGACCTCCGCTCGAATCAGAGGTCCCATGATTCCCAAGTGCTCCCACTCCTTTGCTCGTTTCCTTTCCATGTTGAACGTCTCGTCAGAGTACTCGCGGTAGACGGCCTTGCGATAGACATTGCCAATTCGATCTTTCCCGTGCTCGGTCCAGATCTTAGTCTCGCCTTCGAACGGCTTGCCCGTCATCAAGTCCATGTTGGCCGGCACGTAGTTCCACTCCACTTCCACAGCCGCGATGTAGTAGGTTCGAATCTTTCCGCCAGGCAGCGTTGGGTGAACCTTCTGCGCAAGCGTCTGACTCGACCAGATGGTCACCAACAAGCACGCGGCGACAACCGCCAGGCAGGTTCTTACAGTGGATTTATTCACAAATTTCTCGCGGACGCAAACACTCTGGCCGATAGACCCAATAAGCTGGGTCAGAAACTCATCGCAGCGTACTCGTACTCGCTTTGGTCTGACCATAGATGAAACCTAAAAAAGTTCTGATTTTGGACGCGCGGGTAAGCCTCTGTAACTGTGCCGCTTAACACGTCTAAAGCGGCGGGTGCGTTCGTCGGCCAAATTGAGTAGAATCGCTTTCCAACGACCCGCCCGGCTATAGCGATGGATCCAACCTCAAACCGCGCTGTCCGATTCGGCCCCTTCGAACTGGACATTCGCGCGGGCCACCTTCACAAAGGAAAGGCGCACCTTCGCCTCCAACCGCAGCCTTTCAAGCTCCTGTCTCTCCTCGTCAGCCGAGCCGGCCAACTCGTCACGCGGGAGGAAATTCAAAGCCAACTTTGGGACAAGGACACGTTCGTCGACTTTGAACAAGGTTTGAACGTTTGCATCCGGCAGATTCGCACCGCCTTGAACGACACCCCCTCTGCCCCCCGCTTCGTCGAGACCGTTCCTCGCCGTGGTTACCGCTTCATCGCACACGCCATCCAATCTGCCCATCCTGCTCCGATCAACTCTCTCGCCGTTTTGCCCTTCGAAAACTCCGGCGGCGACCCCGATCTCGAATACCTCTGTCAAGGCATTGCAGAGAGCCTACTCAATACTCTTTCCGAGTTGCAGCAGTTGAGAATCATTCCTCGTCAGACCGCTTTCCGGTTCAGAAGCACAGCTGAACTGGCAAAAATGGCGAGCGAACTCGATATTCGCGCGGCGGTCAGCGGTCGCGTCATTTCGCTCGGCAACAGCATCAACGTGCAGGCGGAGCTTGTGGATTTCGAAACCCACTCCCAACTTTGGGGCGGGCAGTTCAGCCGGAAGCTTTCCAATATTCTCGAATTGCAGGAGGAAATCTCCCGCGAGATTTGTCAGCAGCTGCGTGTGCGATTGAGCCGTCGTGAGTCCACACGATTGCGGAAACGCAGCACACAGAATTCCGAGGCTTATCAGCTCTATCTGAAGGGCCGCTACTGTTCCGAAAAACGAACCCGGGAGGACCTACAGAAGGCCATTGACTATTTTCACCGCTCTGTTCAAAACGATCCCGACTATGCTCTAGCTTATGCGGGCCTCGCTGACGCCTTTACACTGCTTGGTTCCGGCACTTACGGTGCAATGCCTTCCAGGAGCGCCAGGGTAAAAGCCACCGAGATGGCTTTGAAAGCGCTCGAACTGGACGCCACACTCGCTGAGGCTCATACCTCGCTAGCATTTGTTAAATTCCGTTTTGACTGGGCCTGGCAGGAGGCGGAGCGTGAATTCCGACGAGCTCTTGATTTGAATCCTCGCTATGTGCGCGCGCACCATTGGTACGCGCTCTTTCTTGCTGCAATGGGCCGACACCACAAAGCCATCGAAGAAATCAGAAAAGCTCAAAAACTCGACCCGCTCGCCCTGATCGTAAACGTGGCGGAGGGTCGCATACTACATTTCGCGCGCCGTTTCGACGAGGCCATCGGCCAATTTCAGAAAACCCTCGAGCTCGATCCCAATTTCATCCCGGCGCATTGTGACCTCGGAGCATCTATGGAAGAGAAAGGGATGCTACTTCAGGCGCTCGCAGAATTTGAAACTTGCGTGCGTCTTTCACAAGGCGGCCCCTTATACCTGGCCTCTGTCGCCGAGGCCCATGCACGCTTGGGCAACCGTGATGAGGCCCTCAAGATATTGAGCGAATTGCAGTCATCAGGAGAAAAGTACGTCTCTCCCAGTAGCATTGGATTCATCTATGCCAGCCTGGGCGATATCGACGAGTCCTTCTCATGGAACGAGAGGGCCTTCCAGGAGAGAGACGCATCGTTGGTCTGGTTGCGGGTGGCTCCCGAGTCCGATTCGGTCCGCTCCGACGCTCGCTTTGCCAATTTGCTCCACCGCATGAACTTTCCAGGTAATTAAAACGAGCACTCGCAACTGATTCTTCCTAATGAGATCGGAAGTCGTGTGACGCAGAATTCCCTGAGCCGTACCTGCAACTCCTACCCGTGATTCTTACCTGTGTTACGCGTAAAATAAGCTGCAAGACGGCGCACTATACGCCGTAAGACCAACCCAACGTGTGGGGTACGTCGTGTAACTCCAGCTTGGGAGGAACGCTCCCTCATTGACCGCCTGCACCGTAAACCTCAGCCGAAGGAAACTCGCACAGGCCGTGATTGCCGAGTCGTGCCTTGATATGGGGTTCCGACTCGTGATTAAGCGTTACTTTGTCCTCACAAACTTCCTCGAGCATTTGTCATTTCCTGCGAATCAATGACCCCTTTCTCCACCCGCTGACGCGTTAAGGAGTGAGGCCGTTTTCGGGGGCACGAGCACCTCGCTATACGGGGTTGCGGGCGCCTTGTTTGGATTGCCTTGTTGCGGACGACCATAACGGTCACGTTTCCGCGAAGCCACGAATCACTAATCGCCGACGGAGGATGTTATGAAAACCATGAAACAGCGCCTGATGTTCAATGTAGTGCTGGTCCTGCTCATTTTGCCTGGATTCCTTCATGCCGAGTCCGTGTCAACCCAATTCGTGCCATTCAAGCAGTTCTTCCAAGAGAGCAGTGGGGTGGATTCTGCTGTTTACCTCTCCCGACCCGGCAATCGGGTTCGGGGCGTTCGCTCCTTCGAACAGATGCGACAGCACATTGTGCTGCTCTACCAAGGGGTAGAAGTCTCACACAGCTTCATGCGCGATTCCGATTATTTCGACTGTGTTCCTATCGAGCAGCAGCCCTCGGTGAGAGTCCTTCACCTGAAAGAGGTGGCAGCGCCGCCGCCCGTGGCATCTATGGCAGCGGCCAGTCCTTCCAGTGATGGTGGGCAAACCGCGAAATCGATGACTCCGGCGGCCCAGCTTGGACCCGACGATCACGTGGACCAATTCGGTAACTCAACCAAATGCGAGGAGCACACCATACCTATGCGTCGGGTCACGCTCGACGAACTGAGCCGATTTCAGACTTTTGAGGAGTTCTTGGAGAAGGGCCCCCATGGCGCGGGCCAAGTAGTCACTTCCGATCAAGCTCCTGCGCTTGCAACTCCGACGCACAAGTATGCCTACACATACCAAGCAGTAAACAATCTAGGCGGTAACTCGATTCTGAACAATTGGAATC